>Ga0065711_1006564_pt1 | contig 27605 bp, 19 predicted proteins | sample Hoacrofraction12_FD_59098 | JGI IMG/M metagenome (GOLD analysis project Ga0065711, IMG submission 59098) | Hoatzin crop microbial communities from Cojedes, Venezuela - Epithelial fraction 12 v2 (version 2) | ecosystem: Host-associated > Birds > Digestive system > Esophagus > Crop | place...
ATCCACTAGGCAGGTCACCTGGTCATAGAAGGAGATCAGGGTGGTCAAGCAGGACCTGCCTTTCATGAACCCATGCTGGCTGGGCCTGATCCCCTGGTTGTCCTTCACATACCCAGTGAGTGCACTCAGGATGAATCGCTCCGTATCTTCCCCGGCACCGAGGTCAGGCTGATAGGCCTGTAGCTCCCGGGATCCTCCTTCCGGCCCTTCTTGTAGATGGGTGTTACGCTGGCGATCCTCCAGTCATCTGGGACCTCCCTTGTTAGCCAGGACTGCTGATAGATGATGGAGAGTGGCTTGGCCAGCTCCTCCGTCAGTTCCCTCAGCACTCTGGGGTGGATTCCATCCAGCCTCATAGACTAGGACCCCTTTGCCCTTCAGCACTCTCTCCCAAGGGACCCTCTCAACCAGCATCCCGAACAGGCCAAAGTCTGCCTTCCGAAAGTCCATGGTGGTGGTTGTGCTGGCCCTCCTCTTAACTTCACATCGAACCAAGAATGCTATTATTTCATGGCCGCCAAGCCCAATACAGCCGCCAACCACCACATATCCCACCAGTCCTTCTCTGTTAGTAAACAGCAGGTCTAGCGTGGCACCTCCCCTGGTAGGCTCACTTACCAGCTGCGTCAGGAAGTTATCTTCCACACACTCCAGGAACCTCCTAGACTGTTTCCTCTCTGCTGTGTATTTCCAGCAGATGTCCATTAAGTTAAAGTCCCCCAGGAGAACCAGGGCTAGTGATTGTGAGACTTCTGCCAGCCTCTTGTAGAAAACTTCATCTATGACTGAACCCCAGCAGGATGTCTGCCTTGTTGGCTTTCCCCCTCATCTTTACCCATAAGCATTCCACCTTGTCATCATAATCGTCGAGCTCTATACAAAACCCACACAACAAGCAAGAAGTTTGACGCAATCTATGTAAATAGTCAAGTGACACACCATACATCTCAAGACTGATAAACTGACAAACTACACCCTGCTAAATAAAATAAAGTCCTCAACAAGTGAAAAATATGACAGTAATATAAATGCAATAGGTTTACAATGCTCTTTGCTAGGAGTATTACCAGACTCTTCTAAAATACTGTAGAGATAATTTAATTAATGATATCCATGAAATATTAACATGTGGGGGGTGGGGGGAAGACTAATTTTTTTGAAATACTTTTGAAATACACAAGACTAAGGAACTACAAGAAGCTGCAGCTCTACAATGCTGTAAAAATACAAACGGTACTAGCAGTACAGAACAGAACCCACATTATTATTATTTGTACCCAAGGAGATTTAACAGGATGAGTGAAGTGGTCCAAAATCCACTTGACTATACAGGGAAAGAGACTAATAAAACTCTTTGGGGAAAATGAGAGAAAGTAAAGTTATTTGGGGCACTTCAACAATGCTATGAACAGTTTTACTACTGGAAAACAGTGAAAATACAGACACCTTTCTCCCTGTGAGGATTAACTTGAAGCACAGCCCTCAGAAAGGCACAAATATCTTAACAACAAAGCAGGCCCCTACTGGGTTTCACAGCACTATATCAAATTAGTATGCAAAAGTTAACTGCACGGACTGATGGGAGCAAACAGAGGTTCTGCAAACCTCAGCATGTTCCCTACTAAGGCATGCCCATTTTTAATCTAATTACACTTTTGTATCAATAAATGGAAGCATCTTTGGGCTTGGGGTTTTTTGCTGGTTTTATTTTTTTGTGGGGTGTTTTGGTTTGTTTGTTTGTTTTAAGGTCACTACATTTTCTTTGATTTAAGTATCAACAAAACGGTTCAGATGAAAGAAGAAAAAAAACAAATTACTCAAGCTAACTTTCACCTGGAAATTGACTCAAACACATGGTAGGAACTCTACCCATATTCAAGTATATATCAACACAGATCTTATCCATACTTCTTAATCAGTTTACTTTGAGCTTTAGCAGTAAAAAGCAGTGGCACAGCTTCTCAGTGAAGGTGGAGGGTGGGCACACAAAAAAACCCCAACGAACTAAAACCCATGATGCCTAATCCTTAGCTTACTCGGCCTACCTTTATATCCAACATTAGCAAGTTTCTGGGGCAAGCAAATGCAAGGAGTTTCAACAGCAAGGTACACCTCCTCATTGGTAGCAGACAAAGATATAACACAGAATTCCTTACAGAGGAGGCTCTTGAAAATGTCAGCCACAGCCAATAAAAAATACATACACAAGCTGAACAGTTTAGGGAGGTTGTTCTAATAAAGATCTGAAAGAGTCCTCTGTGCCATTTCTCTCCTAATGCTGAGCATGACCAGCTCTCCATTCAGATGAAATCCCAAATATAACTTACCTTGAAACCCTGAAAAAGATATAATCATCCTAACCATATGACAACTGCTAGAAACCGAACACCTCTGTGCAAACCACAACAGCTACAGAAACATTCGGACAAAACAAAAGGAGTGTAGTGGAACCATCTAAAGTCCCTACTAGTCTCGACAGGAACACCTGCCTTGCAAAAGAGGACCAGGTTTTACAATTTTGCTGCAAATACAGTCAGGAATGCCCAGAAGCAATACCTACGAACCAACACCACTGTTAAGCTCTGTGATTACAGGGTCTTGCTGGAGACTACCCAGGAGGGAGGTGTCTTCCAGCGGGCCCCAGGAGCTGGAGAGCCCCCGTCCAGTCCAGCCCAGACCAGGCCCTGTCCATGGTACTTCACCAGGAGCATCCCAGCTGCCGGGGACATCGGCTACAGGGCTGCCCAACGTCCCAACAGGGCGAGAGCAGCTTGGGGTGGGCCGTGAAAAACAAAGGGCTTCAATTTTACAAACAGACCTGCCCATACGGGGTTCTGAGAGAGCTTTTGGTTTCAATTTTGAAAGTCATATGGATAGCGGGTGGAAATGCACAGAGAAAGAAGGATTAGATTACAAGCAAGGAAAGTCTTAATGAACCTTAATGTGGCTCATGCTCCACAGCTTTAAAGCAAAAACTTCCAGAGTACGACAACTACTTCTCTTACACTTGGAAACAGTTCCACTTAGAAATCTATCAGACTACCAAGAACTTAGAAAATGCAAAGTTCTACCAAAACTGTCCTATACCATTGCTACTGCTCCCGGAACCAGGTGCTTTCAAACAGAAAGAGTACAAGCAACGCATCTTTTTATTATTGGCAATACGTATTACTGCTATTGGTTTATATGTTGCAGTCTGCACTATGGAGGTACGAGGAATAGGGTAAGACCATGCTGAGTGAGAACAGACTCCAATTTTCTAACCTGGTGGTAGCAACACAGAAATAACCATACAGGTGCTGCTTCTTTCAGGGTAGAGATCTCCTTCAATACAGAAGCAGTACAATAAAAAATGAAAAAAATTAGACCTGATGAACATGCAGCCTGTTGACGAAAACTGGCTTCTTCAGCTTTTGTTCAGCAGTAATTGTCAGTCTGAAGCGATGTATGCTAGCTTCTCCGATTCATCACTTTCGAAGTCAAGCATCAAACATCAACACTTTTCAAAAAAATCAAGAATAGTCTACATATAACCTGTTCTTCCTCAATAAACAGACATGGAAAAGACAACATTTACATCTCCTCTAAGCACTTACGATTTTCACTATACCAGGTTTATAAATCTTTCCCTCCATAAGGGCTTCAGCTTACTAAGGAATCAACAAAAACTAGCATAACAGCTTAGAAGTGTTTTGCACTACTCAACAGCAAGAAGCTGGATCTTTAGCTAAGACCTATATTAAAAAAATTTCCAGCAAGTTGGGTAGGACTATGAATTTATATTACTAAAGTAGTTATACAAGCAAACTCTAATGTAGACTTTTGTCATTCATTACAATAGATCACAAGCTAGATGCATTTTACAGGAATGACTACTGTCACCTCAGAAGTAAAGGAACTGAGTATGTTAAAACTGTTGCTACTGTTTGTTAAGGCAAACAAAATCATACCACGGGTTATTAATTTTTTCTTTTGCAAAATAAGAAGCACAATTAGTATACTGATATGCCAATATTTCTTGGGACAGAACTGGCAGTGTAGTCAGCAACATGTGAGATCCCCTGTGCCAGAAAGGAGATCTTGAGAAGTTTCAATGTACTTATTCGCTGTAATCTTTACTTCTAGTGGGCTTTATTGATAGATTTCTTTTTTGTGGACCAAAACAAAGCAATCCATATTTTTCCCTCCTCCTCATACCTGTGATGTTTACAAAGAAAGCCTAGCCTTCATGGATGCCTCATTTCCACCCAGGAGGCAGGGTTGGAGAGGAAAGGAAAATAAAAAAAGCAAAATTCGAAAGATTCAGCTTTCATAGGTAAGAGAGCGTACAGAATCAAGGCAAATGGAAAGGTAACAGCTGTGCTAAAAAGGTACAGAATCTTCCAGAATAACTGTATCATTACAACATTATTTAGATGAGTCTTAATGATAAATTAGTTACTCAGGTCAAAAAACAATCCTCAGTCACCTTTCCAAACTGGGGACAGTAGCACATGACATATGCAGCCCCAACAATCCAAGACAAAGAGGGACTACCACTGCAGTTACATGTCCCCTGCAGTTATCTGTCCCATAAACTGATCTAGAGAGCCAAAGTGCCAGAAAGCTAAAAGTGTTTTTTGCAAAGTCAGCCCCCTCAAACTGGTCTACTGTAAGATCAGCTAAACACCAGTGCAAGAAGACAGCTGGGAAACTCCTAAGGGAGGGATATGAAGGGAGACTACCTTTTCTAACATGGGCTTGAAGTTACTATTTTATTAAACAGCACTCACAGTAGCTTTGCTAATCTATGCAGATGCATCTTGGCCAGTGGTCTCATCTACAACTCAGACCTTTAGTTACATTCCCAAACAATTCTGTAACTGAAGTCTTACTTTCTTCCTGTTCTTGGAAAGAAAGTATAATTCCACTGCTCAGCAATTTTTACAGAGCTCAAGTGTATAAGGACCAGTTGATAGATAATACAATGTAACCAATGGTTCTTAGCCAGGGGCAACGCTCAAATCATCTTTTCTGTCATTTCTGCACACACACCTCCATCACTCCTGACCACACGCAGTGCTCAACAGAAGGTAGATGGCACGCCTCGGATGCGTGAGCTGCGCAGACGTGAAGTCACCGTCAGCATCCCATGAACACCCCCACTCCATCTGCAACACTCTCCCCTTACCCACACTGATATCCTTCACCTTACCAGTTCATTTTTGCTTAGATTAGCACAAAGAAGTAGAGACTCTAAAGCAGATGATACTGGCACAGGTTCGACAGCAACACTAACTGGAAAAGATGGAGATACAGGACTTCTCTGGTAACTCACCTAAACAGATTTCCATGGAGGTGGATACTTGTTGAACAGCTGACCAGAAAGTTTGTGTGTCAACTCCTGGCCTGCTCATAGCTACAAAGTCATATTTCCAGCTGCTCAGATTCATTTGCAGCACTCCACTGTTCAGGCTCACTTCAAATGCCTTTTCTCTTTAGTGCTGCGAACACCAGCATCTGGGCTTAAGATACACATCTGCAGCGAGGATGTGGAAGAAGTTTTCTGTCTACTGCCAATTTGAGTGATTATTTAAGACTGGTTCTTCTTTGAATAAATATGATGTTACTTTGAGTACTGGTCAGAGTATTAGTTTAATACACCGATTGTTTCTATAAGATTGTTCATCAAAAGATATCCTGAAAAGAAATGTCTAACAGGATTCAAACTTTGTTTCTATAACACATTGCACATTTTCAAATCTGACAAATACTGGTTTCCGATCTGAGCATTTTTATACTTGATCTTTATGTTTGGGTTTGTGCATATATTATATTGTTTCAAATGGAAGAGAAAATTCTCCACCCTAGAACTTTCTCAAATTATTATTTCCAGTAACTGACAGAAATCTAGAATCACTAAACTGAACAGCAGAATGATGAAAAAAGCTATGTTTTGATGATTCTTCTATCCCAGAAATTTCAGTAACTGTCCAAGCAGTAATGTAACTCCAAACAATAATTTTGAACATTATATGCGAATATACAAAAAGCATAAAGTAATATTCTAAGTTTTTCCATTTGAAAGTAAGAAAAGAGCATCATCAGTGGAAATCACTCCGAAAAAAAGCAGCAATATCAAATTTTGTCACTTGGTGGCAGCACACCAAAGAAAACCAAAACACTCGAGCAAGACCACAAAATTTCTTATCAGCACATACTCCTTTACATCTGTCATACAAGTTCTAGAATTCCTGCAAGGCTCTAGTTACTTCACAAAGACAGGCATAAGACTACTGACTTCACATTCAAGTAGACATTAAAGGCTCAAAATTAACAAGAGCTCTACTTCAGTCTTTCTGGCTTATGTTTACAGGTTTACCTACTTCCACCAAAATTGCCAAACACGTGCTAATTAGGATTCCCAAGCAGGGGCAAGCAAAACAGAAGCCACACTTGACAGCCTGACATCCCAATGGTGCTAACTGTTCATTCAAACAGAACTAAATAGGGGACTCTTTCAGAGGAATTTGAAGTTTACCTTCTCCTCATGCTGTCAGAAAAGGCCTACCAACACACCAGAAAACTCATTACAGTAATTTAGACTTCTACCAGCACCTCTTCCACCACCTGAAACTGCTGCCAATGCTACCCATGAAAGGCAACATCACGTACAGCAAACACCCTAACAGTGCTACTACAGTCAGTGACAAAGAACCAAAACTGATAGCCTTTACCCATTTAAATAATTGACTTTAAGCAAAGGTTAGATATCAGATTAAATAATCTAACAAACATCCAAGAAATGCTTGAAACTACTACTACTGAAGCGAGAAGGACGTGTAATGAGAACATAAAGATTTGCTGGTTTCCTTCTCCTCTTATTAATGTTGTAGCAAAGGCTCGTTTACCAGGTGGGTAACACAGGATAGCTATCTTTTCTCTCATACTGATCTTGTACACAGGCATGTAGAAAGACATACAAATTACCACACTTTATTTCTGTAACCACATGATAAACAGCTTTATGCACTATTTGTACTCTACATGCCAAACTTAGTGGCTAATAAAAATTTACCATATGCTATCACATCATTAACACACAAGTTGCAATCACAGTTCTTTCAGATTTATTTTCTATATATTAAATCCTGAGTAGTATCATGTCAAGATTTTAAACACAGTCATTTCTTAATAATGATCCCACACAAAAGCAACTAATAAAGTCTCTATAGTACTATTTTTTTTGTACCATACATAAACTGACATTATTCAAACACTTGACCTCTGGATCAAATAATTTAAGCGAGCAAACTATTCTTTTTCAAGCTTCAGGGAGACTGAGTCATCACTTTCAGCCAAGCATTAGGAAATACACTCCACCTGAACCACTGAAGAGCAATTGTCATATTTAAAATCACAAAATAAATTCAAGTAGAGATGATCAGCTTTCCCTCCTTTCCCCCTACCTGATCAAGTAGCTTATTTTTGTCTAGTATATATGCAGTGTGGTATGGCCCTTCAATTTCATCAGCTTTTCATTGGGGCACACATACACACACAGAATGACTTAGCCTATTCCAGCATCACAGCAAAAAGATAAAATGGAGACAAAGAGGGAGAGATGAAAGCAAACACGGAAAGCAAGAGAAGCATGGCAGTTCACCATCAGAGGGAGTAAGAGCCTTAAACAAAAGCGTTCAGCTTCCAGGTGAGAGTAGACTCTGGATTATAAACACCTGCACAGGTTTAAGGTTCGGCTAGTCCTCTAGTCTTTTTATGATAAACAGCATATATGGTGAAAGAGCTGAAATAAAATAAAGAAAGTTATTGTTGGAAAACAGAGCTACTATACCATTTTTACTTAGAGACAGACATGGCCGTGGGACAATGAACAAAAACTTCCAACTTTTGCCCACATAAATTAGTAATATTAAATAAAGGTTAGGAAAAAGGTGTTCCTGGTAACTATTTCTAGTAAACTTATTGCCATCCAAAAGAAAAAAAGGATACCGTATCACAACATGGAGCTTGATTCTGGGTCTGACTGAAGTGAGAAGGGACAAGCTGAACAAATAAGGCACTTGACTATACACCAGCTTGTACTTTATTCCATGCTCTCACTTCCCCTTTGCTGCTGCTCAGTGCCAAGTGTGACTTCAACACACTGCTTGCTCCTCAACATTACCTGCAAAAGCAGATCCTCAGCTGAGGCGTGGATAAAAGAGGGAAGAATGAGCCTATTAAAAAACAACACCCTCCCTCCTCAACCAAACACACAAGTTTGTAAGCCTCCTTTTCTACTCCTACTGCTAAAGAGGGAAGAGAAGCCATTTTTCAGCATATTCAAGACCTACCAGATAAGGTCTACTCAACGCTGAAGCTCTATTAGGCTTGGCCTATTTGAGAAGGGAAAACGTTTGCCGATTTACTCATGTCCCAAGTCGCAGAATACACTAGCTTCCTAATACCCTAGGAAAAAAGTTATCTGTATTTCAGAAGTACTGAGGAAGCAGCAGAGTAGGGTTACAGTACCTCAGGATATTTTCTAGATCCAACTGGTAGAGCAGTTTTCTTAAGTAATCTTCATTTTTCCTATTTAAAAGTGGTCTCATCAAAATCAACAGAAGTCTGACATCTTTTAAAAATTAAGTCAATTGCATTTCAGTCGGGGGGGATGGGGGGGCGCGAACAGAGGGGGATGGACAGACCACAACAATAAAAAAAAAAAACATACCCAGCATGCCCAATTTTAAAAGCAAGGTCAACTAAAAACCTATTGAATTACAACAAAATAATTCTAGTTGGGGCCGGGGGAGGGAAACACTATCTTTTTCACAGCAATCAAAAGCTGGAGGCACATACTTGGTGTTAAGTACCTCGCCTGCTTAGGACAAGTGTAAATGAGTCATACCATCTGTACTCGAATTCAAAGGATGGTCTGGCGAGACAGCAGGGAGAACACAAAGCAATGTGACGCTCTGCTCTTCATGTTATGGAAGCAGTCAAGCTAGGCAGCAGACGAAGACTTCTCAGTTAAAGTAAGAACTACCTACAGTAACAGACACTGAATGCCTTATTCTCTGAATTTATAATTATTTGTAGAATTCTAGCCAGTAATCTATAATACTACAGAGGTACCTATAGGCTTACATATAAAGACACTGCAGAAGCTGATCAATGCTGTATTTCATATGAATATATTTATCTCACAGAATAATGCAAGAGACGATCAAAGTAGAAAGTAAACAGACTGGAGCAAGAAGTCATTCTGGAACATCAATAATTCAGAGAGAAGCTATTTAAGATAACCATTTCTTACAAAGACAAGACAGAATACATTGACAAAACAAAATAAAGCAACCAACAGAATCAACACTGGCAAGCAGCCTTCTGAACCAAGCTGTGCTGAGCAGAGTAAAAGCAATAACCACATCGGAAGAAACAAGGACCTCGCAAAGACTCGGTGTTAGACTAATCCCAGCAAACAGGGCCAAAATCTCATCCAAAAAGATGACTCGTGGCAGTATCTGAGCAAAGGTGGACAAGGCCATCACCAGCATCAGGAACAACGCCCTGCAGAAGGATGCTACTCCCTACAGAGCTGTGTAGGTGGGGGACCCGAATTCATGGGAGTCATAACCAAGGTGTAAAGGCTTATCATGAAACAAATCACTAATACTGGGAAAATGTGCAGAGTTTGGGATTCTTTGTTTTTCTTTTTAAAAATCCTGGAAACTTAAAGTATGTGGAAGGCTGAAGTTACCAGCGTGATTTTTGTTGCAACAAAAGCAATAGATTTTAAAACACAAAACTAACCTTTACTTTGTATCTCTGGATACCTCAGTCAACAGATTTGGCACCTAGCACTCCTTTTACATCAGATGGGAGTCTGTAGTCCTAACAATGCTAAAGACTGTTTCAACATAGCACTAACACATAGCTTATTTATGATGGTTACATTTAAACTGGAATAATTGCAGGAAGGACACCAAGTTCTCCCAAAGATATTCCTGGATATCTCGGGGGCTGGAAGGGGGAAAAAGAGACATCCATCTGCTGTTTCAAAATCCTTGTGATAATTTGTTTATACCAAGGTTTGAGAAGCATTAAATGTACAATTAATCTAAAACAGTATCTCACTTTCTCCTAGCTTTCACGCCTTGATAAAACTAAAAGATGAGAAAATTGTCCACTATCTTAAAAAAGACAAACAAATCTGATCCCCTTATGCTGGTTTATTTACCTGATCCTCTTTTTTTTTTTTTGTTAAAATCAGGCATGTCATTTCAGAGCATTCTGCAGGTTATATTAATAGCATTTACAATTCCCAGCAGGGTTCGCAGCAGCAGATATTCACAAGGATATCTGCCTCCAGTAATCACGGTTCACAAGGAGGTACATTAACATAAAACTAATATCATTAATATATATGTCCAGCTGTGAGCAGAGCTGATTTGGGGGGGAGGGGAGGACATGAGGGGGTAGGAGGATGCTGTGCCATACCATTTCCTCAGTGATTACCTATTTACCAAGGACTACAGCTCAGAGGAGCTTCACAGGCAAATGAAGCAGTAACTCAAACTGTTTCATCATGAATTAGCAGAACTGTCAGAGATCATGGCAAAAATATTCTACCATTTTTAAATAAAAGTAGATGCAAAAACTAGATTTAAGAGCACTCCTGCTGTTGAATTCTATTTAATGATTTGCTATTTGGAAAAAAATCTTTGAGCTTGAACAGTTCCCTAGCATAAAACAAGAGGTGAAATAATGAATCTGCAAGCCTGGCGAATCATGAATCTATGAAGTGTCCCAAATGACGTAAGTGAAAACACATGTTGATCCTCTGATGTTCACACCACTATTCAAAATGAAAAATGATCAAGGCAGAAACGGAGTAAGATCCTCTAGAGATTCCAGAAACCTTCATCTACATGCTATTATGTATCCCTTCAAACAATAATTGCATATATAAAAAGCCACTGTCAACTTTAAAATTTCTTATGATATACCTGGGATTGACATAGCTTTAAAAAACCCCAAACAAACTACTGCAGCTCAGACACCATTTTTACTGTCCTCAGTTTTGCTTTCACAATTCTTTTTGATGAGTACTTCAGAAAGAATGTCAATGTAAAAATCTGGGAAGAAAGCAAAGCAAGCACAAGATGAGTTCTGATCTGACATTAACATTAAGGGACAGAGAAAAAAAGCAGACAATTGCATTGCTCCTTATGCTGAGGGAACAAATCTTTAAATACTATTTCGCACATCCTTTAGCAAGGTAATTATCTGGATAAAAATAAGGAAGCGTGCTATGAGTCACAGCACTTCAGATATAAATCAACCAATCAAGAAAGTTCACAACCAGGACAGACTTTTTAAAACCTACAGCTACTTTTCAAAAACATTATACTTTAAATAAGAACAGAAGAGAGTAAAGCTTTCCCATCTGAACAGATTCTTGTCACGTTCAACGAACAGATCACTTCTTGACTTGTAATGTTCATAAACGTTAAAACTGAAAAAGAAAACACAGGTTCAGAGACATTAAAATGGCAAGGCTGACTGTGGCTTTTGTCCATAGTAGGTTACATCTCAAAGGTTACAGTTTGGCTTCACAGAAACTTCTGTGCTTGAAACACAAGAGGACTGCAGAGTTAAAACCCCTCAGATTATTACTACGGAATGGTGACTTTCTGGTACATCGCTGCCACATATTTTAGAACGTCCGGGGAAAACAACAGTTAAAAATGGGTATTGAGTAGAGGGAGGAAAGCATCGCATACTTGAGGTGTCTGCCAAGAAGCAAAGATTAGAGTTGATGAGTAGTATTAATAGGACAGCAGGGTGGCAGTTGCCAAGGGAATCTTGTACCAGCACATCACCCCTAAGAATCTTTTTTAATTCATGGATTTTAATCATCACAATTTAATTTCCACGTGTTTGAATTTTAACATTCCCAGTCAATCTAATAAGAGGGTGGGAAAAACAGGAAGAAGGGTTAGGAGCATTTTAGAAAATACTGCAAACCTACACATATGTCATAAAGAATGATACACCACAAATTCTATTTTGAACAAAAAAAATATGCACCTGCAAAATTAAACTAAGTGATAGGCATAAAAAGAATGCCTACTGGAAATATTCAGCTCATGCACCAACAGGAACAAATAAATCATCATAGGTAAAACCCTCCTTTGGCGTTATTTCCTCCCCTCTGAAAGGAAAGCAGTATTTTTTAAAATAATATTATTAGAGTAATTTTTAAAAATCACCAGATCTTTAATGAGGAAGTGCTATAACACATACAAAATAACAGTGCATGTGGCCATTTCTCTACTACCAGGGCCAGCAACCCAAGCAGCAGTTGTCGCCTTAATGCTACTAACTATGTCTTCAAAAGGCCATTAAAAAAAAAAAAGTCAGAAAAACATAGTAAGATACATGCAATAAGCAGCTCTTTGAATAGACTTACAAGCCTGCAATTTCACATAAACATTTCCAGCACTGCTGATGCACATGCTTTTTTGCTGACTTCTCAGCCTTGAGTCTATCATGACAGGACAAAAACATGGCTTTAAGGTGGGACACAAGAAGAGTCAAAAATCTACTGTTTTATTTGGAACAGAGGTGTTAACTTTATCCATGCAAGCTTTTGACACAGCTCAATGACCTATAGCTTTTATTTCCCCAAAATGCAAGCTCTAAAAGAGAACTGGCCAGCAGAGTCAGAGGCACAATTTCAGCACCTCACCTTCCAGAAGGCCCAAATCAGTCAATGACAGGTCAGATACCTGAGCAAAAAGCACGACTTGCATTTTCCAGTTCAGTGTGGTTCAATGGGGAGTGCAGAGGATACTTCCACACACTTCAGGACTTTCGTCCTCCAGGGAAGAACACAGTCGCTCACACAGCCTGACAGCCAAACATCTCCTTTATCCGCACCCTGCCAACTGCTTAAAGCTGAAGTCCTGACTGTCACTCCCACATGAACACAAGAGGAAAACTGGCAATTACCTGCCACGCACAAGTGCCATAGCTGATTCCACTACATCAGCACAGCCTGCACAGGGAGGAAAGCCAGGTGCCTCCGACTGCCAGAAGCTGGTCATCTTCTCTATCTGGTCAGAGGACTGCTATACATAACAGCACAATTTTTACATTCAGCGGGATGTGGTCATCACAGGAAAAAAAAGGATTCTTGCAAGGCAAATTACAGAGTAAAAACTATTTTTAAAAGCATTACCACATTTCACAGACAATGGAATACTGAAAGGCATGTAAAAAAGACAGGTTAACTGTTACAGCTAAGCCCACCTGCATGGTGGACGCAGATATTCCCAGGAAAATCAATCCAAACTAAGTAATGCCATCAATCTAAAGCAGATTAGTTAAAACAAGATCTTGCCTGGTTAAAGTGGCCTTACGCTGAACAGAATTTGCTTCCAAAGTACATTTGGTTACCTCCAAATACCTAGATGCAGTGCTCATAAAAACAAATAAAACGAGTCAGATGTTTCCTTGATAGACAGGAACCCAAGGAGAATTGTGCCACCAGAAAATATAACATTTTTCACTTCTTCATGGGTCACGAGGATAGGGGTCAGATAGGAAAAGGTTGGGAGAGGATGACCTTCCGAACATTGAACCAAAAAGTGATGTGCACTCAACAGGGTGTGATCTACGACAACCAAAATCAGAGACAAAAGAACCCCCCTATACAGTGAATATTTCAGGCAGGAGGCAAAAGCAAGCTATCACTCACCACTTGTGAAGACCGCATGGCCTCACCAGGCATACCCCTCTTCAAACAGACGAACACTTTTCCAACTAATTTCTACCTGTTTAGATGAAGGACAGACCCAGCCATATCAAAGAGAATTATCTCAGTTTGTATTTTTGGACACATTTAAATAGCATGCAATAACCTTTACAATCAATTTATTGCTCGTTACTTTTACTGTACTTTTTAGTTTATTATTTTATCAGGGCACTTAGTAAAAACAGAAAATTAAAAAAAATATTTTAGGTTGTTTTAATTAAATGTGCCACTAATTGAACAGGTTCCAAAAATGTCTCGAGTTAAGCAGTCACTGTACGAAGGAAATACTATGGACAGTTAGTGAGCTGCATCAGTCACCTGGGGTTGGTCACAAAGTCTGTCAAAATTTTAGGATTAGCACAATTCTGTCAGACTTCACTTCGTAAGAGAAGCTTTTCTTTTCCCCAGCGTCTTCCAGTTTTCGACACTGAACAAACCAAGTAAGAGGAGTAATCGTAAAGAAAATACCATTTGTTCCAGAAGAGGCTACTGCTGTCTAATGCCGCTTTCAGACAGTGAATTTTCTCAAACTCATTCCAAGTGCTTAGATCATGACTTCCGTCCCTGAAGCAGTTTGAATGCAATCCTTTGGCAACAAATATATACCACTTCAGCATTGTTTTTTTCAATTCTTTGAATGCAAGTCGATCCTATACTTAGATCTTAACAGGTTATAGTCATATATTTCCCCAATGTAATTTTTAAATTAAAAATTTCCCTGTCCTTTTCTCTACATCCCCAAGCCGAACATTCCCTCAAAGTTCCCACACTCCACGCCAATAAACCACACTGAAAATAGATTAACCTTTTGTCTAGTCTTATCACATAAGAACTTTTGTACAACATAATACAAAAAGCACAACAGAAAGTACACCATATCTTTTATAAGATATGAAACATTAAGTATAGAATAGCAAACAAATTACCATAAATGTCATTTAATTCATAACGTTGAACCTGATTTTTAAACGCTAATAGCCGCATAATACAGGTGTTCTCAAAACTGTGCACACTTTTAATAACTTTTCATTTATTTCAGCATAGCAAATAAACTTCCGCTATCCTCTCACATTCCCTCCTCTTATGAAGAAGATCTATAATCAGATACTTAGCTAAGCTTTCTTAAATATCAGACTCCTTTTCTTATTAATACTTTGCAAAATACTTGCTTCTTCAATGTCTGTCAGTCAGGATTGTTCCCCCTGCATCCCAGTGTTCATTTGTTTATGTTTTACACTTCTAGGTCCCCCATATGGGTTTTGACATCTACTAGGAGCATCACTGATGCTATCCTCCAGTCACCTGCTCTAGAGCCCAGAGCAGAGACAGCTGACCTACTCATGAAGCATGACTTCCTAAGATTTTTAGGCAAATATAAAAAAAAAAAATTTTAAATGGTGCCGATGAGCGGTTTCAAGAGCAAGCATGAAGCAGAATCTGTAACCTCACCTTCACCAAGCCTTCCCTGCTTGCTTCTTAAAAAAGAGGGCTAAGGGCCCTAACTTAAATCTTCCATATTCTTTGCTTTTTAGCTCAAAATACTTATAACAAAGATATCTTGTAACAAACATGCAGGGGACATGTAGACAACTATTTGTGTGGAGACTGTTAAGTGCAATTTTATTACACGTTATTTTCCAAGGTAATTATTCCCAGTCAATTCTTACAGTCAAAAGACATGCCCTTTTTTCTTTTTAACCAAACTTTGTAGTTTTATCACTGTTTATTCCAGAAAATTAAACCAGAGTCAAATGCATGAATAGCCTCATCCATAACCCACTGAACTAAACATCTTTGCATCAGGATCAAACTGGGAAACAGAATGAAGTGAGGAATAGTCCATCTTGATAGCTTTCATTAATGGCAATTCAAAATGCTATCTCTTCTAGCTGATGATAAAAATACTTGCACAACCAATGCGCTTATGTTGTGGTATCCATACATGTAACCATACTAGGTGATTTGTGGAATATAAAACAGATTTAACTACTATTTTACATTTCCTACAAGAGTTGAGATGAAAAATTGACTTCCATTACAGAAGACTTCAATTTATTCTTAGACTGACAGGCTTCATTAATTACTTTTTGTAGAGAAGTGACCAACTACTGTTTTAGTTTATTTTAACTTAGTCATTTTTCTACAAGGATATTTTCTTATTAGGTATTTCCCTACTCCAAGCATATTATCTCTGAGCAGGGAGATAGAGGGATCACTAGTCACAACAGGCATGGCTCCAAGCAGTCACTGGATGGTGTCCAAGAATTAGAGCTGCACACACAGAAGCATACAAGGGAGTTAAGAATTTGAAGGACTTTCTGTCCATACACGTTTGTATGAAGGAAAAGGCTGCAGCAAGTTCAGACTACTTTTGGCATGCAGTTTTCAGGCAACTGGACTATCAGGATATCCCTGCTCGCTGCGGGGGGGGGTTGGACTAGATGACCTCTAGGGGCCCCTTCCAACCCAAAACTTTCTATGATTCTATGATATGATCTTACACTTTCACTGTAACCTCCCGACAAGAGATGGAAGGCAAGAGAAAGTCTTTGTAATATCATTTTCAGAGCTCCAGTTGTAAAATTGAGTAGTATAGCACATGATCAGCCTAAGACAGGAGAAAAACAACTTTAAAATGGTGCAAGAAAATTGGCACACAGTTGTCATAGGGGAGATGGGAGAAAGTTGAGGGTCCTGAAAGGCAATGCATGTGCTAAACAAGTATGTTACAGAAGAACTCTTCTTGTTTTAGTGTTTTCACAGTCAATGTAAGTCAACATGAGATGCTATAAATAGAAGCAGACATCCTTAAGACCCTAGGTTCTCTCACAATTAAAGAGGAATTCACAAACACCCTCAAAACCAAAAAAACCCAGGAACTAGACAAGAAAATTAAGCATGTTGCTGAGTTTCAAAACACATTCTAAGAAGTTTCAGGCCAACAACTTTAAAGTTACTTTCCCAGCGAGAGAGGTCCAAGGCAGACAACACTCCAGTTCCTCCGCTCACCCCCCAGCCCAAGGACACTCACAGAAGACACCTCTTCCATGATTACAGGAATTCTGTCGCAACGGAAGACATTCGAGTAAGTACATTCCTACTGAGGAAAACTTTCAAGGAACAACTTCGCAGTCATATGCTAACCTAAATAATTTGTCTCTCCCTTCCCTTTCCACCACTTTGCAGAAGAGGAGAATGAGGGACTGCTTAAGCTCAGCTGCAACCAAGTATCAAACCACAGCCTCAGGCAGAAGGTTAGAAGCCCGTGAGTTTCAGTCATTTTTGTTAGAAACTTCGCAAATGAAAAAAACACCCTGAGGAGAAGCAGGTCATTAAACTCCATCCTAAAATTATGAAACTCCTGCCCTTTCACAAAAATTTACCTACTCCATATGACTTTAAAGATCAGGGTTCATTTGGACAATGTACTCCATTTCTCACACACCTATCACCAGAAATGTATTAGCAGTTAGTACTTCTTGTATCTGTGTTTCCCTCCTGTCTGTCAGCTGAAAATGTTGGCCTTCACCGTGATAGATAATTTCCAAGTCACACAATTAGCAGAGTTTGGGCTGTTAATTAACCTCTTAAAAAAAGAATAGCGTAACAAGAATAACATAACCTAATGTTTCTGCCTGTACGGAACATTGCTGGTTACGGCTCATTATCATTGTTTCTTACCTAGTGGAAAAAAAAAAAAAACAAACAACAAACAAGGCAGTGCAAATATACACCAAAGCAGTTGCCACCTCACTTCTGCAGCCACACCATACACTGTGCAAGGAAAGAACTTCGCATTTTGAACGGGCACCCTGTGACAGCCATGCACATCTCCCTGTGCTCCACACAAGAGTAGGTCACGGAATCTTGAGGTCAAGTTACATCATTCCAACAATTCCTCCTCTTTTCTTCAATTATCCATCCTACTTTTACAAGTTACTTCTCCCAAAAATAAGTGGTCTCAGGCAACATAAGGGAAGCACTCACTATTGGGCACCGTAGTCATTATACATATAGAAAAAGGGGGGGGTGGGGTGCCTTTTGTGAACATGTCTAGCATACATGTATTTCAGTAGAGCCAATAAGGGCTCCCACAGTGTAGAAGGCTGAACTCCAGCCAGCATTTCTGAAATCTTTTCTGCAAGCACATTCATTCTGTCTTTGCACTCAGTTACCTGCATACGACTGCTACCACAAGACCGAGCTTCAGGCCTAGAAAATTTATTTCTGTTTGTGGTTATACAGGAGGCAAAGCGCCAATTTTCTAAATAACTTACTCCAGAACGACAGCTCCAGAATGACTCTGCAACACCTCCAACCAGCATGGAGGAGAGCACTGCTAACACCAGTATGGCAAGCTTCCAGAGAAGGGGGGCTGAACTTCTCTGACAGTCTCCACAGACACCACTGGCACTGCTATTCCTCCTGTCATCCAAACAGGTACTATTTCTCTGGCTTATATAACTTCCAGTGAAGAACTTCATAGAAGGAAACATATCTCACTGCTCCCCCATGTAAGGGGTTGGCTGTCAAGACAGGAAACCAGTGCGATACTCTAAATGCTTATGGTATTTTCTACTGCCATTGCAACAGCAAGAGAGAGCCTTCCAGACAAAGCTTAGGTTGAAATGCAAAGATGTTATCAACAGCTTTTTAACAGTTGTGCTAATTTTTCTGCAAAATTATTCTACTACTTGTGGGCACAGAGTCACAAACCACAGTACTTCTATTTTGATGCTACCAGTTATTCTTTAACTATGTATGCACAGCTAACTAATGTATGCAATAAGTTCAATACTTTAATGATTACCAAAGCAGTTTTAAACACATATGCAGAGCATTGCAGGAATTTTATCAACCTTCAGTTGAGGAAACCCCACAACTAATCTATTCAAATGCAAACTATGAAAAATATATCTTTTTTTAATCAATTACGGCTTGCTAGATGTTGTGAGTCTTAAAAAAAAAAAAAGCCAATTCACAACGTGCAAACCCAAAGCCCTTTCAAAAATAAAAGATGTGACTACATGCAGCCCTTCTGAGTTGACAAATTTGATATACTTAAAACGATTTTTTGCATCTCTGGTTGTAGAAAAACAGTAAAAGGCACTTTTCCCTGTATTATTCACACTGTTAGTTTGAGACTACAGATGCTGGGAGAGTCTCCTTCCCATGCTGCAGAAAGATGCAGCAAGCAGACAAACGAATCCATGTCTTAAAGTCATTGAAAACAGAACTCCACGGAATCGCTGGATAACTGTTGGTTTTTGGACGATCCTTGACTATGAAGCTCTGAAGTTCATCAGAAGAGCACTGCTGATCACTGACAATCTGTGATATCCTAACCTTTTTGTCCTTCTTGTTCTCACTCTAATTCTTCATAAATCCCTTCTTCACCTTTCTTTTACTCTCATTTTGAAGACCTTCTCCTCTCTCGAGCTCCATTTCTTCTGGAGTAGATTAAATTGACTCTTTACATCCTTGATAGCCGTAATTATAATTTGTTGAACTTCTGGTAAAAAAAGAACTGACAAATGTCTACAGACAAGTCATAAAATGTTACTTATTCTTTACTTGAAAAGTTCTATTTTAATAGACTTCTCAGTCTGTGATTTAAGTACTGTTAGATAATAATCTTTAAACTGCTGTGTGCTTCTAGATGGAAAGAAACAGAAAGCATAACAGGAAGGAGTTGATGAAATAAATGATGAGCTGGGTGATTACTATAGGATCAGGAACGATGCAGGACAGTAATGGCATTTGCAACCTTGCAGGTGACAGAAGTGAGAAGAGAAAGTGTTCTTCTACAAGTCCTCCTTAATACTGAAAATTATCCCCCAGAATGAAAGAACCCTATTAAAAAAAGCAACAGATACAGCAGAGCTGCTAAACAAAACACTGCTCCTGGAACAGAGACAGGCGCAAAGGAAGTGAAAGTCATCAGGCAGTACCAATACGGGGCTCTAATTTGGCAAAGAGACTGCACAGCAACACAATATTAAGCATAAGACCTCTTTCTATTGATCCTCATGTTTTAGCAAACATAGCAAGAACAGAACTCTGCAGTTACAAAGGAATGGAGGCGAGGGCTAGGGAATTCCATTAATGTGCTGTTTCTGAAGTGTCCTTGCACCATGACTCTGGATACTTCTCTAATTCAAAACAATGAGTAATAATGTAACCAGAAAAACAATGTTAGCATTTTGTTTTTCTTTATCTGCTTATTTTGTATACATTTCCTTCATTTTAACCTACCAACAGTATTTTGTGAGGTGACACTGGTGAGAGAATGAAGTGCTAGTACAGGTACAGAAAAAGCAACAGACGTCACACAGAGATCTGAGGCAGGAAAGAGACATCAAGTGCTCAGGACAAAAAGAAAGACTTTGCACAGACTGGCTGCCCGCTATCACGAGCAATGGACAGAAGAAGCAGATGACCCAAAGATGAGACAGGGAAGGAGAGAATACCAGTTACTCCTAACATTATACAAAACTGAGTCCGCAGCAATGGATTTAAATGACTACATTATGCATTAGTTACAGATTATATTAGTATATAAGTAAGTACAGAACTTCCTCAAAGTGTTTTGGTCCCGTCCCCCCCCCAGTTCAGCTGTCTGACTCAAGCAGGTCCTTCAGCTATGGGCTAGGTAGATCCCTGGTCTCTTGTGCTGCCTGTCACTGGATGACCAGGTTCCCAAATGGAAGTTTCAGCTTTCTCCCTGTTAGATGTACCAGTATTGATGGAGCTATCAAAATGCAGAGAACAGGAAAATCTTGAAACAAAACATTCAAGTCTTCACGATTACTAGAGCTTACAGAATTTCTAAAAAGGCTCACTTCAGCCTCAATGCTTTAACTATTGCAATTTCAATCTCATTTTGTCATGCTGACTAGAATCTTTGCTTGTGTCCCCTTCTCTTCCTTCATTAAGGTACTAGCTTCACTTTGCCAAAGTTAAAAGAAAGAAAAAAATCCAGATGTACCCATGCTTTCTTCTCTGCATGGGATGGAAGGGAAGTACAGGCTTTCAGCACAAAGTAAGAGTGAACCTCAAGTATGATTGCATGATTGCAGAATGACCAAGACAAATGCTCATCAGCTGGAATTAGGAAGGCCATTAAGTGACAGTTCATTGTTTGAAAGTATGGGAACATTAACCATTTAGGACAGCCTCACAACAGTTCAGGCCACAGTCAGAGATAGACTGACCCATGCAAACCAGCAGAGTAATGTACAAAACCTGAATATTCACAAAGTTCTCCTAATATGAGTCAGTTTATGATTAAGAGGCATTCACTGCTATAGGAAAGCCCCCCCCTCCCCCCGACATCCCTGTAAACTTAGTTCTGAAATTTAACAACACAAGCTTGAGCAAAGTGATTTGGGTTTTTTCTTGTTTTACCCAAACCCCCAGTTTTAGAATAGGCAGACCTTTGCTTTACACCCCTCAAATTCAAATTCAGTTTCCGTAATTTATTGAGAAAAACATTTAAATATTCTGGCTGCCCTAAACAGGTAGGCCTTAGTCAGGTAAACAACAATCTACTTACATTGTATTGTTCACTCGATTAACATACAGACATTATTGTAGAAATTATAAATGAAAATCTAAGATTATATTCAATTTACAGTAAACAGCACGTCATTATTACAGGAGAGAAGCCACTAGGTGCTTCAGCTAACAAGCAGTTTCTCAATCTACAAGGATGCTACGGACCAACTATTTTGTCCCTCTTTGGTTTGCACACCACTGCTGGTGCTTCCTCTAACTTTGTACACCCACCCAGCTGGCTACAAGTCTCATATCCCTTTCTCTCCCCACTACTCAGTCCCACTACTCTCACATTAGCTCTAGTTATTGTGCTGAAATGGGTCAGTGCTGTATAATTCATTAATCCCTGAGCAATCACAACTGAATTAACATGGTTAAACTGGTATACTCCCAGCCATTGGCAAGAGTGCTAGTGTCATTAGGAAGGAGAGGAAGAATAACATTCCCTGATATTTCAGAGCTTAAATATTAAGATTCTGTCCTCATTTGCACAAAGGATAGCACCAAGACACCTTATTTCAGATTCATCTTCAAAGGTCAGATTAGAACTTGTCCCCCACCCCCAATGACGAAGGAAAACAAAACCCCCAAGAATCAACACTGTAAGCTCGCTCCCAGCACTTAGCAATGGACGGCTTTGTTTATTATTTTAATGATGTGAAATGTTTTGTGATTGGTATTATGATACAGATTATTTAAATACAAACATTATAAATAACTTTGAAACAGTTAGTCACTGTAACTAAGGCAACAAGTCTCCCACTCAATTTCCAGAAATAGAATGGAGGAATAGAGGTAAGAATAAAACAGAAAGTTGGCAGGAGCAAGAAAACAAATGATCAAATATTAGTTTGGCCTCAGGAAGGCCCAGCTGACTAGAAAAAAATAAATGGTACAGCAACTGAGAAGCAAACTAGCTGCTAGAATCTGAAGTGGAGGACATGGAGTGTATAGTACTGAAGATCTTTAACTTCAGTCATCTTATTCCACAGCCCATTTCAGTGAATGGAAACAAGGACAGAAATTTGGGAATTTTAACAATCCACATCAGACAGGAGATTGCTAGTTCAGAGTCTCAACAGCTACTAGTTTCCTACAGGAATCGTTGACCTTTCCGTGCATGCTAAGGAAGTCACTTCTTAATAGGTAAGCACACATTTACCTTGATTTCCACCCCCCCCTTGATATTTGCCTCCAAGTAATGGTCACAAACCTTCAATGCTATCTATATGAATAGGCCTTTATACCCTCACAGAAGGCCACTGAGTTAACAGGATCTGCCGTAAGGATCTGACTGCAGAATCAAAGCTTGCTTTGTTTCTTCCCCAGCTTTTTTAGTAAAAAAAAAAAAGTTTATTTTCTTCACTGAGAACTGCTTGTTCCCAAGTCAGAGGTTCCTGAGTTATCATCAGGGAATCTGATCCCCCAAAACGAACACACGGTAGAATCAGGTTCTCTCAACACATTCTAATTGAAGGGCTGGTAATTACTTTGTATAACAAGATAAACGGAGTTCAAGTTACTCCAAGTTTTCAATCAATTAAAGAAACTTATCTTCTTGGTACGCGCGAGTTCTTAGCCTAGGAACATGAGAATTAACAGTACGACTTAAGGTGTCTCGGTAAGTATTACAGCTTCCCGATTTAGTTATCTTGTATGCAGCTAAAACAGACTAGATGCAAGTTTTAGGCAGAACGTGTGATGGAAAATAGAGCACAAAGAGTGGTTCTCAACTTCAACAAGATTCCCAAAAGTAACATTTTTTTAAAGAACTGTAACTTTAAAGTAACTTCCACCAAAAAACTTTAAAGTAACTTCCACCATCTCATCAGTCTGTGTCTGAACAGAATTTGTAGAGCAATACAATGCAATTCCATTCCCACCGTACCCCTCCCTCACTGAGCAGCAGCAGCTCCTTTTCATCACCACAGGAGACCATTCCTCCTCTTAGTGTAACAAGGAACTAGTTGGGACATTTATTCTTGGCATGAATTCTAAAGGAATGAAGTCTAACATTGGCAGTAATGAAAATAGCAACCGTAGAGGCACTCATAGCGTTCACTATGACACTGCAAACATTTGTTTAACTGCCAATTGAACAAGATCCATCTTAGCGAAGAGAAAGATATAAATGGGCAATAAAGAAGTCAGTGCTCTCACTGTTCAAGGACTTTCAAGATAAGTGGTCACTCTAATATCCTCATGCAGTTGTTCATACTCCGATCCTTTCCACTCACGTCTGACTTCTGGGAATAAATGCATTGCCTAAAGCACAGTCTAGTAGTCATACAGAAAAACCCAAACAAATTCCTGTCAAATGCCCATTATTACGAGCACTAAGATTTCTTCCGATTACATGTTTAAGACTCAGAGAAAACAAGATATGCATAACTAAAACTATGATGTACTGAAAGAAAAAATACAGCTTTACCAACTATAATGACACTGCATCCAATGAGCTTTGCCACAAATAGTTATATAGCTGCAAAATTAAAGAAAAAATTCAGCCAGTTTTGATTAGAGCTTCACGCATTTCAACAAAGCTCTATGGAAATGAGCATAAAAGATGACCTGTAGGCCCCCACACAGTTAAGGCTCGTAACAGAAAAGCAACGAATCCCTTGGTTGTTAGGCATCCAAATTTCACCTACCCACTAAGAAAAGCTGGGCTGTCAATTATTCCTTACGTGTAAGGGAGACTAACTCGCAACTCTTTAAAGCATGAATTTACCTGTTCTGGGAAGCATTTAATATACCTAGAAACTATGACTGAATAACAAAAAAAAAAACCACAGAAGACTTTCACAGTTAGCTATACAGAGTTGAGAGGGCTTTTATATAGGAGACCAAGGCATACCACTATGGAGACTCACAAGCACCTTACTCCTTTTTCTTCCCCCCTCACCCTCCAAAAAGAAGGTCTGATAAAACATCAGTGAACTTTGACCTAAACTTTGATTTCAAAGCAGTTGCTTACAGGAGAGTACCAGTGTTTCAGGAAGAAACAAACTTTTATAGTCTCCCTCTCACTTGGCATTTTAGTAGTTAAAGCAGCTTCTCATCTAAAGAACCTGGTATTCCAGCACCAATCTATGAAGACAGTATGAACACAAATAAACTGAAGAGCAAATACCTTCATCGTAAGGTACAGTTACTATATTTTTCATCTCCACCTTGAATGGCTTAACCTTCAGTGACAGAATTTGCAGATTTGCTTCCTCTGTTTTTAAAACATGACCATCCAACGCTGCACAACAAACCAAGAGCAACAAGAACAATCCACAGCTTCTAACTTGACACTTGAATGATTGCTCTTTCTATCCCAGACCTAAAGTCTGCTATTGAGCATCACAGGTATCAACTTTGCTCGATATAGTTCAATTTAGTGCCAAATGCAATTATTGCAAATACAGCTTATTAATTTTTTTGATACCTAATATACTTTGAAAGCCAACATAAGTCACTTATGAAAGTGCAATGTATGCCCTCAATTATTTAAAAACTTTGAAAGATATTCCCACCTGGTAGGATTGCAAAGCAACAAAGCTCAAGCAAAAATTTGTAGAGAAGGTGCCTGCTGGCTGCTTGTTGAGCCCACGGAAAGTCCTACTCTGCCCAGTGCATGGAAAAACTTTATTCTGAAAGTGCATCAAATCAGCCTCCAAAGACAACCAAATATTTGAGCTTCACAAACACATTAAGCATCTGTAGGATCAAAGTTTTGTTTATCAATGTAGTAAGTAAATTAAATCAACTGCAAGTGGAATTGAGATTTCGCCCTCTGAGCTCAACAAAGCACCACAGAGCAGAATTTCTCATGTCACTAAATTCTCATGCGCTGCTTTTACACTAGCTTGCGGTAACTTGAAAGACTAACCTAAACCAAGTATAAGAAAATATCAAGCTGCTTGTATACCCTACGTCTGCCCCTCCCTGGTGTAATTCTGACATTCAAATAAGCAACGCAGAACCATTCTACAGCAACAAAGGAACAAAAATAAACAGGTTTTTGTTGATTTTTAGATTTTTTTCAGTGGGTTTTTTTTCCAAAATCAAGAGGTTTATGTTGATTTGGGAGAAAAAAAATCTTGATAATTACATGAAAGTAATACTTTACTTAGTAGAATTTTTGTTTCAGAAAGTTATTCACCTGTCTGTTGTAGGAGGAAACCAGCAAATCGCCTCCCTCCTTCATCCCAGCTGAACAGTACAAACACTAGAGCAGCCTTTGCACGCCCTCATGAAACACAGCCACCCCTGAAGAAAGACAGACTCACTACAGGGACTACAAACACACGTGGCAATTTACTTTATGCTAAATGAACACATCACTAGGATATGGTTCACGCAAACAAGAAGCACGTTTCATGAAACACTGAAGATAAACACCTCTACTTTCATACAGTACCACAGGGTGGTTTTTCTAATAAGCAGGTGGTGTTATAATCTTAGCACAGCATCCAGTCCTGAAGTGAAGACACCTTGCAGCATACTGCACAAGCACGCTGACCTGAAGGAATTCTCTGTGATTAACAAAACTGAGATATTCCATGTTAATGTGATTCCTCATGATTTTTGGCATTCTTAAAGAAAGCCATTTTAATAGAATTTAGTTTGTAACAACAGATTTATCAAGCAACTGACACCCAGCAGAAATACACCTGCTACTAAAAATCATTCCCTCTACAAAAGCCTCCTCAAAACCAGCACTTCCCTCCCTCCTCTGCCTCCTTTCCTTGCCCCTAGCACCCCCTTTTAAGGGAAAGAATACTTCTGTTCCCAGTATATTAGTGCACCTTTACAGATCCACGAAGCCTCCAAAAAAATCCATCTCCTACTTCTGGATTAAAACTTGCGTTACAACAGAAGCTGGCAGGCTCACATGCATCCTTCTGGGCAGATCAGTGGTCCCACACAGGCCAGTATTTCAACTCAGCATCACCCAACAGCAGGACCCTTCCCAGAAGAAAAGTTCCGAAACAGTACTTTCACGTTAATGCACTGATGATGGGTTTTTGCTAGTCATTTCACAATGATTACTTGCAAAAGAGTTGTATTTCTTGGTTTTACCAGAAGGGCTTATTTAACAGAAGAGAGGAACAGGTGTTCATTTCTGTGGAGAGCCTCCCAACAGAAGAACAGTGATGAAGCCTAAAAAGAAACCTAACTCAAAGACAATTGGATCCACAATTGTTGCTCATTCATAGATGAGATCCTAAAAATATATGAGACTTCATTAAGTTTACACACAATACAGCAGGACATAAAGATCTCAGCCCCATAGTGCTAAACATTTTTCAGAACCAAATCCCAAGGGACCAGGCAACCCAAGTGCAAGAAGACAGAGGCACGTGCAGACTGACGACAGGACCAGCAGGTAAGGGTGAGCTGACACCGCTCAGCATAATGAGCAGGTGCAGGATACCAGCTGACTGACCACTGCCAAGTTTCTAGGTGTTTTTTTCTGTGGGGCTTTTTTTTCTTTGGGGGGGGGAGGTGTCTCCAAGCGTTATGGTCAGTTGTGTTCAAGAAGAGTATGCAGGAGACCAACAGCAGGGTGTGGGAGTTTTTACAGAGGATTTGGTCTAACACAGATGAAACCAGGAGAAACCCCATTTTCTCACAAGCACCTTTCCAGAGGCGGCAAACTGGCGGCGCAGACCCTCCCACCTTTGTACCCTGAGACGGCACAGGAGACAATAGGTAGGACAGGGGAGACACCGGGAGAGGACAGAGCGCGGAAGACAGCCGGGATGGAAACCGAAGAGCCCAGCAAACAAAGAAGGGTGTGATGCGGCCAAAGCCCCGGACCCCCGCGGGCACGATCGGCCCCCCCGGCTTTCAGGAGGGGAGCGGGGACGCGGGGACGGTGCGCCGGGAGGACGGAGGAGACGGATCGCAGCGGCCGAACAAAAGATTTCTTGAAGGCCTGGAAGGGGACGGCGGTGCGCGAAGGGACGGGCAGGCGGCTCCCGGGGACGCCAAGCAGGGAGCGGCAGCACCGCCCGGGTCGCGGTCCCGCTCCGGGAGGGGAGGCGGCCGCTCCCGCTGCCGGGCGCCCCCCGGCCGACCCCCTCGCACCAGGCAGCCCTTCAGGTCCCGGCTCCCTCGCGATACCCGGAGCCCCGTCCCTTCCCACAACGCGGGCGCGGGGCAGGGCCGGCCCGGGGCGGCCCGCGGAGCCCCTCCTCGCCCCGCCCGGGCCTCTCCCCCACTCCCGAGGTAGGGGCACGGCAGGGAG
>Ga0065711_1032292_pt1 | contig 27605 bp, 27 predicted proteins | sample Hoacrofraction12_FD_59098 | JGI IMG/M metagenome (GOLD analysis project Ga0065711, IMG submission 59098) | Hoatzin crop microbial communities from Cojedes, Venezuela - Epithelial fraction 12 v2 (version 2) | ecosystem: Host-associated > Birds > Digestive system > Esophagus > Crop | place...
CCTTCCACTAGACCAGGTTGCTCAGAGCTCCATCCAACCTGGCCTTGAACACTGCCAGGGAGGGGGCAGCCACAGCTTCTCTGGGAAACCTGTGCCAGTGCCTCACCACCCTCAGAGTAAAGAATTTCTTCCTTACATTTAGTCTAAATCTACCCCCTTTCAGTTTAAAGCCATTACCCTTTGTGCTATGACTACACACCCTTGTAAAAAGTCCCTCTCCAGCTTTCCTGTAGGCCCCTTCAGGTACTGGAAGGCTGCAATAAGGTCTCCCTCTCTCGACCTGCTGGTCACGTTCACTTGTTAGCAACACTCACCAGCTATGAAAAGCCACGGTTCAACCAGCAAAGCCATATAAAAGCCAACTGTTGTCTCAGAGCATAGACCACAGTCAGAGCACACTCATCATCTCCCTTTTAGTGCATTGTGTGTAAGTAACAGTATTTCCAATCACCTTCTCCAGCACCACCCTCAGCCCTTGCAGGGTAGATCCAGCTGGAAATGAGCTTGACCACACCCTGGAGGATGGGGAGACCTGACTGTTTAATGCATCTCCTCAAGTGCACCACTCAGCACCTCCTCTCCTGCATCTTCATCCCCTTTCCCAGGGTGATTGAGAAGACATGAACCTAAATGATTTTTATGCTGTTTGAAGCACAATTGTGGCCTGCCTATATCATGCCAAAACTCCACAGCTTGAGAGGAAGAAGCCATAAGTTATATATCAAAGAGGGAAAAAAGTCTTCCCAGCCCTTCAGGCAACCAGAAGAAGCCATGCAGGACAGATTTATAATGGGCAGTGTCCATCTCTTACCACTTCTCCTAACCTGGTCCTTGCACTGCAGGGTATTGTCAGAAAGCCACCTGCTGACCCTGGCTGGACCATGCTACATGTGAAAGCCAGGTTGTCCCCCACCCTTCCCATTGCCCAGCATATCTGCACAGCAGATCCACTGGCAACTGTTGGGCAGGAGTGGTCCGAGGGAAAGATGACTGTGTTTTGGCATCTGAGGGATGCAGTGGTCCGAGGGAAAGTTGCTGCAGAAATTATGTCAGGAAGCATCTGTAGAACAGTTAGTGCTCTGGATGTTCAGCTTTCCTTGGGCCCTTGGTAACTCTCATATTTCCCGCGCCCTCCTCTCTCCTGCTAAAGGAAGAATCCACTCTGCAGTCTCCTGGCAGATCCTGCCTAGTTAGTACCAGTATCTACAGCTCTCCTGGAAAAACACCTCTGTCTGTCCCACTCCTCATGGCTCATGGTGTTTGCTAGGAGAGGCCAGCATAAAGGTGCACAGCCTTGGTGTCACCATGCTACCAGCTCAGTCTCGCTACTTTGAGTCTGCTGGTCCCGCTTGGCCAGGCTGGGCTAATCTTGGTTCAGAAAACTAAAACCGGGAGCCTGGCAGGGAGCGAGGAGGGGGTTTAACCATCCGCAAAGGAGGACTGCATTGAGACAGAGCTTGGGACTGACTTAGACACCAGGGTGGTCAAGGGTGTGTGTGCTCTATGCCTGCACCCTCAACACTGAGGGACCACGGGACGTCTGAAGGTAGGTAACCACCAGGCTGCAGTGCTGGTGGGATGGTGAGGGCAAGGGGCACTGAGGAGACACAGACCAACACACAGAGGTTCTTCCCACCCAAAATTCATAATCTAAGCTGCTTCCCTTGACTCCCTGTATCATAAATGGCACTCTGGAGGTCCCGCGCATCTGATCCTGGAGAAGGCATCTCAGATGCATCAGACAACTCTCATCCTAAGCTTACCTGTTTCACTCCACCGACTACAGGGAGTCTGGGTGACCAGCTCAGAGACAAGTAGCTGCAGTTTGGCAAGAGGAGCTCCAAACTTGGCCTCCTAGAGCATCCGTGGATCCTAAGCTGGGCAGTTGCACTATCATCATCCCAAGACTCACTCCAGCCGCAGGAATTCCTGCCACCAGTCTCTTCCCCATCCCATCCCACAGTCCTTCCCCAGTCATGTTCCATACTGTCTCAAGCAAGCATGACTCCCCTTTGGGAAGTCGTGGGGTGGGCTCTGTCAGGTGTGTCCAGACACAAGCTTGTTCCTGTCCATTACCAAATCCAGCCAAGCATTTTTTTCTGAAGTGTGACAGAATTTCTTTGTCCTCTTTAAACTGCTCTGCACCACTAGAGGAAAATTCTGGCCAGGCAGCCCGCAGGTAACTCCTAGCAGAAGGTCTGAGAGCTGAAACAAGGTATAAAATACCTCTAGCTGGAAGAAGGCTTTGAGAAGCAGAGTTGCTGGGTCTCTTATGAGAGCTGAAGCCTTCATGTTCCCAGGGTCCCCAAACCCCCTGTAGCAAAACTGTGGGTGTTTACACACAGCCATCGCAGGCTGCCAGCACACCCACACACAGTCCCAGCAGAGCAACATGACCAAAAAACCACAAAACTATCCCCGTCACTGAGGAGCAGAAATGCAGTTCCCACCTTGGCTGTAACTACCACCACCAGATACAAAGGGAATCTGCTGAACAGACTCAACAGAAGTGGGTTCATTTTTTGCATAATAAGGTTTCTGGTGCCAAACGCTTAACAGCTCCTTTTGGGAGGCTGCAGTTCGGTTTTGTTTCTGGATAACTCCAGAGGAAGGAGCACGCCCTGGAGAACCACGTACTGGCAGGGTCCTGCACAGAGCAACGGGGTACTCGTGGCAGCGGGGGCCTGAGACCGAGTGCTGGGATAACCCCTCTCTGGCTGGGCTCTGTGCACACGCAGGAGAAAGGCAGAGACAGGGGGACTGGCAGAAGGTAGACGTGATCCATCCCGTCACTCCACACTCACTCTCATCCCTGGTTACTGGTGGCCGTGCTATCCCTGGAGCTTGTTAGCTGGTCCCAAATCTCTTTTCCCCCTTTGTCTGGGCAGCATCCAAACATCCCCAGAAACACTGGGGTCTCGAACACTGTGGGTGCACCTAGCTGCATCCGCTGTGAACAGGATGCTCAAATCTTTTCTCCTGCCATACTCCGGAGAGCCCCTGCATCTTCCCCACCTTCCTTGCACATCCCACTGCCTACCGTCTTCTCGGTTATCTAATAAGCCCTAGTTGCTGTGCAACAACAACATACCTAAGCCTTCTGCCCTCCTGTAGGTTATACAACCAAATACTCAGTTTATTCGCTTGATTGCAGCAACGTACCATGATGGTACTTTCTTTTTTTCCTTGCCTTACTGGGCAACTTGCTGTGTGTAGCTTATGGACCCATTGTGTACACTTCCAGTGAGCTGTGCTAAAACAAACAAACAGGCTCAGGTGGAAAGCAAGCTTACTGAAGAGGATCCATTTTGTAGAAGAGACTGAAGGAGCTTATACAGTCTAACGAAACACAAGGTGTTGCTTTAGATGATGACTCTATAAAAGCATTCAGGGATGTAGGATAAATACCAGGGAGTAAGAACTATTCATTACAAGATGACATTAGCACAAGATCAGATGGATACAAATCAAGTGTGAACTTATTTAGATTGGAAACTACTACAAAGTTTCCAAATTGTCTGTGGGAACACAAAACATCTGGATACGCCACAGAGCTGGAAAAGGCCTCCTGGGTCACTGGCTGCGGTGGGCTCCACTCCATCTTAAAACTGATTAGTTTTTCATTTGTTCCTTTGTTTTAAAATAAATTTCCTGCTCTTCTCCCATCCACGGCCGTATTGCGCGCCCGAGGGAGTGCTTTTCCCTCCCCTCGCCATTGATTTCCCTCGCCTGCACAGGGTGGGCACACCGGGGTGCAGCCCGGCGTGCCGTCCTACCCCGCCGCCCGACCTCCTCCTCCAGCATCTCCCCGGGCAGAGCGGCTCGCTCTCACGCGGATCGCTTGGGGTTGTGTCTTGCAAAAGCACAGCTGCCTCAGTGGGTGAAGGAGGCGAGTGCAAATGGTTCCCAGCGTAAATAAATCTAAATTCCCGGGACGCAGAGAGGGAGGCTGAGCTGGCAGTGCCGCCGCTCCCCCCGAGGTGAGGCATGCGGATCCATCACGCAGGGCAGGAGCGCGTGAATCTCAGCTCCTGGGCGAGGGGGAAGGAGCCCGGTCCCCCAGCACCGTGGTAGAAATGTCTAATTAGATACAACAGAGGGATAGATATGCATACTCAGGGACCTTGCTACACAAGTATAAATTAAGGAAAGCCAAATATTTATTTTAAATGGCTGTGCCATATGCTGATGAAATGCTAATCTGCACAGAAAAAAGCACACTGTAAAATAAACTCCCCAGAAGCACCTCACGTTCACTGAGCTTCATCTTCCTGAGCAAACTAACAAGAAGAAAATAAAATCAACAGCATCCATTACAGACTCCCTTCCATACGAAATTCAGGCAAGCTTAGGGTGACATGGGCCAGTGCTTTTCGAACTATCATCTGCAGCCCCCAGGAGCACCACAGGCTATTTGTTAGTGGCCCGCAGCAGGTATTTAGAAAAGCAGACTTGTTGTGTTTAATTCACAACACAGGGATCTTCAGCCTCAGTAGGAAAAATGGTAGGGGCTGCAAATCAAAAGCAACTGAAAAACACTATTGTATGCTTTAGGACCAGGAACTGGGCGTCAGAGGGATGGTTTTGTCTCCTCTGCTGATCCCAGGACCTTGGGAGCCTGAATCCACCTCCACCTCTCTCCCCATCCTTCTACCAGGTCAACTCCCTGTAAGCATTTCGAGTATTTATTCTGGTGCACCCAAACCGAGCACACAGAGCCCCAGGACCCTACAGAAACACACCACTAGTAACAACCACTTATTCTTCTAGCCCTGCAAAAACACCCCGGCCCCAGCACATCCCCAAGTTTGAAGACATTTCAAGGTGGGAGGCAAGCTATCAGGAAGTCAGATTTGATTACTTGAAAGGCAAGTTTTGTAGTGGCCGTAACAAACCAGCCCCGGAGACTGGCATGTTTTTAAGCAGCGAGGCTGGGCAACGAAACCTGTCGGCGACTCCTGCAGTTGGCTTCCTCTGTTCACTGAGCCACCTCCACCCTCTTACATACGTTCCCCTCACTGGCAAAGATGCAAAGACCACCATTTTTATCAATATGCACATTGCAGTGTTGTCAGCAGCTCCTTAAGGTTATTCCCTTTTTCTTCTCCGTTATATTTATAAACGCTGTGCAGAGTTGCTATGGTTTCTGTTACCGCCAGTCCAATTGGTATTCAGTGCAGTTCCTCTCACCTTCACCATTCCAGTGACCTTTACTTCACAAGGAAGATCTCACGCCACCAGCCCGTTCAATTAGATGTCACACAACATGCTGAGCAAGAACACCAACTGCTAAGTAAAAGAGGGCTCTGTGGAACCAATTCATCTGCAAAGGCTGTCTGAGAGACAGATAAACAATGGTAATTATTTCAAAACAAATTGGAACCAGAAAGCACAAACCAGCAGTGTAACTGCTAGACAAAAGGGAAAGCCACAAAAAGAAGAAATTTCAGCTCTCAACGTCTCGGGTACTCTGGTATCTTCCTTGAGGCAAATATTTTTCTACCTTTCTTGCTCTCCAAAGTCAAGTTCAAAAAACTCTTACTTCCAAGACAGTTTCTTTTACATCAGTTAAACAACTTATGCAAGGGACTGCTCACGAATGGGAGAAACACAGTTGTAATCTGGTAGTAAGAATTTCTCTCTTTGCCAACCTAGTATTCTAAATATTATATTTAAGCAACTTTGCACAAAGCTATGCTGCTTACTGTACAGCCAGACAGCCAAGCAGGATGCACGATGCTTTCCTCCAAAAGTAAGCATGCTGGGAATGGGCTCAGTAGCTTCATGCACCAACCAGGTCACGGGATGCCCCAAACCCTAACCTAGACACTGAACAAAAACCCCGTGGCTTCCCCCTAACTCCAAAAAAATGCTTCTACTACAACAAAGAAATCACAAATACACAAAAACCAGAAAATTGAGCTTGGACACGATATGGCATTAACTCTGCCCGTGCAGTAGGAATGGGAACATCCCCACGCTTTGCTTCTTCATTACAAAGCCAGAACTTTCCTTGTGGGGCTTCCTTGGCTGTTGAGGTAAGCATCCTTGCACTGGGGAACCAGGCTAGCCAAGACATCTAATCCCATATGCTTTTAATGCTAGCAGGGGCCTTCTAAAGAGGAGGAACATTGCCTGGATCTTTCCAAGACACCTAGGTGCAGACGTGTGTGGGAGCAGGGCACTTCAGCTGACCGACAGACAGCTCTGTATTGCACAAAAGGAGCTACTCTATTTGAGGTGCCGCACAGCCGCCTGTGCGGTGAGTGGGTCAGAAGAACAGGTCACAACCAGCACACAAAACCAGGCTGGCTTAGAAAGCAGAGAGGGTCAAATGCCCCTGTGCTGTGGGAGGCAGGAACAGCACTGGCAGCTGCAGCTCTGTTCGCTACGGTTTGCGTGGTCACCGGGCTCCAAAACGCAGGGGACTGAGGCATCCGCAGCCACGGCCGACTTTCGCACAGCGCTTTTGTGAAAACACTGAAGGTGAGCAGGGAGAAAGACCGTGTGCCACATCCTCCACCCTGCAGCATCGCTCTGCCTTCGCTGACGCCAACACGGGTGGCTTTACGCCGTCCGCTTCATTCCGTCAGAGGGCTACTGAGACCCAGCCTGCGCTGATGGCCGTGGCCCCAGCTGCCGCTGCAGTGCAGACACCCACTTCACACCAGTGCTCTGAGCTCCCAGGCTCCACGCTGGCTCCATGGTAGCACTTCCACCTGTATGTTCATCATGTTCTTATCTGTCGCTACAGATCAGAAAAAAATCTCAGTCCACAAAATGATTCAGGGTGGTTTCTTCCAAAAACAGACAAAAAAATTTTCACTGTTTCCTCTGCTGCTTCCACCTCCTCGTGCCTGGACTGTACAGCTACGACTCTGCTCGCTTGATGGAGGACTCCTTTACAGCACACAAGCTCTTTCATCTCCACCATGATCAGAACAAATCAGTGCACCTTTGCTATTTCACAGCCTCTTTTAAACCGGGGTGAGCTGAACCTTCTATGCAAAGATTTGACCTCTCCTGAAATTCCTTGATCAGCAATTTCCCTTGCTTGCTCTTTCCTGCTTGAGGCATTATGAAACACTAGAAACTACACATACTTTCATAAGGAAGTTAGTGAGAAAATTCAAATAATCAACTTCATCCCAAGAGACTTGGGATCGCTTTCCAAGTTTGAAAGCTCTTTCCTAAGAGAACTTTTGCTCTTGAAAGTCTTCTGGTTAGCAGTCAGCTGATGATACAGCTTCTCTGGAGCCTGATTATACTTCCAGCCCAGGGGCAAGTAATAAAAAAGCCTGCCCAATGCTGTGAGGTCTGAATCAGGTGCTAACACTGAACATCTGCTGGGGCCTCTGCTCTCCTCCACCCCCCACCTCCTTCCGTGCGCTGGGCATTGGAGTGTTCCCCATTTTATAGCTTGTGGCAACAAAAGGCCAATTTAAGAGGGAAAGCATTGCTGACAGCGTTATTCAAAAAAAGCAGACTCTGCTTTAACTGCTCTCCATCTAGGGCTTTGGTGAGTCCAACACCACCATGACATGCTGAAAAGATCAGCATTGTATGGCACCCTTTGGAAACAGTTACCAGCAAAGCACTCGCAGCCCGACCCAGGCGAGACAGACTCCACACGTATGTTTATTACTTCATACAACCAGATTGCTTATTGTACAAAAATTAACAGTGCCACCCAGGAGGGCCTTCACAGATGTTCAGAAAGAGACAAGTAAACACAGCTTTAAAACATGTTTTTTATGTAATTTGGGTACAAACTACTGAAGCAGCAGACGTTGTGTGTGTATATATACGCATACACACGGGCGCACGCATACCTCCACGCAGACGTAGACTGAATAAATTGTTGCAGCAGGCTGTGATATGCTCGTACGTTGCTCTCCGAGGAATCCTACGTCCCTACACAAGGGTTTCCCCCCACGGGACACAAACCAGACTTAGGATGAGCCGTAAGCTCATCCTTAGGGCCTCGAGCTGCTGCCTCTGCTGGCCCAGCCTCCCATCCGTGGTTGCTCCTTGCTGCACCCCGCTGCTGGCTCCCCTCTTGAGTTAATAACCCAATCTCCAAGCCCACCCAGGTGAGCGCACCAGTGTGACTTGGTAGAGATGTCCGGGTCAGCATCCCTGCCCTGAGAAGTCTCAACAGGGAAGGGATGGTCTCTGCCTTCCAGGGTGCCTGATCTAGTCGGGCCCAAGTCACGGGTGTAATGCTTGGGCACAACCATCGTACATATAAACTTCTACAGCCTGGAAACTTTCACTCTTCTGTTCTGCAGCAGTAAAAGATGAATGGACCTGCACAAGAAAAACAGACTTGGGGTAGAAATGACCTTCAGAGAAAAAGACCGCCGCACCTGAATAATTCTTACTAGAGGGAATGCCCAGTACAGTGAATTTTGCTTAACATTCAAGAAGGAAGTTTAATGCCTTAAGGTAGAAGGTTCATGAAAGAGCTAAGGAATGACATTTTTGCTAAATGCTGTGCTTTCATCAGCAGGAATGGCACTGGTGCTTGCAATATGAAGCTGAGATAACTGGTACTTAGACCTTTCTAAGCAGCAAGTGCTGAATCCCAGCACTGCTCTTGGGCAGCTGAACAGGGTAAGTTATTGGCATTCATGTCTATTCCCTTCTAGATCTTTGCTTGTGTAGACTAAGCTCCTCGGGCAGCAATGGTCTCTCTAGTCAGAGACCCTGAAGCGTTAATCTGGCATTGGACACAAAGTATTTGCGTAGCTTTACTAATTCCTACTGCAGTAAAACAAACAAAACGAAAAAGAGTAACGGCTGCAGCCTACAGCTTTCATACGGAAGAAATGACACACTGTAGCAATGTTTTCAGAGCTTTCTCTCTGTAAAGATCCGGTTATTCCCTGGTAGGAACAGACTAGCCCTGGCAGGAATTTATCCAAAATTTATAAAGAGTCAACACAGCTTCTGCTTGCTCATCTTCCAATGCAGAGAGAACTGTTCATTTTGGTCTGACAGCCACAGGTATTGTGAATCCTAAGGGCTCTACTGTGCCGTTGGTGCAAACTGGTCAGGAAAGGAGCATCGATTCTCCCTGCAGGTGAAGAGGGTAAAAGCTGGTGTTCTTTCAGCACTAACCGCCTTGTCCACAAGTGTGGCAGGGCCCAACGCTAGGCAGCAGAGATGTTCTGTCCTTGGAAAGATAGGAACAGCAGCTGTGTCTCAACCAGTCTGGGGGCCCCAGAAGACATTTTTCCAGACTGCCACATGGAAACACGCTTCTAAAGCCCTGACGGTGTTTCACGTCAAATGTAAGACTGACAGAATCTCCATGGTGTTTCTTCATGCAAATTGGGGTAGCCCTTTAAAATGACAGAATCAATCCGAGACATGGTCTTCACATACAAAGAAGGCAAAAGGAATACTGACAGACAAAGCAGCAGTGGTAAAACAGCTTCAGAAGTCGCTCATGTAATCAGATAGATGCTGCAGAGCTGTCACGCATCTATCCTGACAGTCCTTGCTATTGAACAGTAAACACACTTGAGCAGCACTTGCCTTAGCGGTTCACATTCACGGCCCAAGAGACCAGTGTGTCTGATATTATTGGGAACTTCCAAGAACTAGCAAAAAGGAGCAAATAAGCATATACTCCCATTCAAGAGGAGGTGTTCTCTGTTTCCTACTCCACTTTGCCACATCTGGCTCTGCCACTAGAAGTCTCAGCAGAGAGTGGAAGGGCAGAACACCTACCGAACTGCACAGCAGCTCACATCCAAGATACTTTGGCCCTAGCTCACAAAATCACCAAAAATTTGAGAGCTGGCATATTCCTCTGTAAATTTGACCTCTCCTTCTCATTCCTAGCACAGGAAACCTTTGTGTGTCAGACTCGCAGCCCAAGTCTGTGAAAAGCTCATGTAGTCAGCATGACAGTTCTATTCTAGCGAGAGGATTTCTCACGCTAGAGTTTATAACCCAACCCTTCTCATTCTGCACTTGTATGTGGGAAGGGAAGAAAGACTTAAGAATATAAATGCAATTGTACAGATTATTTTCCCGAAATCAATAAAATTTATATGTTTTTAAGAAATCTTCATTAAAAAAAAATCAAGCATGAACAGTCCTGCAACAAACAAGTGCAAATCCCACTGTCTAGCAAAGCTAGGAAAGAGCTCATGCCTAATCAGAAGAAGTGCAAGTCCACAGCCACGTGCTTTAAGGACAGCCTTGTGTTTTAAAGACAGCATTGATAATAGTGTCTTTACTGTATTAAACTCTTGTTAATTAAATAATATTAATGATATCATCTAGACAGCACAGACAAAGTATAGGATGATACATAAGCATAAAAGTGCAAGATGTAACTTAAGTCAAAGTGTCTAGTGGTCAAACTTTGAAGTGTCTACTGGTCAACTGGTACAAACTATGTTCAGAGATCAAACATAAACTGAACAGACAACAGTCAAGGCCCTTCTCCTCTCATTTCCATCAGAAGTCATCACAGGTAACATCAATCCAGTCTGAAGTGACATCAATTCCAAATGGGTGTACATGAGAGGAGAGCCAAGCCCATGTCTCGATGGAAAACCGATCTTCATTTCCTCTGTGTAATGCCAGTTAATCCACAGGCTTTGCTCCAAATATCGAAGCAGAGAGAGAACAGTAACTTTGATGCCACATTCAAGGGAGGCAGAGTCAGCAGCTCAACAGAAATGTAGCAATTAAGAGCAGGGGTACAGCAAGCCCTTGTTAGCTCCTCTGGAGTCACATCTCCCAGCTGATTTACTGATTCCAGCCATGAAAAATGTCTATGATGAGGTTAAGTAATACTGCTCTTCACTGGAAAAATAAAAAGATTATCCTTTTCCCTTCCTGTTTGTCTTATTTTACTATTTCAGAGATAAAATATCTTTTACAATATCAGCTCATTATTGTGTTCATTCCCTTTACAGGCAAATGGATTTTAAAAGATCTTGTCACCAGAAGCGGGTGGGATGGGGGCAGAGGCAAACCTTTTATTAAACATTTGAAAAGATTTTTAACTCATTTTGCAAGTGAAAACAACAAAGGCCATAAAATTCTAGCAAAGGAGAGCTGTCACTGAAATTAAGCAGATCCAAACTCCGCCATCCACTTTTCATACTTCTCCAGGTCTGCAGCAGAAACAGATTTGGAGATTTTCTTCAGAGCCAGCTCAAAGTCCCCCTTGGTAACCGGCATCTGAAGCTCCTCTTTAGAAAGTGCACGAATCTCTTCTGGAGTTAAGCCGTTAATACGTCGTCTCATTGCCATTAAAGAGGCATCCCTGGAAATACAGGACAATGTATGGGAGCTAATTGCTAGCAGCATGTGCTATAAGCCTATGAATTTTGATTGTATTCTCTTGCTATAAACCACTGGCAGGAACACTTAAGGGAGCATTTATTTACCATAGAAGATGCAGTTCACATCTTTCTTAGCTTTCACGTTCCCAGATCACTACATTAATTCAACGTAAAGAATGCATTGGCACCAAAACCCATTTAAGCATATGGTAAATGTGCAGACATAATTAAAACTATAAAACTGAAAACCTTTTACAATGATTCATAGAGATGATATTTTACAACTTCAGTGCAGGAAGGGGCAGGGTAGGAGAGGAACTGCACTCAAAGACTTTTTTTTTTTTTTTTCAAAGTAGTCTGGATGTTGCACCCCTATTCTCTTAGTTTTCAGCCTTCTCCCCTCTGTATAGCCCAAAAGGACAGTCAGCAAGCATTCAGAGCGCAGCCCAGCTCTGTTGCCTGCTCGCACATAGCACCTGAACCTGCACAGGGCAGAGCAGGAGGCACCAGACGCCATCATTAAGCGGCCCTGCAGGGCTGAGGCCATTGGCACCTGTGGATCCTCATGCACTGCCTGCTCCCGACTCCTCCCCAGCTCGGATGCTGCCAGCATGGCCCACTGGCACGGAGACGCTCATTTCTCACACCATGGCCCACATGCAGTCCGAAATTACATTTTCTCTTTCCCCACGTTTTCCCCAGCAAGGGATAACAGGCCTCAGGGAGAAGAGGTAATTTAACTATTGCACTGTGTGACACACACCAAGTTTTCAAAACCATGGAATCATTTCACAATTTCAGCAAAGCAGCAGGGAGGAAAAAAAAAATCCCAACCACATTCTTAAAGGATTAGTTTCTCTTGGCAGGGATCCTAATGTTACAAGGGACATAGACTTCCTTCCAATAAGTTTTTTCAAATACCTATCCTCCACCAGAAAAGGCTAATTTGTCAAAAAATTAAACAAATTGCGGGAACAGGATGGAAATAAATTCAACACTAATGCTATAAACTATCTGTATCACCCTTGCACCTAGAATATTCAGGCAGAAACCAAGACTGTGCTGCACTGGAGGCAAACATACAGCATCTAGAAGCCCCAAAGAAGTATTCTGTGAACAGTTCCTTTGCATCACAAAATTCCAGCTCTTAAACTCACGGGATTTAAAAAAAAATTAAATTCCAAACCTGTTTTGCACCTCATTAACAACTGCAGACAAATGCAGTAAATGCAGCCAATGGCAACATGAGATCTGCTCAGAGAATTTTTTCTCTTCAGATCCGAGAAAACATGAACACATCTCCCAGAAAGACTCTGTGGTCTTTAGACCGCTCCACATGACAGTAACACATGGTTCCAGTAAATGGATTTGGGCCTCAAACATAGTCACTGTCAGCATGGCTTCAGCTGTGGTGGGTATTGCCTTTTATCACATATTGCAAACGATGACTTTCCATGGAGTTTTATTTGCATATTAAGGGGAATGAGATACCTGCAAACATTAGTGATGTCAGCACCAGAATAGCCTTCAATCTTCTCAGCAATTTCTTCAAGGCTGATATCAGGATCCAGTTCTACTTCCCGAAGATTAATCTTAAGTAGTTCTGCTCTGCCTTTCGCTAGAACATAAGAATACTTGTTTGAAGACTTGCAAGAGTAACATTAAAAAAAAAGATATAAACTCAACTTAGATTTTTCAGTGAAAAGTACAAACAAAAGGGTTTAATATAAGGAAAGAGACAGAACAAATCACAGTAAAGCGTGCAATCAAATACAGTAAAGCATATGGTTAAAAGCAGTATATTAAAACAGCATGCTCTAGAGACATTTTCCAAAGTCATACGTCATTAAAAAAGTCTGTTATGTCTCAGGTGACAAAGCATTTGGTCACATACTACCCAAGGGCACAAAAGCACAATCCTACAAATGTCTGCTTCTTCTCACATCCCTTTGGATTCACTCGCTGTTCAAATGTTTGATTTCATATTATTCACACAGTTTCATCAGGACCACAATGAGGATTCTATTAACAGAGCTTCAGACAGCACAAACCCCTTAACAATAGGCTGAACTTTAAGCATATGTCTAAGCACTTTACTCAGCTGGGACCCAAGAAAGCTGCTGAAGCCTGACAGAAAACAGATACATTAATACAGTAAACATATATTAATGTATTTACAGTACAAATGTCCTGGTACCCCACTTTCAGACCTAGATGCAGTGTGCACACAGTGATAACCAGCTGCATAAATGAGCACTTACGCAGCCAATTAACGATTTTTCTTGTAGAGGGCATGTGCATATGTGCATTTGGGTACACATGTTAAGCAGCCTAGACTTCTAAGAGAGAATTCACATTTGACAGCTTAGGCCTCAGTGTAACTCTGCGCAAGGGTGGTAAAGAAGAGGACAAATGCTTTTGTGGCTTTTACTGTACAGAAAAATATACCAGCTCAGCATCTTTATTTCCACAGTGACAAATTTTTATGACCTAGAAAAGAGGACAACCGCAGCAGAAGCAGTAGCAGTATGAAAGGCTAAAAGTCTTAAGGAAATGTCCACGCTTACATTTTATTTACTGATGTCCCTAATTAATATTTTTTTAAATTTTGGGGGAAGGGGAAAAATAAAAGAAATTAGAAAGCTTGTCTAAAGCTGCTGGTTTTGTGTGCTTTGCAGAACTGTCAAGAATATAGAATTATCAAACACACGCAAGTGGCAGTAGCTATAAAATGGAGAGTTATTATTTACAGAGCACAAGGTACATACAGCACACCTGCAGAGAGCGTCCTGTACCAGAGAGCATTCTTCTAATCTTTGCTATGGGGCTAAGCAAGTCCTTGCAGTATTTTGAAAATGCAACACAGTAGAATATACAGTTGCATCAAATTCCACAATAAACAGGTGTATATCTGACATATCGTACCACTTTTTCAATTAAAATGCCTGACCTCATCAAATCACACAGCACAGTTATAAATGCATCATTTAGACTTGCCCGGAACAGCTCAACATTCTTGTTTACAGAATAGACGCAACAGAACATAAGATTAGAAATAAAAATGGAGCACATCTCGTATGTTGTCCAGGGTGTAATACACTCTGTCAAAAAACAATCTGGTTTAATTAGAAACAAAAGCAACAGCTGATAGGATTTTAAACTAATTGGTCATAAAGACAGGCATCCTGTTAGGAGCTGTTACCGCCTGTGAGCTGCAAAGACAAGCTGTAGATCTATTAAGTGTCCTTATACCTGCTAAACTCAATCACTGCTGCTGTCACCATGAACACGCATCTTGTTACCTTGAGTGCTCATGCAGGGAGATGAGGCATCCACTGTACCAAGAAGGAACGAAGCTATGCAAACTTCAAGTGATAGGAATCTCAAAATTAATAGGACAGGTGAATGACAGCTAGGAAAGACAATACAAGCCAAGACGTCTTAGGGCAGGGAAGCAATCAGCCTGCTGCATTCTGAGTGACTCGAAGCACAGTCATAAAGGCGAGCAAGCAGTGATTTACAAGGAACTAAGCCTGTAAGTGAAAATTCATGGATCCACTTCTTTGCATTTGTCTGCAAGGGCACGGAGTGCATTTGCAATGTTTCTGAACATGTCCAAAGGCTGCCTTTGATGATCACTCAAGGACTGACTGTTAAACATTTAAAATAATTCCAGCCTCATTAAAACTAACTCTCTTTCAAATTGTAAGAACCCTTCAATGGGCTTGCAATGAAATGCCACAGCTCTTTGTTTTTAAGCCCTCAAGCAAGTAGTATTTTTTTCTTTCTCTCACTCTCTTTAAAAATAAAGCGGCCCAGCCAAATGATTAACCCCTGAATTTCACTGCTCATCACAAAAACGTCAAGATTTCTCCCAAACCCAACAGTCCTGCAGTAATCCTAAGCTTGTCTTGCAAAGGCCATCTTAAAGGAAAATGCTCATAGCAAACATACCTGTGGGCAAAGGTATATAAATCCTCTTCTCCAGTCTCCGTCGGAGAGCTTCATCGATATCCCATGGAAAATTTGTTGCAGCTAATACCATAACCATCTTGGAAGGGTCATCATTTTCCAGAGCACCGCCTACCCCTGCAAGAACAACAGTTTAAAGCAATTTCACTCCACAGCTCTTATTGATTGAGATGCTTGCTAAGAAGCACTGCACAAACATTGCAAAAGCCTGGGGAAAGCTAAGCCATAGCTCTATATGGTCCTCATGCCCCTTGCCAAACTCCCCATGGCTTAGATGTGACAAGACCATCATCATCACAGAAAAGGGGACAGTTCATTGTTTTGCTGAGTCAGGGGAGGGTTTTCTCTGACAGTGCTAATAACAGTCATATGTGAGTGTAGCCCTACTAGTCCCACTGAAAGTGCTATCTCTGTCAAATCTGGCCATAGAAGAAACAGGAATCACTTCTCGGCCTGAGGACTGCAAAGAAATTATCACTTTGGGGCAAGAAGTTGCCTAGCCTGAGTTTACCACAATGAACCTGGACACCTGAGGACATAATAAATAGCAGTTAAAAAATAGCTGCAGTACAGAGGTGGTTAGCAAACCACTACACCATACAGTATTCCTTAGATGGAAGTGCATCCTTGTTATGTGTACCTGTACAGAAGACGTACTATAATCCAACTAAAAGGATAATATTAGCTGCCACCACAGAATACAGCAAAATCAGATCTCACAATGGGGTTCCCGAGCTGGAGACTAGCGAAGGGAGCAAATTTGATTAAATTGTATCAAAATTAAAGACCTGTATTAAACTGCACAAATCCCCATTATCTGCTTCTCCTAGAGTCAGCGTCTCTTAAATATGAGATTTTAATTTATCATCAAAACGGCCATTTTAGAAAAAATAAAGCAGAACATCCTTTTCAGTCATCTGCCTTTGAACACTCCAAAAATACACTACTCTCAAATTCTGCCTTATTTCTCCCCCATCCATGGAGCCAGGTTTTCCAGATTGCTGAAGTTCTTACATTCCCACCTGTAACAAAACATTGCCCCAGCCCCAAACTCGGATCTAAACACGTGTTACCGTCCATTTGCACAAGCAGCTCTGACTTGACTCTGCGACTCGCCTCGTGCTCATCGGATGTGCCTCTGCGGCTGCAGATGGAATCTATCTCATCAATGAAGATTGTTGTTGGAGCATAAAACCTCGCCTTCATTCAAATGAAAACATCACTATTAAGGCTGCAGCAGCAAGCACAGGCCCTCACCAGACCACGACCCAGTCCGACTAGACATACTACGTACATATCTTCCCTGCCTGTCACAAGAAAATAATTCAGAATCTTGATTTACAAACTGTTTGGCATATGGTTAAGTTTAAATTGTACTCCTCAAGTCAGGGGTCTTTCAGTGTTGGTTGGTTTTCCCCTCACTACAAGAAAGATGTTGAGTTGCTGGAGCACGGCCAGAGAAGGGCAACGAAGCTGGTGAGGGGTCTAGAGAACAAGTCTTATGAGAAGCAACTGAAGGAACTGGGGCTGTTTACTCTGGAGAAGAGGAGGCTGACGGGAGACCTTATCGCTCTCTACAACTACCTGAAAGGAGGTTGTAGTGAGGCACGTGTTGGTCTCTTCTCCCAGGTAACTAGTGATAGGGCGAGAAGCAATGGCCTCAAGTTGCATCAGGGGAGGTTTAGATAGGATACTAGGAAAAATTTCTTTACTGAAAGAGTGGTCAGGCATCGGAACAGGCTGCCCAGGGAGGTGGTTGAGTCACCATCCCTGGAGGTGTTCAAAAAACATGTAGATGTGGCACTTCAGGATATGGTTTAGTAGGAATAGTGGTGTTGGGTGGATGGTTGGATTTGATGATCTTAGAGGTCTTTTCCAGCCTATGATTCTATGCTTCCTCAGCAACTAGTCTTGCACAGAGCAAAAAGGAACACAATCAAAATACAGGCAGTTTTTCATGTCCAGGTTTTTCTGCAGTGAGGGGAAAGCCATGGGGACAGAATGCAGCTCAGCCTGTCTCAACAGAGACAGGTTTTAACTGAGAGCATGGCAGAAATGTAGCAAGGATCCAAAGGAGGTGAATGACCGTTCAGCATAAGCCCACGTGGGCATGTCCTTCACACACCCTGCATGACGGATCGCAACCAAAGCTTGACTGAGAGGCTTGTGTCCATCGTTCACAACAGAAACAGAACTAAACCATGTATTGCTTCTAGAATAACAGGTCTGAATCCCTTCCAATTTCACATCTACTCCCCATGGGCCTATCCCATAACTGAGTAAGAACTGAATTTCTGTCAAGGTCACAACTATATCTAGTCTAGAAAATGCTATCCTAAACATGGGTGATGAACCATTTAGTTCTCAATCCTCAACGACATATCAGTAAAGGACAGAAACACAGAGACTGTGCTTTTCTAGCTGGTTGAGGGGGTGTCAGTGCAATGAACACCATGCTTCCAACATGCTACTAGAGGGACAGGAAACCAAGGGAGATGTCCCTTCTCACCTTAGCAATCCCCAGATCGCATCATTGAGGACATACCATTTCAAACAAGAGGCGAACCAGCTTCTCAGACTCGCCCCTGTATTTAGACGTCAGAGTAGAGGAAGACACGTTGAAGAATGTCGTTCCACATTCTGTAGCAACAGCTTTCGCTAGCATTGTTTTGCCAGTGCCTGGAGGACCAACCATCAGCACGCCCTGAAAGGTGAAAACATAGGTCATGAAGAACAAATAAAGAAACCTTGCAACTGGTACTCTACACTACGTCTCAATACGATCCAAGATGTCTTAGTTGTTTAATAACATAGTTGCCATCAATGGAAAACAGAAGACAAGAATCCTACTTTCAAGAACAGCATGGAAGTGCTTTGGGATTTGTTCTTCTTACCACTCCAGTGGAGTATGAATCACAAAAGCCAGTAACTGCTGCTGCACCTATCACCTGGGAAGTGGACAACAGATTTACAGTCTTGCTCTGAATCAGACAGAGCCTGGACTTGAGCTTTGGCCTTTCCCAGCTCACAAGGGGCTGCACATGCAGATGAAGGGAGTGAATTCTTCGTTTTGGAACAAAGGCCCCTTCATGAGAAAGCTTCACAGAAGCCAAAATACTTCTGTAGAAAGTTGTGTTCCCTCAGTAGAGCATTTTTCTGTAGAAAAACATTTTGCCAAAAAATTCTGATGATGCGTACATAAGAATCTGGCTGATATTTACATTTGAGTATGAATGAGAGCATTCACTGAAAACAAGGGTTTGTCATACAGTTTAATCTGTCCATCTCACTACTTCGGTGGCCATACTACTGCATCTTAGCAGATCCTGGATGAAACACCATCCTTGCCACACTGTTGGATGGCAGAAGAGAACTGCTATTTCTGTTTCACAGATAAGCAACTGTGGCTCATGTGGACTACTGCTCAGACCCATAAAAAGCCTAGTATGAACGTCAGTGATTATTGAAAAAGCTTTAAACTAGAAAACTGAACTAAAATTGTTAAGTTCCAGGTTGGCATCCCCATCATCAGATTGTCTTTCCATCTGCAGTCTATCTGAAAGAGAGAATAAGGAGCACACATCTTTGCAGCTGAGCACATTTACCCATCATTACGCAAGCAGGTTTTTAGCTAGATACACAGTGCTCTCAGGACCCATGTTAAGATTGTAGCACTGAGACCAGTTAATCACTCTTGATAATATGTCTAAATACAGTTATCTTTATGGATAGTCTTCCCAACCCTTTCAGCAGCAGTGCTGGAGAGGGACAACACACTGTTCCATTCCTGCACAGCACTAGAACAAGGCACAGTGATTTTGAGCACGACACTATGAAATTGTAATGCTTAAGGAGCTTGGGTTTTTTCCCTCTCAACTGCAAGATCTTATTACATGCTAACAAGAGTTTCCTAAAGTAAAGTTGTACTGTGTTGCAAGGGTAATCAAATTAGCTAGAATTAGAATTGCACATCATAATGTGCTTTGCAATTAATAACTTACATAAAATGCTACCGCAATAAAATATCTCTTAAATGCAAGCCACACAGCAAATTACATTTCCTCTGTTCCTCACAAAAATTTACTTCAAAAAGCACAAAGAATGACATGGAAGAGATCTATAAAAACAAATCAACCGGGAACGCAATTATTCAAAAATGTACTATTCAAAAGCAATAGCCTTTCTGTACTCCATTTTCCATTAACTCTTAATACCTTTATTGCCATTTAACACTTAGCTAATGCAAGCTTAACATACATTCATTGGTAAATTAAGTTAGAAATGTTCACACTCCACCCATACAGCTAACAGCCCAATGTCACTCCACAGGCTGCCCAAGGTTGCCTAAGCTCCAGAGCAGTAAGCATGAAAAGTAAATGGACTCTTTTTCTCCCCATGAACATTCAGACATATACTGTGATTTGAGTTGCTGCATAGTCATACTGAGATTATAATACTATTGCAAGTACAACCCTGCAGTGACTGGGTGAAAATTACTCAGCCTGTGAAATGCAGGTCAGAGATGACTTACTGTTCTCTCCCAGTTTCAGACGTGTTTATTTAATACTTTAAAACAAGCTCCACCTCAACTCAAATCACACTTGACCCCTGTGGTTGACGAACTGTGTTTACTGCAGGACCTGGTGATACAAGGAACTAACGTCATTTTTTGGATACTGCTTTGGTTCTCCATTATTATGGAAGGTCAAATTCTGGCTTCAGCTACACATGCCACTCACTGCTGAAATCGAAGCCCGTCGCTTTGCACCTCCTTCGTAACTATTACAGTGCACGTCACCTAGCACATGATACTGGTGGCATTATACACGTGCATACCACAGGTGCAAAGTAGCCACACCAGGTGTAAAGCCAGGGGAAAACCAAGCTCTCTGGGGATAAAGACAATAGAAATATCAGTTAAAAAAAAGAAAAAAAAAAAGATCTTGAGTTCTCAGCAAAACAAGATGTGCATGGTTTCAAACAGAAACACATAGGATCAAATTGCTCTTTCTCTCTGCAAACTAGCAGGCTGCCACTTACTCACTAGTAAAAATCCTTGACGAACACAAAGGCTTCTTTATTCTTTCTCTAAGGCTCTGTTAATCCAAAGTATTCCAATAAGAAGCTGAAATGCACCGCAGGGAGTGTGTGTTTTGATGAAATCACTGCAGGGTTACTTCTTGTTGTTGTAACAATCACTAGCCGAGCAGTGGGAAGCGCAGCGAGCAACCAGGCCTTCCTGGCACAAAACAATTCGGAGAAAAAGAAAGCACAAGCCTGCAGACACTCAGAAACCCACGGCTGCAACTACACAGCACCTGTGTTGGATCAGGGAAGACAGCTGGCTCCTTCATGCAAGGCACGGCCCTCTGAATGCAGGCACAAACTGTGAGGGCTGCCTTGGGAATTGTTCTCAGGAGAGTCTGAACATCCCAAAACGGATTTGGCTGCCTTTTCCCTGAATTATTGTCCTGAATGCCTAGGCTCAACAAATGCCTGCTGCTACACTGATTACTGCAAGAAACAGTATTCCCTTCAAAACTTCCCATCCTTGTAGCACAGTCAGAGGTCAACAGTAGGGAAAATACATGCTGTTCTGTGTGAAAAATAAATTCAGAAGAGTTACAGCTTCACAAGTCACCAGGGAAAAGGCTAACAATGAAGACTCTTCATGGACTCATCAGAAATCAATTTGTATTTCAGACTGAAGAGAAGAAATATTCTTAGAATTTTTTTCCATGTCTACAACCACCTAGTTTTCAGAGGCAACACTGCTCAGTAGGAAAAGGTAATCTCATGCAAAGAGATGGAAACTGTAACTCTTTAGAAGACCAGGCTGTTGTTTCTTTATCCACCGCCACAATACTGGGAGACAGGAGGGCCAGTGGCACTCTTCACGGTCCCTGCAGTCTGCTGAGATACCTGCCTTAAAGACAGATGGCCACTACATCCTCTAGGCATGTTAACAGGTGAAAAAAAGCACAGCAGCGCTTCACTCCCTTAGAAGTTTTTGAGACTGGACAGACGGGGCCCCTGTGGTCTGTAACAAGGGTATGGATCAAACTGCTCTATTTCAAGAGGAAAAGAGAGATTCAGCTGTTCAAAAGACACTGAAATCTCACCTTACACTTGTAAGCCATGATATCTAGGCTCTGTCCAAGCTGACAACTTGGTTAAGCTTAACCTTAACCTCAAGCCCACTCGTACTGACCACAAGCACATTAAACCCCAAAGGCCACGCAGCCTGGGGCTTAGCTTTGGGCTGACTCTAGGTTTGGGCTGCCCCCCTGCAACTGCCTAAAACCTTCCGGAACAGCCCTCAAGCAGCAATCTCCCAGCTCCGGCTGTCAGCTCCCACTCTTTCCGACTTCCCCTGTCTGCTGTATGTAGACACAAGTCCCAAGAATGACAAGTCGTCCACTCATCAGTTCCCACAGGGCTTTGTTTCATAAACAAGCAGAGTAACAGGGATCTAGGACTGGCTCAGGCTAGAGGAGGACAGCTTTGAGGGTCAGATCTAAGTATAACCCAGAGAAGTACAAGGATCAAGCAGGAAAAGACAGGGCAAGTGTTAGTAACACAAGATCTGAATATATGCTGCTGAACCAGCATACTAAACCACAGAAACTACTCATCTACACAGCATTGCCTACACGTGCCATTGCCTTGCAGACTCACAAAACCAGACAATTTGCAACTGTCTCTTTTCCCCAGAAATCCTTCTCAGTAAGCAGAAACCCCTTGTGTTGTGACTGGTTATTCCCAAAACAAGTGTCAATCCATTCCATGACAAAAGCAAGACAATTTTATTTCCTGTTTACAGAAATGCTCAGCAACCTCCTCCCTCCCCCTCCTTTTCAGCTCTAAGCAAGGCCCAGATCAGGGACCTTGACAGGCTTGCGAGGTGGGCCTGTGCAAATCTCATGAAATTCAACAAGGCCAAGTGCAAGGCCCGGCACATGAGTCAGGGCATCCCCCACTATCAATACAGGCTGGGGGATGAAGACATTGAGAGCAGCCCTGAGGAGAAGAACTTGGGGGTACTGGTGGATGAAAAGCTGGACATGAACCACCAGTGTGCGCTCACAGCCCAGAAGTCCAACCGTGTCCTGGGGTGCATCAAAAGAAGCGTGGCCAGCAGGTCGAGGGAGGGGATTCTGCCCCTCTACTCTGCTCTGGTGAGAGCCCACCTGGAGTCCTGCATCCAGCTCTGGAGCCCTCAGCACAGGAAAGATATGGACCTGTTGGAGTGGGTCCAGAGGAGGCCACAAAGATGATCCGAGGGCTGGAGCAGCTCTCCTGTGAGGAAAAGCTGAGAGAGTTGGGGCTGTTCAGCCTGGAGAAGAGAAGGCTGCAGGGAGACCTTATTGCAGCCTTCCAGTACCTGAAGAAGCCTACAGGAAAGCTGGAGAGACGCTTTTTACAAGGGCATGTAGTGATAGGACGAGGAGGAATGGCTTTAAACTGAAAGAGGGTAGATTTAGACCAAATGTAAGGAAGAAATTCTTTACTCTGAGGGTGGTGAGGCACTGGCACAGGTTGCCCAGAGAAGCTGTGGCTGCCCCCTCCCTGGCAGTGTTCAAGGCCAGGGTGGGTGGGACTTTCAGCAACCTGGTCTAGTGGAAGGTGTCTCTGCCCATGGCAGGGGAAATTGGAACTAAATGATCTTTAAGGTCCTTCCAACCCAAACCATTCTATGATTTCTGTGACTGAGCTCACCTCGTCCATCAGCCAGGCCAGCTCAGTCCTGTCCTTCCTGTTGTCCCACCTAGAGCTCATTCTACCACTTTGAATTTCTCCCACTCCAGCAGTAACTATGCCCAGCTGCAAGCGTAACTGCAAAGCTAAATCTTCACTCAGGTTAGCCCCCTCTCTCCTTGCTTCTTTGCACCATCCAGCCTGCAGTTTGCAGTCTGAGTGAGAGATAGTTGGCACGTGCAGAATAAAACACTCCAAGGACTGCTTTCCTCCGTGAAGTGTTGAAGAGTGGCCACCACAATCCTCAGCAGAGCTGCCTGTTCAGCATTTCTGCTTCAGTCAACATACGCTATATGCTTACTTACATGTACAAGCTGACATACAGCAAGTATTATAATGTCAACAGGCTATGACTGAGTAAATCAACAGAATTATTTACTGTACAGCCTGCATACACTTCCAGCTGTTTCTTTCAGTGCATTTTATATGAATTACTATGAGACAATTTTATGAAGAAATTCCTGATCTTTCCCATTTGCCATTTTAGCCTTCTGCTACAGGCATCCATACACATCACAGCAGCGGACATACATAACTACAGCTTGCCACTTACTAAAACACCAAATAAATTCCCACCTTCCAAGGTCTTCTGATCCCTTTGAAAAAATCAGGCATCCACATTGGAAGAACGACAGCTTCTCTTAATAATTTCTTGGCTTCTTCCAAATCCGCTATGTCATCCCTGTGCAAGATGAAGAAACTTGTATAAGATCCCCATACAACAATATTTCTTCTATTTTTATACAAGAAAAATAGAAAAGCTTTTCACTTAGTACCATCTCTTTTAGCATGCCAGTATATGCCTCATGAGAGCACTCCTATAATCCTGTGACCTAAACTGAATTCACTTTTGGAAGGTAGGGAAAAAAATGATTTTCAACTCAAATTACCCAGAGCTGCTTAATTAAAAATTGCTTTAGACAATGTGAATACCAAAGTGATATCTTTAAAGTTCTCTGGAGTGTACTTTCATTTCAGCAATACTTCTAACGGATGTACTGCACATAATATCAGTTAGCAAAAAAAGCTTAACTGTAATTAAATTAATAAACTGTTAAAACAAAAAGACCTTGTTTTGCTTATCTGTGGAAGATTATGATGGATCCCTGTTTTAAGAGTTAGAAGACAGATAATTTCTCTCCTTCTCCACCCTAGCAAACACATTTGAACTGTGAAAATCCTCATACCAATGAATGCTTGGATTCCTTGATACAATGTCCCTTTCGAGAGCTTCGACCAAGTCTTTGTCATAACCTGCTCCGTCAAATTTTGGAATTTCCCCATCGCCAACTTCCTGAGGTATTTTCTTTCCCTAGAATTGAAAGTCATACAGGCTCATAAGGACATTATTCTTTCAACATATCCTTTACTAGCAATATACAGCAATATTGTCCGGTTCACCTCTGTAGAAGCCACAAGAACATATCAAGCTCTAACACAGCTACCTTTGCACCACAATGGCCAGCAAAACCAACATGTTGACACCCTACACTCCACAAAGAGTCCCCAAACACCTGTGGTTGCTGCCACCACAACAGCACCATGCTTCCTTCAAAGATGCAGCTCACAGTGATAAAGTCCCATCAGAGCTCATTACATATCACGGTGGCTGGGTTGGTTGGTTGGTTGGTTGGTTTTAAAGCAGCAAACTAGACTCTCTCAACAGTGCTAAACCGCTCTTTAGACAACTGACACACTTCCTGGCCAGCTGAAGGCACAAATGCAGAAATAGCCTCACGAAGCAGGCTGCATCACGACTTCATGCTACATTAACTCCTGGCTGAAGACCAGGGCATCTCAAGCATATTTTGAAGATGTTACACCTGCCTCACTACCTGCTAGAGCTAAACAACTGGCACCCCATCATCACTGAAAAGGAACACAAAAGCTGTTACATCCATTGTCTTTGATGGCAGAAAACCAAGAGGATTGTCTCCCCTTGTTCAGCTAAAGTGTTCCTGCCCAGCAATTTCTCCTTTCCTCGACTGTAAATGCTCTATTTCCCTCCTCTCGTTCACAGGCCAGCTCTGTAAACAGTTCACATGCTTTTAAAAGGTCATATTTATTTAAGGGTAGCACTGAAAGCCCTAAAGCAGCTCCCAAGTCACCCAGGCTTCTTTGAACTACAATAATTTCTGCAGTGTGCCGATGCTCATTCAGCAACCAAGCCACACACTGCCACTGCCCCAAACGGCTTGGAGTTTCTGGTTAATGCTGCCACAGTGCCGTTGAGCTTATGGGGGTGAAGTCACATTGTCCCTTTGAAGCATCAGGGCTCACGCTCCTCCTCTCCCACTTCAGAGGGAAACCGCTTCTCCCCCCAGCTCAACGGCAGCGTTCAGTGGTGCCTGAAAAGCAGCTGCGCTGTTTTAACGAAGGAGGATGAGTAGGGAGCTACTTTAGGACTCTTAACTAAGCTTCTAAACACTATCAGCAGCAAGTTAAAGAATCCCAGCTGGCTGGACAAAAGCAGCCTAGGCAAAGGCGGGCCGAGAGGCAGCTGGAGACCCACAAATAACCTCGCAGTGGAAAAAGAAAAAGGTAGTGATTACACCCCTCCCAGTTGCCGTTTGCCCACGAGGCCTGTGAGGGAGCAGTTTATCTTCCCACTATTTTTATTTCTTGCTTCCAAGTGAACTCTGTGTTGTTTAGTACTCCCAGATCAATTTTTTGCCATGGAAATGAAGCTGAAAGTTGTGTTTAGACAAAAAGCTGATGTCAAAAATGTAATGGTCTGGCGTAAAAAGGAAACAGAGAGGAAAGCTCTGCAGAGTTTGGAAGATTTCAGAAGAGAGAAATGGAATCCAAATGTAACCATAAAAAAAAAAAAGGAAAAAAAAATGGTAATGAAACCAGAGGCAATTGCTGTTTGTCTTTGTTACACGCTTCTCTCCCTCTGCAACGGACTGGTTTTCCTAGCGGAAGAATGCACATCTCAAAGCAAATCAGATATTTTGGTTTTTTCTGGGTGATACAGAGTTAAGGCCAGCTTTAAAAGGCAGGAGAAGGCTGGGCGGGTGGCTGCCGTGCACCGTGGAGGAGGCTGAAGCAGCAGCTCCAGCCCCCACGCCCCAGCCCGGCTTGCAGACCTGCATGCAGCCCGTTTGCTGGGCCAGAAAGGCGGTGAACACGCAGCCCGGGCAATGTAGGTGACACCGGGCCCGGCTGTGACGCAGCTCAAAGCAGCAGAAAAAAACAGAAATACAAGTGGAAAGAAAGACCCTGTGGCAAGGAGCACCTCCTCTCCCAGCACACTGGGACACAGGCCCTCCTCGCTGCTGCATGTGGGGCCGAGCCCCAAAACCCCAGCTACCGGGCCCTGCGACACTTACTTTTCCTGGGACAGTTATTTTTCCTGCTCCCCGAGGCACGGCTCGACAACCGAGCGAGAAGGGCGGCCAACCGGGAGACACGCTTTCAGCATCACCTCGGCTATCATGTTAGTGACACTGAGCGTTTTCATTTTTTTCAGTTCTGGAATTAAACCAATATTTAAAGTATTTACAGTTTTCACATGTAATAAGATTATTAATGTTGGTCCCAAATTGGTCCAACATGCAATGCTCAGTCAGCAGGTGAGTGCAGACTAGAAAAAATGATTTTAAAATGGTCACCTGAATCCAGGCAGCAGAAGTAAGCACAATTTTTCCAGTCATACCCCCATCTCTTCTTGTGATATTATTTTCCCAAACCAGGTTTATATAAAGCTGCTGTGATGGCCTCTCTCTAAGAACATATGCCAACAGCCAGACTGCTCCCACCCAGTCCCCTTGGCTATCCCATCACATTAACCTTCTCCTCAGCCAACAAAGTTCTGACTTAGACACTTTCCAGAATTTCCTGGGCTTTCCATCAGGAAGGGCTATCAGACCTGCACTAACCCACTGGAACAAAAACCTCATTTCCAGAATGAATGTATTTCCTGTATCAAATTTGTGCATTAATTTCAGCAGTTGTCTGGTTGACATGTCCACCACCCTGATACACTTTGGAGCATGGGTGTGCTCTGCCTTCATTTACCAAACCAAGCAAGTCCCCTCTTGGAACACAAGCTGAACACAATTACCTCTTCACTTTGGCAATACTTTTTTCTTTCTTCTTCTAATATGAACACATCTTGAACTCGGCTGTTGAAATGCATGCAAAATACTCCAGCTCCTGTCTCACCAGGGCCTCCTACAATGGCATGGGTAACTCTTCTCTCTGCTGGTAACACCTGAAAAAAACTGGGCCTAGTTTCCTATTTTCCTTAATTTCCACAGCTATATTGTACTGCTTCCTTACATTCAGCCTCAGACAGATCAGACAGATCAATCACGTAGGACAACCCTGGCAGCTGCAATGACCAGAACTGGGTCCTGAAGACATCTTGCTTTCCTGCAGGCTCTTTCCACTACACACAAACACTGAGCAACAGCTGCCAGGTGCACTCTCCACCCTTTGCTGCCAAAGCAGTTAGAATGTACCCTCAGCAAGTTTGCTGATGACACAAAACTGGGAGGTGTGGTAGATACACCAGAAGGCTGTGCTGCCATTCAGCGAGACCTGGACAGGCTGGAAAGT
>Ga0065711_1032293_pt1 | contig 27603 bp, 10 predicted proteins | sample Hoacrofraction12_FD_59098 | JGI IMG/M metagenome (GOLD analysis project Ga0065711, IMG submission 59098) | Hoatzin crop microbial communities from Cojedes, Venezuela - Epithelial fraction 12 v2 (version 2) | ecosystem: Host-associated > Birds > Digestive system > Esophagus > Crop | place...
CAGCCTATCCAGGTCACGCTGAATGGCAGCACAGCCTTCTGGTGTATCTACCACTCCTCCCAGTTTGGTGTCATCAGCAAACTTGCTGATGGTACATTCTAACTCTTCATCCAGGTCCCTGATGAAGAAGTTGAACAAGACAGGGGCCCAGTACTGACCCCTGTGGGACACCACTAGTTACCAGCCTCCAACTAGACTCAGCGCCACTGATGACAACGCTCTGAGTTCTGCCATTCAGCCAGTTCTCAATCCACTTCACCAACCACTCATCCAGCCCACACTTCCTGAGCTTCCCTAGGAGGATGTTATGGGAAATCGTGTTGAAAGCCTTGCTGAAGTCGAGGTAGACAACATCCACTGCTCTCCCCTCATCTACCCAGTTAGTCATGTCATCGTCGAAAGCTATCAGATTGGTCAGGCATGATTTCCCCTTGGTGAATCCATGCTGACTACTCCTGATAACCTTCTTTTCCTCCACTTGCTTGATGATGACCTCCAGGATGAGCTTCTCCATCACCTTTTCCAGGATGGAGGTGAGGCTGACGGGCTTCGCATTGGCCCAGATATGATGCAGTAATCCACCAGGAAAAACGTTTTCTGAGAAATCAAATAAAACTAAGACTAAAACTAACAAAAGCATTAGAATTAGGGCCAATTAAGATTTATGCGAGTGGCATCGGGATTTTAGCCTGGCATTTGGGAACAAAATAGCCTAATAGGATGGGTTTAGGGTAATGGCAGTATGATGTACTGTGCAAATTCAGATGTATTTTGGCTCTTGCCTGAAAATAATGACCAGACAAATTAAGTCCTGGGAATTGACAGGGACATGGCAATTTCTATTTTGTTATCTTTAAATATATATAGAATTCTTTAAAAATTCTAAATTTCCTAAATTATCCTCAAGAATTCTAATCAATAAAACATGTTAAAAATAGAAGATTACTGAGACTGGAAGTACTAATTTGCTGTAAAATAAGTCTACATTTTAATTCTGATGTAAAAAACATCATCATTATAGGAAAAATATTACAAAAATGGGTTAGCAGTTCTGGTACTTACTATAGTCACGTAATCCTTTCTTTTTAAAATAACCTACATCTTTTGTTTCTAAGGCATCTCAGTTGCATGTATTAAATTACCCATACATGAAAAAGTCAATTTGTAAATGTGTGTTCTTATAAACAACCAGCAAAACTAAAATTGTTACAATTGATTTGAAATAGTTGATTACAGTATTACAGCTTTCTTAATAATCAAATGCAATTACATTTTTGTGCTTTCGTATTTGAGCATTAGAAAAGCTGAGAGAACTATTTCTGTTCTACTTCTGATGAGATCAGCAATGCCACTTCTTCTGGTCTTATCAAATTGGTTTTGATAATAATTACTTGGGAAGTGTTTGATCTCAATGATGAATACTTGATTAGTTTTTCATGAAATCAGTCAACCACACCACTCAACACTGCTCATGTGAGACCTTGTTGATTTAGCTGTTCGAAAGAATGCATTCTTTTTCACTGCAGTTATGGGATGTCAGTCTTTGGGGAAAAGAGGGTGGAAAAAGGGCAAGTTTATAGGTAATGATATCGCAGCAGCAGATATTTAAGGTTTGCTAATTCTCTTCTCAATTATGTTCATTCCCTGCCTTGTCACACTGCCTGCTACATGGCGACAGAATCAATCTTAGCAGTGGAATAAATTTTTCCTTTTTCAGAAAAAGGTTTCATGACACCATTGTCATCTTTGAAACCCTTGGAGGGTTTTGCCCTGATGAATAATATTTCATATGTTGAATGTTTATGTGATTTTCACGGAGTGATAACCCCGCTACCAGCTAACTTTGATGCATTGAGATTGCTGCTTTTCCCTACTAAAGTGCTTTTACACACCACCTCCTACAAATTGACTTAGGAGTTAGAAATAGAAGATTCAACAAAATTTCAACTCTCCATGGAAAAAAGGGTCTTAGAGAGAAATTTATATATTGGGCTCAATCTCTTTTAATTATTTAAACAGAAGCTTTTGCTGAATAAGAGTTCTAGACATTTTTCCCCTCATGTATTTTCTTTTGCTTTCTGCAGTTAAAATCAGCTATCTGAAGCTGACCATACATCCATATTTTAAAATGACTATTTTTTTAACTAAGCTTTGTTTTAAGGATTGGTCTGCAGACCTGTACTCACTGCAATCAATAGCATTGTCTGCATGGGTAAAAACTGCTCACATAAAGAGACACTCAATGGATTAGTCTCCAAGTTACAGGGAGAAAAATCCTATAGCTCAGATAGTTATGACTAAATATCTGCACAAGAAGAGATTTTCAGGACAATGTTCTTGTTTGTCAGTCATAAAATAGCAAAGCAGAGCCTTTTATCAGAAGAGGAGTTAATGCCGCACTAATTAAGAGAAAGGAAGAAAATTTCCAAGAAGGCAATATTTTCTCTAATGCTTTTCTTTTTAAAGTTGCTAATAGAATTCTGACAGTTTTAACAACCAGAAAATACAACGCATTCCAAATCTTTCCTTTGTTAATTATAAGACCTCTGTAAATTGCCTAGATCTTTAAAGCTTCATGTTTCAGTAATAAGCTTAGATCCCTTTAGGTGGTTGTTTTGGGGTTTGGTTTTGTTTTGTTTTTAATATCAACTGTGATTTTGGTGGCAATACATTTCTCTTTGAAGATCCAATTTAAGCAGGCTCTTCTCTCAGAGACTCAGACTGCTTAAAAAGAAAAAAATGTTCCAGGACTATAATTATTTTGGTTATTGTATCATCATGTTAACGTTGTACTGCAAGGAATGTTCATCTGAACATTTCACTGTTTTGACAAAAGTCTAAAAAGAAAGGGAGAGCAGTCAGGTGGCTGGGTGGAAAAATGGAACATCTGTCTTTAAATGGTGAAGAGCGGTTTGAATACAGTTACCTCCAAATATACCATGATTTCAACAATTTTTCTTTAACCCTTGTGCACTGTCAAAGTACCTGTCGTCCTAAGACATCATCTTTAAGTAATAGTTGTTGGCCAGCATTTCCGAAGAACTCAGCTCCCAGTTCGAAGCCAAAATGAGCAGAAAGATTTTCATAGAGGCTTATTACTCTGCAGCTCCCGTGGAAAACAAAAAGGAAGCTACTAGGTGCCAGCTCCTTTGAAAGTCTGTCGTCTCTGTTAAGCCTCTTGGGAAGAACCACAGGTGAGGTTTTCAAAGGAACCAAAGGGATTTAGGTGCCCAGTTCCCATTGAGGGACTACAGAAGGAGAAGAGATAAGCCAGAGCCTGTGAGAAATCTGGCTCAGGACCTTTAAAATCTGTAACATGAAAAAACAGACAAATATCCACAGTCAAGAAAAGGTCTAGGCCTGAGGGATGTCAGAACTAAGCAGTAGTTCGTGGTTCTTGGACCCCAGATAAAACAATCCATACAAGAGCAAAAGAAGGAGTACAGAAGAGTAATTATTCCTCGCATTTTCACTGTGGTCAACTCATTTCAAGTTACTATGTGCAGGCTGTTGTTAAAGGCACATGCACCAATTACCTACAGATGCTACTAATACTCCTGTTGTCCTCAAATCATTATGCATATCAAAAAATAAGGAAAATGAGAAAAAACTCTGCAGTAGCATAGGGATTCCTACCACTTTCCTCTCCTTACTGGTAAAATCCTTACTGACCTCTCTTTTAATTCCTCTCTCATTATTCCTTTCAAAAGGAAGCATGCATTCTGGACAACAATAAAAAAAATCTATAGAGTAGTACCATTTCTGTCATTTGCAGCTAACGAATGCTTTTTAGTATTGACTAGCAACTGGTCTAATAATGACAATGACTCCACTGATTTAGAGCAATAAATCCAAAGACTTGGCAGGCCTCTGTTAGTATAATAAGCTCAAACATTCATTCAAGAACATTAGGAAAATGGGCAGCAGACTCTTGAATGTTACGAGGTTCTCATGTTTCTTTCCTTTCGGTAACACCATCTGGCTGAAAAAAACATGGTTTCACAGTGTTTAATGTGTAAATTTAAGTGACAGCTAAGGTAACTGTGAGGAGTTTTTTCTTTCGCTGTTGCTAAGAGAGTGGGTCAATTCTGACGAATATTATTACTGTAGGGCTATGAGAGCCCACACTAACAGCATCTATTAGGAAAGGTTTGGGGGGGTTAAATGCCTGTGTTCAATGTCTGCTGTGGACAATGGATATTACCAGTGGTTCCAGATATTATCAGAATCGGATGTTTGATATTCCTCATAACAAACAGACCTCTCGGTGTCTTATCACTAGATGAAAGGCTTAAAAGACTTCAGATAAACAACAGCGAGATGCTTGTAGTCATCAGCGATACAGGAGTAAAGATAATTCGCCAGGCATTCCTCATCTGGTTTATATAAATTTATTTTTCTCATTCAGGGAGGATATATTAGTTATTGTGATTAATTTTCATTATAACATGCAGATGAAATAAAGAAAATAGGTTAATTACGTTGGTTTCATCAGATCACTGTGCAGATCACCCCCCAAAATTAAATAAAGTAAGAAGAAATCTTGCCAGATAAAGACAAACAAACCTGTCTGAAAAATAATGAGACAAATCTGTCCAGTTAGTACTTTAGTCCAAACTGTAAATCCCCCTTGGAAGCAAGGTTACAAACTAACCTTTGGTGGGATACCCCCTGTACATCTGTGGGATATTGCCTTTTTGTATTCATCTGAGGGCTTGTATTAGGCTGCAGAAAGACCTTTCCCACCAAAGCGAAGGCAAAAGCACTGTCGGGGCATGGAGACAGTGAGACCTAAGATAGTCCCTGCTGGCAGAGCAGACAAGCCCCACTGCACAGGGCAAAGGGGTTGGTGACAACTTTCCTTATGTTTGCATGATCCAAGGAACGTTCAGTACTAACCTGTGACAAACCGCACGGGTGAAATAGTCTCCTGATGAAGCTAATGGCCAAGTTGCCTGTCTTAGTGGTTGCATTTCTTTTGTACATCTTGCATTTGCAACTGAATTTTGGCAAACAAAGGCTTGTTTACAGCTGCATGGAAGGGAGAGAGGCTTGCAGCTCAAGCACTGGAGCATCTGAGTGGCAGATGTTTCCACAAAACGATGTTTTCCTGCAAGTATTGTAGAAAGCAGACGTAGACTGTAACTGTATGAAGAGCAGGAAAACGTGGTTAATGCCAGAGTTCCCATGACAGTTTGCATACAAATTTTTGGCTGGAGGTGGATTCAATAATAAAGTCAATACAGAGTTTATGTCAGCTCCACTAAAGCAGATAGCCATAAGAGAATCTGTCTAACTTCATCTGAACTATTTAATTTGCTGATTTATTCAGTAATAATGAGTGGATTTATGGTGTTTGAAAACGGAAAGTGCTCTGCAATGCGAAACATCCTGCTGGAAGAGATCTAGAAGCATGTGGCAAGGATGATGGCAAGGACAAAGAAGCAACTGGAAGTTCATAGGTCACTAGATGAAAGCAATAAATGTTAAAAGCTCTTATTCCCACTTAATAGTTTAATATTATTTCTGTTATCTTGCTGCCTTGCGTGGTCCTGGCGAGGGGCTTGTTGCACTCAGTGTAGCGAATTTCATTCACTTTGTCTCCTGAATCTGATCAGCAGTCCAGTGAGGAGGGAGGACAGAGTTGGGGGTATGGGTTTAATGATTTCCTATCCCCACACTCTCCTCACTTCAGCAAAATTCCCTCACTGGGGATTTAGTTCGGTGAAATCAAATATAATTTGTCAAGATCAGTAATGTTTGTGATCTGAGGTAACAATAAAGAGAGAAATATTAAACAGACAGTATTCAAATTCCTCTAACACTACTGTGAATTGCAAAACTGTGCGAGAAAAGCCAGTCAAGGGTTCAGCCTACCTACAGTCAATAGAGAAAAAAAATGGGAGTTTGAGGTGTAGAAGTCCTCAGGGTCCATTAAAAAAGATGCATCCCATCCCAAGTGCCCAGCAGAAATGGATATCATAAAACAGGAATACTCCTGCCCATCTCATGTGAGATGACTAACAAAACAGTCTTCATGTTCAGCACAACATCTTCAGCAGCATGATTTAAGTTTCAGGGTTTGGTTATAGTCTTTTAATACTGCATATTAGGAGGCACTTAAGTGGGGTTTCTATTTCCATTAAAAATTTGGTGTGAAGCTGGAAATTATTTCAGCCAGCAGTTTTACTGGCGCACCGCCAGAGGATTGCAGATGGTACAGAGTTGCTCTGTCTTGAGTGGGGAAATCAAGAAAGCTTGAAATGATAAGCCTTCAAACAGGAGAAGCTGTTTCTGTGCCACTTGCAATTGCAAATACAGATGATTCAAGTGTAAGAGACATCAGGATCCACACATCTGGTCTTCACAAGAGGACAATAATTCCAGAATGAGACAACCATGCTGCAGCTAAAAATGAACCAGAAACAGAAGCTTTATGATTCATAGCCGCATTTCCAAATCTAAAGTTATTTTTAGCATTTTGATCACAGTCAAAAAAAAAGGCAGTCTAGTTTGCAGTTACTTGTTAGGATGAATAAAAGAATGCAGTTAAAACGGAAAAAATCTCAATGAAAAATAAAGAAAAAGAAGAAAGTTTTATTTTGACAAAGAATTACGTGGAGATGCACACCAGACTGAAGGCTAAACAAGAGCCCAGTTTTAATTTAAGGAAAATACTTGCCCTGTTTCAAAAAATTGTTTACATCAGACTGAGTCCTGATTCACACAATACAAATAAAGCGAGTTCTGAATTCATTCTGGCATATGCAGCTGCATTTCTGGGAGGAAAAGGTGACTTCTATGCTGCCTGTGACAAGGGAAGTCATCCTAGTTCTGTTGATCAAAGCCCTGCTTAGAAGTGGGGCTGCAAAGGTTTCTTCAACCACAGAAAGGAAGCTTTTAAAAAGAAGGATGATGCAAAGAAGGAACAAATTCCTGAAGTAAATTAGGTAATTACCACCTGGACATAATGTTTTACATTTCATAAGAAACTTAGTGGAGAGACAGTGAGAAGATCGCATAGGCAGACGCTATCACAAACACACACGTCGACTGCAGAGCCGGTTGTACTGAAGACAACCAAAGAGCTGTGGAATTACAAGTAATAGGCACTCATGCAAACAAGGAATAGGTGTTACAAATACAGCTGCACACAGTGTATTTGAAAACATAGACTACAGGTCATATCATAAGGCAGGAAAATCCTTTGAAGCAGTAACTCTGGGAAAAGGTTTAGATATCAAAGTAAGGGAATCAGTTTTCAATGTCACTCGTTACCAGAAGGGTAACTGCTGTTGTTTGTATAAAGAGATCTCAAGTAGCAGTTGGAGAGCTTAAATGGCTTTTGCTTGCACTTACTTGGAAGTATTTTTATTGGTATTGAAATTCTGCATATGTCTCAAAAAAGGATTTTAGGGAAATTAAGAAGGTTGAGAAAAGAGCAACAAGAATGCTGTAAAGCACCTGTTATAATGAAAGAGTTATGAAGTTAAAGCTATTTTGAAAAATGCTTAATCTACTGTGACCTCAGCCAATAAGAACCTATATGAAAAAAAGAATTATGATAATGAAGGTTCTTCTACCCTTTAACCAAGGAACAATAAAATCCTAGGCGGAGGGGGATCAGATTCAGAATACACAGACCTCTAATACTGAGCAAAGTAACCACTGAAACAATTTCTGAAAGCTAGTGGTAGCAGTTTTTTCGTTGCTAGCAATTTGTAACTCATGTTGTTTTTGTTTCTGTTTGAGATTTTTGTCAAATTCAAACTGGATTATTTTAAAGGAAATCTACAGTGCTCGTTAAACAGGCGATCAGATGGGATAATCACACTGACCATTTCTTGCATATGAATCCAGATAGTTATGGAACGGACGAAGAGCGGCACAAACGCTGAGTTCTAATATGCTGTGAATATCAGTTTTGGGGCAATGCAATGCTTCCAAGAACGGGACTGCAGCTTGGATCTTTGTGGATATGGCAGTTCCACACCCCAGCTGTACCCAACCTGAGGATACACAGCAAAGTCAAAGAAATGCCCACCAAACTTATAGGCAGAATGTTGCTAAGATCAGTAAATTTTATAATAGCAGGTAAAATGTTGGTTTTACTGGTAGTCCCTACAACAGTATGAGAAATCTCAGCTTTTGTGGTTTTAAGGCTTGCACCAAAATTTGGGCACAGAGGAGACAGAAGTTCTTAACACAGAAAGCAGTAGTATTAAAGAGAATGACTGATTCTAGAAACCGATTAATTTCTCAAACACTCTTCGGAAGCCTCTTTTTTAAAGACGTTACCTGCACGTATGAATGTCATCCCTGTAATAGCTAAAGGTTAGTTCCTTCGCAAGAAGAGCCTCTGATCCCAAAGTTAGTTATGAAGAAGCTCTGTTGTTTGTCGTACCCAGAAGATGGGCAATTGTGTTGCTCTGTTGTAGGACTGAGGTTCACACGCATCATCAGGAAATCAGTCAACATTGCTAACTGGTGGAACAAGACACGTTTGTCTGTGTTGATGGGACACCCATTCCTGAAACACTGCAGATGCTACTGAGAAGCAGAACAGCCAGTCTTGCACGTACTCCCAGAGCTGCAGTACACAGTGTGCTTGTCCTTCCACTTTGACAACAATTTCTTTCTTGATTTACAGCAACACATTTGTCATGGGAATTATGTCATAACCGTTCATGTTCCCTGAAGTACATCTTAACAAATTCCCCACACAATAATTAGATAGCAATCAACAATCACAGTTGCTTCATTGTTTTCTAGTCTGCTAAGTCATAAAACAAAGAATAAGTTTAAGCGATTTTCAGTAGATTACCACAAGGACAGTAAGTGGCATGGAAGTCATCACGATATCTGATACCCTCCCATTCTGAACAGTTGTATTATCTGTTACCAGGCATTCAAATGTTCACTTTACTTAACCTTTGAAAAAAGTGAAGATATGTAAGTACTCCTGAGGATAAGAATCTATCCCCTACAACACATTCTATAAGGGCTCACTGTAAGACTGTATTTGTGCAAAGCTTTTAGTAGAGTTCTGCATTCACCCTCCAGTGAAGACCTGCTCTTCTTGCTGTTTCTGGGCTGAGCCTGTCAGCTGCTGCGGTTTGATAGCTTTTATCCCATCTCAGTGCAAGTCAGTCTCTGGCAGGGCTGGGACCTTGACTTAGTCTTGTTCTGAGAAGGGACCGTCTGCCTTTCCAAACCGTGCAGCTGCCCCTGGGGATTAGGGAAGGATGAACTAAAAGTATTTTCACTTGTGACCTGTGTCAAATTTGTATACTAGTGTTAAAAAATAACTGCACTGAACTACGGTGTTGCTCAGCTCCATTATATCTTAACCCTCTCGCAACATCTCTGACTAACCACTGTTCGGAAGCATCATCTTTTATGTTTCGGCTAGTGCATATGAATTAAATTTGGTCTTTCTTTCTGGTTAGTAGAACTAAGCCTTTTGTTGTGTTCTCCAGTAGCCAGAAAAACAGACTTTTCCATCTGTTGTTTATCTCTGTTTCCAGATTTTCCTGTAGTCTGTTACCTGAAGAGTTGTACGCACTGGGCTTTGTTGTATTTCTTCGTCTCTTTTAACAAGGTGCAGGGGAAAAGTTTTCTTACCAGCTGAGGTCATTTAGGGCCAGGCTAAAAAGAGGCACAATCATCTCTTCCTGGGCTATCACAGAATAGCCCAGGATATATATACACACTTATATCTATCTATATCAATACATATATATGAATCTATAGCAATCATATCTGGTTGTTCTTACTTGTGACAACTATGGAATATAAATTTGCACATTACTATATATCTAAGTTTTATGCTTCTGGAGAACTTCAGAATCCCCTCCCTAAGGTTTGTTTCATGTTTCAGGTGCAGGTTTTGTTTAATTTTGGGGTTTGGTTTATTTCTACACTACTGTGAGGTTTCTGTTACTCATTTCACAGGCACTGGGTACATGAATCCTAAAGCAGGAGTAATGGAGAATAAGGAAAGCGTAAAGCCATTTCAAGGATAGAGCAAAATGTAGAAATAACATGATCTAACACATGGTCTGGGTGACATAGGATCTTCTGGAATCCCTCTGGTCCCACGCATTCTGACTCCTACATCCAGCAGCTGGAAATGCTGCTGAGGGATGCCCAACATGCACATCTTGCCACCCAGTATGCATTCTTGCCATGTGGTAGACATTTTGGACATACGATGGTGCAGCAATGGGAATTTCAGGGTCCCTAGTAAAACGGAGGCAGGGTTTGGGGCACATCTGTATGAATTTTGGAGGTAGGCTACTCTGGGTGACTGTAAGTCAGGCTTCCTAACCCAATGGTTAGAAATGGGAAATCAACACCCCCCTTCTTGTCTCCATCACACACCTGGACTATGAACTTGGACACATCGCTTTGTCAGTTTGTGCCTATATTCCCGCTCTCTTATTTTTATAAACTGCAAATTCTTTAAGGCGGTCTCCCGCTCCAGTTTTTCACAGTGCTTTGTTAGAGTAGGAGCCTCTGGGATTGCTGCAATACAAATAAATAACACTAAACCTATAACAGAGGTATTATGTGAAATGAGCTGAGAATTTGTATATGAGCCGTTAGATGTGTGGGATAAGATGAATTCATTAAATCTGAAAACATAAACATATAAAGTGTGCATACCCTCTTAGTCTATTATATCATACTGAGCACATACAGAAATATGTATTATATATCCTTAGCCTATTATATAAAGTGGATCTAAAATGCATTACATTAAATAAAGTGTGTCCTCTAGTGCCATGCACATTATAGGCACTCAGCCAAAAATAAATACAATTGAAATGACGTAAAAATTAAAATGGACTATATTCATCACTTCCTAACTGTGATCTTTAATGACGCTAGCAAAAAACGGGGAAGGTGTGTCAGCCTGTCATTTCTGAGGTGCACATGACTGGAGTTCATCGAGATATGTCTCAGAAGCTTTGAAGCACCTAGCACAGTGGTTGCACCAGCACAGCCTTGAGTTCCGGCTACAAAAACCTTCCTGCAGTCCCAGGCAAATGCCGAGCAGTGGAGTCTCATATTGCCTCAGCTATAACATTATTGGTTTAACAAAGCATTAACCAAGTTCATTTAAAGCTGCCGTACACATGTCTGTTTGCAGTGCATCTGGGCTTCTGGCTTACTGTATAAACAAGGTGCAAATATCTTTCTCAATGTTTTTTCTCACAAAAAAAAAATCAGTCTTTTGACATTGTGGACTACTGCAGTACTACTTATAAGGCTGGGTTTGCTGCCCCTGAAATCTTCTACTTTACAGGCAAAGTGGGCTAGACAAGATTTTCTTCAAGTGAGCTACACAGAACTTTTTATTTAGTATTGCATCTTGTGCTTTGACATCTGCACTGCCCCTGCCCTGGAGTATTTGTCCCCTTTTGCCTCCCTACCAGCCTTGACAACAGGATGCACAATGAAAATCTGTGTTTACAAATCTTGCATGCAAATGATTACGGAACAGCCACGATATGCAGCAATTTAAATTTGTTGACAGAGTTGCTAAGAAACAAACCTTTTGATTCTATGAAACCCTTTTTGATACAGCTCCACGCTCTGACAGTTGAAGTTATTGAACAAGAGTGAGGACTCTTTAAAAGAGGAATTTCTGACATTTGCTATGTTTTCAGAGGCTGTAACATAACATTGAATACTCCTTCAGTGTCAGTTTTATTCAGCAACAGAGTGTCTGATTCCATATATATTTAAACTATTCTATATTTCAAAAAAATGGCTTCAGCACTTCAGTACTTCCTTCTTCCACTCACATACACAATTGTTTTGCAAAGAATTGTGATCTTTACATGCTCCCCTGCCAAATACCTTCTAAGTTTCTATATTTTTTCCAATCTGTTCTTTAAACATCCTTTCTCCAGGGCATTTTCACAAAGGACCTCATAGCTTGCTACTCGGATATCAACAGTAAAATACACCATTATTTTGACATTCCAGTATTACAGAGATAGCTGATGCTTTAAGAACATATATTCGCAATGTAGATACCTAACCATTAAACAGTGAAGCAGAGCTGGGAAAAAAACAAGGCCCAGATTCATCCAAGTCAGACTACCTGTATCATTTAGCTGATAAAATTAGAAGCACTGTCATGTAAAGTCTTGTCAGTACAGGATGATTTAGCCCTTAGGTTGGATGAAACACATTTTGGAGGCATCTAACCTTCACTTCATTACTAAGGCAGCCTAAAGCAATTATAGTCCTAATTTAAACATCTCAGTTAGGTGATTAAAGTTAGGCAGAATTAATCCTAGCCTAATTGATCATAACCTTATTTTTCTTAACAAGTTTAGTGGTTATAATTACAACCTGCCTGTATTGATGCTACCTTTTGTGCATGTCTGTCAGACTGTTGCATTCAATGTGCAATAAGGAACAGACAGATGAGCAAAAATGTCAACATTTCGTGGGGATGGGAGATAAGCAAAGACAGAGGCAGAAATGAGAGACTCAAGGAAAGAACATGTGACTTCTTCACCCTCTGAAGGCATACATTGCTTTCCAGGACCAATGTATGACTTTTATAGATATTTTGCACTTTTCTGGTGTGAAACCTAAGGTCATGTATCTGCCAAAGTGCTGTTTCTAAACAAACAAAATGGCTGCACAGTCATAAACTGAAACTGCAAAGGCAGAAGGATGACTCTGGGAGGAGATAGATCAGTCTACGACAGTTAAAAAAACAGATGAAAACAGAGTGGGATAAAAAAGAATCAGTCACTTCTGGATTTACCCAGAAGTGTTGAAGACTATCTCTGCCTACCTTTTCCTCTTCACATTTTATTCATAAGGACTGTTTTTTTCCTTGTGAAAAAACACATCTCCTGAAATTGTGCAAAAGTGTTTTGAAAAAGATTTTTAAAAATGTGAAATAAATGTAAAAATAATGAGTCATACTCCATAATGGCCATTGCAGAGTGTGCATTAGAAGGCAACCAGAGCACTCTCAGCATGCACTAATGGCTTGCTAATGCACAGCCCTCAGTGCCTTATTGCTACAGTCGACATTTACCACAACGAATACTTTGCAGCAAGAAATATTTTGGGCTCCTTTATGCTTTCACAACCTTGAGCTATGCTGGGAAGGGCTGGAAGTGGATTGCCATGAGCAATGGGGGCTGAAGGGCTGGAGAAATAACTTGCACCTTTGCAATTTGTTGCTATATAGATGGAAAAGACCCGCACCAAGCTCAGCCTTCATGCGACGGAAAGCATCATCCGGGGGAAAGAGAGACATTTCATCCAACCTGGCTCTCCTGGAAGGCAATAGTAGTGCAAACCAGCTTCAGAAGGGCCTTGGCTTGAACACCTTACAGAGTTTTCCCCCTGAGACCACCACAAGGTCCTCGTGTTCCTGCCTCTATGCATCCGATCACCACAAATCGCGTTTTGGTTGCTTGTGTTCTAAGTCTCCCTCTCATCCCAAGCTTTGTGACAGTGGTCTGTTTCCCCCCTCCCGCTCTTCTTTGTGCTATGTATGTGTTTGTCTGTGAATGTGTCTGCTAGGGATTCCACAGCTCTGAGTGTAGCTACCAAAAAAATGCTTCTTCAGCTGGGCTTCTGCAGCTCAGTACCTGATCCAAGAACAACCTCATAACCAGCATAGTTTGGACTGATTAATTTTGCTTCTTTGGGTTTTTTGTTGCCATTGTTTGGTTTCTGTTCTTTCTTGACCAGTAAATCATTTGTCAGTAACTAGAACAAACATGAGATGCCCTCAATGCCCTCCCTGATGGAAGACCGCCCTGCACCCCCGCACGGTGCCTGTGCCGACACACCTACAGCTTGGGGGGGACAGACTGGCAGTTCACATGCCCGTGGGCAGGGTGCTCCTCTGGCAGAGGGACAGTACTATTAAAATCCCTTTCGGCACAGAAAGGGACTGAGCCCTAATCCCAGCCTGCCTGGGTGAGACCTCTGGAAGCTGCCATTAGTGCTGGAAGGGGAGGAGTGGGAGAGGGGTAAATTTTTGCTTGGGGTTTTGGGTGAAATGTAGGACAAGTAGTTCCTTAGAAGCAAGAAACACTGCAAGTGTAAGAGAAGGCAGTTCAAGTATAAGGTATCACTTGTAAGATCTCAGCATAAACACTCATTTCACTAATTAATTTAACAATATCTAAGAATAGGTAATGCAATGTTTTATTCAGTAAAAACTTTGGTCATTTTCCTTCTAATTCCAAAGGTCTCTTACACCAGTATGAATAGCAACTCTTGTTACCTCCAGTGTGTCCCACAGTCCACCATCACCACACAGCAACTGCTCTGCCCTCGGGTTTAGATTGTGGGCTACAGAAGAAGAAAGGAAGTGTGGAGTTTATTATAATAGTGTCCAGAGATATTATTACCAACGTATATAATTTCTGTTGACCCAAACCCCTGTCTTGTAAATTCTTCATGTGAATAGTCCATAAAAAAAGCCTCCATCCTTCCTCGACTTTTTGAGAGAAACCAAACCTAGTTCTCAAGGGTTGGAACTACAAAGGAGCAGAAATCCAGGTTCATGTGTCATCCTAGTGGACTGGCACTGTGTGAAGGGATGTTGTTTATGCAACTAAAGTGCGGGGGATCATTTCCCCACTTACGAATATTTTTTGCAAGAAGAAAGCTAAATTCCAGGAAAAGACAAAATTAATTAAAAAGGATCTCTCAATTTTCTCTGCTGTAGGTTGTTGCTGTTATTGTCATTTTTAATAGAGCAGCAGTTTATTTTGTTTTACATGTGATCTGGATAAACTGTTCCTGTCAAACCAGGCAATGCAATAAATTGTATTGAGCTGTGTAAGTCCTAGTAGTCAGAAAACCAATACATTTCATGGCTGGCTATGCTTTGTTTTCCTTTAATGCAGACAATTTAATGTTAGTGATTGAATCAGTGGATTTTCCAGCAAAAATGACAAGGCAGTCAACTTGAAACGTAGCGTTATTAGCCGTCGTCTCTTCTAGTTTTGTGTGCCTGTTGAGTGATCTGGGATGAAAAACTAACAAGCACCTGTCAAATCTGAGACATCAGATTTTTTGACAGAGGGCCCACTGGACATTCCTATCAAGAGAGCCTTTATGAGTAAACCATGGAAATCTCTCTCAGACAAAAAGGAAACAGAGCTCATCAGATTCTGCAGACCCTTGACTTGGAGGGCATGCTGTCTCCAATGAAAGGCTTTTGATCACAATGCTTTTTTATTCAGATTTGACTTCACATTATGGCTAATCAATACCTTGCAACAGTCTAAGTCCCCAGTTAGATGCACATCTCACAGTCAGGCAGGGAGACCTACTAATTGAGAAAAAGTCAGAGACCCAGGTACCATCGCCCTCGGGCCATAGTCTTGCCTCAGCTCAATCCTTTTTCCTATCCCTGCCCCTCTTATCACAGTACCCTGGAAATGGTGGAAATAAAATTTAGAGACATGACAGGCACGGAAAAGCAGGATCAATTCCTGTCACTTGCCACCAGTGTTTACTGCCTTCCCAGGTCTTCAGAGGGTGTTTTTCTTGCATAGCTTAGGGGAACTTAACCTTTTATAAATAGGAAGATGGTACCTTCATGAATTTTAAATTGTTTGATTTTTCTAGGCCTGAGATTATCTCAGCTTCCCGAAAATGACTCTCTCTTTAATACCTCGTTTATTTATATAGGGTCAGAAATAGAAACTGGAAGGTTTTTGTCATGTCTTCAATTTTTTTGCCATGTGCCCATTTCAGAAATTACCTTTCTCTCCCTTCTGCAACGTTTTTCTCCCATGAGACTGTACAGGTGACCAGTATGAACTCCTTCTGTAGAAAAAAGCAAGGCAACTGCAAAACCAGGACATGGGACAAGTCCTCATGCAGGGCAACTGCAAGAGACTTTGGCAGCAGCAGAAGGATGTCAGGCTGGCCTGTTTCCCACAGTGAGTGAGGGATTGTGTTCAGTGGAGCATCACGAGGAAGATGTTCAGTGTGGCTCCTCTGTGACAACTGACATTAAAAATGAAGTTTTTTTGCTTTATTTATCTCCTGCCTCCATTTGGCATTTTCCTGGCAGCATTGTTTGCCTAGACTCTACCATAGACATCTTCATGAAAAAAACATGTGTTTGTAAACCTGGTTTTGTAAACTATGGTAAACCAACCGCTGGAGGGAGTCACAGATTAGGGAGCTGCTGGAACTACCAGCTGCAGGTGGATAAGCACAGTTTACTCTGGGAACCACATAATATGTCTGTCCTGTGTGAAATGAGTTTTCCAAGGCATCCCTCTGTAAGCACTATTACGTGGACATTGTTGTGGGCTGAACTGGCCTTCCACATACGCAAACAGTTCCTTCAGCTAGGAGAGAGATGCTACTGACCTTGTCCTCTCTTCTTTCACCTCTAGTGAGGTGGTGGCTCTGAACAGCTAGTTCAGTGGCAATGTATTAAGTGGCAGAGAGAGAAAGAAAAATTAGGCATAGGTTAAGAGCAGGTAGCAGAGCTGGGAGAGGGGTGAGAAAGAAAAACACAGGAAAAAAGAAGGAAGAAAAACAGAAAATCAGGTGAAGAAGAAAAAGATGAAACCAAAGAACCTACATGAAAGAGAAATAGTTAGTTTTTGATCTATTCATCATTTTTTTCCCTAGAAGCCCCATCACAAGCTCCTGTTCATTGCTTCCTATTCTTTGTGACATTCTCCACTTAACTCCATAACGTCTTCTTCCCCCCAAAAAAATATCTTGGAAGGTCAGCTTGGACAGCTGCTTGCCTTGCAAATAAAAGAGTTTAAAAAAAGCACACACTCCCATTAACTAACAAGCAAGTTGCCATATGTATGTATTTACTTGAAAGTTCAGTCAAGTGTAGAAATTATTAAAAAATGACTCAGTTAAATGGAAATATCTTATCAATTATACATATGTATTGGTAAATCCCTGAAATGATTTTATTTTGATAAAACTCTTTTCTATTATCTTGAGTTCACAGTCTCATTTCTTTTTAGACATTAAAATATTGTTTTCTTGTTTTTAATTATTTGGAGAATGGGAAAAATGAAGTTTCTTTATTCTGTGAGAATAAGCAAGTATTTAAAATTATTTTAAAATATTACTAAATGTATTTAAATATAAATGAAAATGAAAAAGATTTTAATTGAAAGAAAAGACATGCTGCTTTAAAAAAAGGGTTATTTTTTATGTACACTGGAGACTCTATGTGCAATGAAGATTTTTGTAAACATTTTTTTTTCAAACGGCTCAGGCAGTGAACATTAGTAACACAAACTGAAGATGTTCAGAGTTTGTAGTGGAGCATTCAGGGTATGGGACAAGAATTCAACAACAAAGGTCATACTTAGGGCTCCATGTCCTACTGACAGCACAAACGCTGAGAGTCCCTGGAATCACTTCAAGCTTAAAGTAAGGGTTTGATAAACCTGTCTTCCAAGCAACAGTATTACTAGAAAGGCCCTCCCAGAAAAAGACAAAGTGCAGAATATTTAAGAAAACGCAGAAGGGTGAAGAGCGTTCTTGACGGTATAAGAGAAAGCAAGTGTTTTCCAGCATAGGTGTCTGCTTCCACTTAAAGGTTTAAGTGCGTAACTACTTACCCACATCTGAAAATGTTGGTGTGTGTGGTTTACCAAAAGCCAAAGTGGGATGAGTTTGTGAGGCGGGGCTAGTCTCTAATTTAGTTACCTAGACAGGGTTGTCTCTTGCGCTGCAGAGATGGTGTCTCCTCCCATCTGCTCACCAGCATTTATGCTGGCTTCTATGCAGAAACACTAGCACTAACCTAGCACAGACAGAGGGGACCATCAGAGCACTCGGCTGTGCTGGGGGCACCGATTCCAGCCGCTGCCAACCTCATTTGTAGCCCTCTCCCCCCAGAAATAAAGAAAGACCACATACGGAGGTGAGGCTTTATACAAAAGTTCCCGTGTGGCAAGAAGAACGTGGGAGCTGGAGCAGGCTGGAGACAACCAGTAATCTTAGGATAAGTCTCTAAGGAACTCTTCCTGCTGAGGGGTTTATCAAGTCTCTGCAGCTTCTCAGGCACCTACTCAAAGAAAAGACTCTAGAAAAGTACTTAAAAACAGGCTCCTTTATGTATCTTGAATTTTCAGTTTAGTCCAGACTTGTTAGAGATTCTGTCAGCAAGAGGAATCAAAATAATAAAATATAAAATGCCCGCAGACGTCATGTTACTGTAGAATTAGCATACTTTTATCCACAAGCCACCCATTTTCCCCGGCGGAAGGAAAGCACGGGTAGCCTATATTCAAAGGGAAGAAGTGGAATGCGTTTTTTCTAATTCCCTCCTTTATTTTGCTGTTTAGCTAGAGAAAACTGTCTGGCAGGATGTTAAGTGTCAGAAAGGGTGGCAGAAAAGATTATTGTTTCACATACTGAAATCTGGCCAAAGAGTCCTTCTTTTTTCTTCACCGCTCCCACTTTTTCTTGACTGTCTCATGCATGCTATTTTATACCTGTATCTTCTCTGTATGATCACATTAATTACATTCCATTCTTTTCACTTTGATATCTCATTAAAATCTTATAAATGATCATGCAGTGACCTTGAAGGACATGCATAATACATGAAAGTAAACCTGCAGTAAAATGTATTCTTTCACTCCTGACTGGCTGCATCCCACATTTCTTTTTTCCTATCCCAAATGACCCCAATATGGGGAGATATGCTAGCTGAGCCAAGGTATGCAGTAGTGTGCAAATCCTCTAACTCCATTAGCTTTCCCTACTGATGACAGCTGCAATATGTTAATGGCTTATGTTTGGATGTGATGGCCCTGCTACTACTTAGGGCACTATGCTAATTACCATAAGATGGTGACAACAGGTGCAAGTGTCACTTCATATCAGCATCATGTGCATGAGAAAAATAGCTAGCAGCACCAAAAGCAACTCAAGAAAATGTAAACTTTAGTCAGCAGCCTGTGATTCTCTGAAGAACTATTCTTTAATGCTTATGATTAAAGGATTTACAGACGGATATTGTTGCTTTTTCTGCAAGTGCAGTAATTTTGAATTCATAGGGATGTCTTCATAAGCTATTTAAAGTTATGTTTCAACAACAAGCACTTCTGTGGCAGTTCAAGGAAAATGCAGAAGGCCCATATTTATGAAGGTTTCCTTACTGAATAAAAGTTTTACTAAGCCACATTTGCTACAGCGAATACATATTGGAACAGACACAATTTCCAGCTGAATGAAATCACTGTGCCTTGCTGGCCTTGTGCTCTTAACATAGCTCTGCTCTATTGTCATATTTGCTTATGTGTATGTATACTTGTCTTGCTCTCTCTTTGTCAGGGTTTAGTGCATCCCTTTTCTTGATAGCAAGCAATTTATTCAAGCCCAGTAGTGGCCCTCCAGCAGGCTGAGCCAGCAAGATGGTTACCATTTTGCCCTTAACATAGTCTTACTATCATAAAAGCAATTTAATGGAAGGCACACATACACACCTTAATACTTTGTTAGAAAGAAAAATACCTTAGGAGACAGCTTTACGTGAAGTAGTGAATAGCTATTCTATCCTGCTAACTATTAGCGGAGTAAAAACGTTTTTCACGCTACTTTTTTTGCTATTGTTACAAAGATTTTTCACTACATTAACCCACTAAAAGCTACAGTAAAACCTGAGAATAGAGCTACTTTTGGATTTCTAAATAAAATTAGTGGGTCCTGAGTAGGACTGTATTGACCACTCTCACAGCACTCAGACAGAACTGTGATAGGCATGTTGAAGAAATTAGAGACTTTTTTCAAGGCTGAAGTGTGCAAATGTGAAGCTAAAATGTAAGTTGCATTTTAAAACCAAAAGCTAAACTGTATATTTGCAGAAAATTTCAGTTTTACACAGAAAGAAAAAAAGGAACCAGGTTCATCTCCAAGCTGAAGACCAACACACTTTTTGCCCAACTTTGAGGATTTCTGTTTATGTGTGCTGCTCCTTGGAACCAATGTTCAGTTCCTTCACAGTGCCCATTCTTTTACATATCTGGGGCTTACCAGATGGACCTCTCTCATGATACCTTATCCCTCTGCTCTACCACTTCTGTAAAAGGAGTTGAACACATAAAAGGAACAGAAATTTTTCCAGAGATCCCAGTGGATGAAATTAAAAAGGAGTGACTACACACCTTGTGAGGTTATATTTTTCAGTAGAAATAATAAATCTGTCAGCCTAAATGTTATTTCTTTTATCAATGTAGTAACAGTTTCCATTTTATTTAGACTTCCTAGAAGGGGTTTTTTGTTGGTTTGGGGATTCTTTTTAAAGTACAAGGGAAAATTTCTGGGCAGGCACATATGCAGTGTTACATCTGATCTGAGTGGTGTAATTCCTCGTGCCCAGAATATTATAACACCATGTTGTGATCAAATTTGTCCTAATGAATAAAAATACTGCTGGGTAAATCAGACAAAGGAAAAGGTCAATGATGGGACTCAGTTCTGAAATGAAAGTAGTGGTGAGATTGCTTGAAAACTTGCAGCTTGTTGACACTCCATGCTCCTCACTGATTTTAAGGCTGTGGCAGGAACAGTCACGATGACTGACTTTGATCTCTTGCATAACCACAGCCACAGAAAACACAAGAAATTTTAATGAATCTAGGTGATCAATTTGATGTATTTCAGCTGAAATGCTTTTGTGTCATTATTTTTTTTCATTTAGCAGCACTGATAGATGAGTAAAGATTAGAGACAGATTAATAAAGAGCAACTAGTTACTTATACATTTCCAAAGATAGTCCTTAAGAATGGAGAAGTAAATGAAAAAGCAATAGATTATCACTTGCCTTTACACACAGCATCATCCCACTGGCATTACAATTTTTTTTATCGGGTCTGAAGAAGTTCTACTAAATGCAAGTGCATCTTGACTATAAATTCTCAGAGCTCTACAAACAGGGAGGATCAAAATTCAGGTCACCTGTCTGTGTAAAGTCTAGCCTGCGTCATACAGAGCTGTAAGTGCTGCTTTATCCAACTTGCTCTTACCTTCTCTTTTACTCACTGCACCACCGTCTTTTACTTGATAGCTTTACACTGACTGCACTTTGGAGTGCTTTTGATTGCATTTATCCTGCTTGTTGTCCCAATCTCTCATTTGCAAATGCAGATGTAAGTTTGTTATCTTAAACTAGAAAGTCCTATCTTCTGCCTGTATGTACATGATATAAGTGGTATATGAATTAAGATGTAATGTTCCCATACAGAATAAAGACCAGCCCTTCAGGCAAACCCCAGCACGTTCTACGCGTAATGATATCCTAGTACAAGAAATTATAAGGAATTTTCAGTGGAAAACTAAAGAACTTCTATTTCCAGTGAAATATTTACCTACACCTGAATATCCACACTATCAGGGCATTCACACCCGTAACATACCTATCTGCAGCTAAAATAAAACATATCAGAGACAGCAAAATATCGGAGCAGAAAAGTGCACATATAAAGGGAGGGCTGCCTCCCGAAAAACAGTTTGCCAGACACCCATGCCACCCTCTGTGACCAATAAGTCTGATTGCTACATACAAGTGTCCAGATTTTCTGGGCAATAATCACTGCATTCGTTTCTGCACTTTCTGGTATGCTCCCTTTGCAGCCAGACAGCTCTGGTGCCATGTTGTTCCTGATGACATGGGACACCATTAGGGGAACTTCCTTCACACATTTGCCATTACTCAGTCTTACGGCTGCAAGCAATAGGACTTTTGGGGTGTATTCAAAGCTTCAGTCTTCATAGCCATTATTTCATGCGGGTATTATCAGGAAAGTGATTAAAAAATACAAGATCAATAATCCAAAGCCTTAATTCTTACATGACATTGAAGGTGCATGGATATATTCTGTGCTCTCAGAAGCACATTGTAAAGGCATAAACTTCTACCACAAAGCTTAAGAAGCTGCAGGTCCTCCCCAGAAGCAGGACCTGCTCCCTAATCATGTAAAGCTGCAGTGGCCATGCTGCTGTGCAGTTCCCTTCCCATACAACTCCATGCAGCCAATTATGGGCACCGTAGCCAATCCTGAAGGCCAGCCTTCACTTGGCTTAATCACACAAATGATAATCCTGAAATAAACGACAAATTTATCTAAACTAAACAAGACCCAGAAACACATCTAAGGACAACTCTTCCCTGTGTTCCATTTGTGAAAGAGTGTAACAGCAGAAGGAATATACTATTACCTGATAAATCACATTAATTGCTTTATGCCTGATAGTCTCAACTACCCCTTTTTAGTGACCATTTCCATTTCATTTGCTGTCTGCTGCAAATATACCATCTGTGAGGAAGTCCTTTATTCATACTTAAAATGTTTTCCGTAACCTGCTAGTCAATATCTCTTCTTGATTGTTTAATTATTTTTTCATTTCTGCGATTTTTTAAAATTGTAAATAACAATCTCCTCCTGCCCCCAAAACAGACATTTAAAAATGTTGTTATTGTCACTCTGTTTAAGCACCTTGCCTCAGTTACATTCCCCCTGTTGAGATTTAGCTTGAATGAATTTTAACTACAGCATGTCCAACTGTTTCTTAAGTAATTTCCATTTTTTCTGCACCAGGTTTCCCACACAGTCAGGAAATCTTGCATAGTTTCCATTAAGATCATTCAGGTGTTAGTGTAACCAAAATCTATTCCTTCTACTTGAAGTGAAGGTGTAAGTAATTCTTATTGTGGCATATAATGAAAAGCCATTTATCTTCCAGAAAAACATCCCTAATTTATGTAGTTACCATCTTCATCAAAATGCCTTATAGTATTTTTATTTTTACAGAACTTCCACTGACCCAAAACCTATTGTGTTGCTTCATCTTCTTTTCTTTCCTCTATTGCGAATTTGTGATCCCTAGATCAGCCCTGCTCTATTTATGAAGATGGGCTAATTTCCTAGCTCTGGGTGCCAGGAGCCTCTGATCATGAAGTTCAGGCAATAAACTGACTTCAGTAAGTAAGCAATTATGCATTGCCTCTGGAAACATGCTTCCCACCTTACAGGTTTTGCATACTTGTTATCCCAGTAAGTATCTGTGAAATTAAAATCCCCCATGATCAAAGTTTCAGGTTTTTTTATAAGTATCTCCTCGCTGTAAACATGTTGTTTGTTGCAGTTATTCTAAAAAACAATTTACAAGGTAAAATGTCTACAGTCACCACTGTAGCTTGTTTCTTTTAATCAAGCAGCTATGTACCAGAAAAGTGAAACACTATTTTGCATATACACGGTTAAAATATACGAGCCATAAACAATAATGTTTGCTCCAAGTTCATCCTTTATCAAACGTAACAAAATTAAAAAGACACAAATTGTGCTTTAACTTATGAACAACCTAGAAAGACCAAGCATGTCACATTCATCTCATTTACTTAAACACAAAAAAAATTACTATCTCCAAAGCTTTTCTTTTAGGGATAGGAGAAGTACTGCATAAAGGGTTTAGAGTAACGAAACTAATCTGGAGTAACATAATTAAATATTAATTTTTAATATAAAAAAATCAGCAGTCACTTAACTAAATATATATGTATTTGAAGATGATATTTGAAAAAAAGAGGTTGTAACATTTGCATCTTTACGTGTATTTCAATGGGGTACTTTAATCCCTCAAATACCTACACATTAAACTAAAAAGTATAACTTTATGTTGAAGTATTTCTTCTTTTTTTTTCTTTTTTTACTTTGAACACAAAATTAGGACACTGAAATTGCAGAAAGTTATTTATAGTGGAGAAATACACACCAGAATATTTGAAATTTCTACCCGAATAAGTGTTGGCGGGTCCCTCATTTTGAATGTTTGTCATCTACTGAATGCCACACTGAGGCTTCAGGAAGGTACAAAGTAGGCCTAGATGTTAATTGAATAGACAGGTAAAATGATTATTTGCATTTTTCTCTAATCTTTCTTCTCCCACACCTTCCCTGTTATTTTCTTTCTTGATTGCTGTGGAAAACACCATCATCCTACTTACTGTTGAAGCCCATAAACAAGCCTTCATCTTGTTCTCTGCCTAGGTACTGTCATCTAAAATAGTATAATTGAGATTTTATTTTTAAACAGCAGAAGATGAGGCCTTTCCTGCCCACTTACACAGTGAAGTCTTTTATCACTTCAGTTCTAAATTATTCTTATTTTTTTAATCTCTGTCCTTGAGAAAAGTAACATTTCTCCACTCATATACTTGCTGCAGACAGCATACCTCCCTGGCATTTTGACCACGTTTGGCTTACTCCATAGGATCATTTTATCAGTCACATCAATTTTAGAGATTCTTCTTTTCACCAAGAAGATCCCTCACATGGAATACCAGATGCTGTTGAGCAAATTCTCAAGTTAACAGCTTCACAAGTTATCCGTGTTGCTGCTTAGAAGATCCCCCATTCCCACAAAACTGAATCTCTGATCTCCTTTAAACCACCCCCTAAAGTTCTCTCTGGCTACAAACATCTCTCGGGAATGATGCAATTATTAGATCACAAAGGGTTCACTTGCCTTCCCTTTTTTCTCCGTGTACCTTACATATATCCTGTGCGTCTCTACCGTTGTGCCTCGTCTTGAGCTCTGATTGTCCACTGCTTGGAGGAAGAGTTGTGCTTTTGTTTATGCTCACCCAGCCAAAAGGTGCCACTGGCACAAGCAAAACCCCAGCGAGAGAGCATCAGGGGAGGGATTCAGTTGGACAAAACTTACATGTGTCTACATGTAAGATACATCCACACACCCATTCTGGTCAATAAAACCTGGTCCACACCATCAGGATCATTTCAGTTTCTTAAACATAGGTTTCTGGCCTCGTTTGACATGCTCTAATGCTCCTCAGACTTTTGCAGCAGTCTGACAGATGCCTATGGAAAACCTGTGCCCCCTGGACACAGCAGCTAGAGGCAGGGCAGGACACTCTAGAGTCTCATGTGGCAGTATACATTTATTTTTAGACAACTCTATTAAACACCTAGTGAGCATAAGAGTAGTTGAAACACCTAGATGGCATACACACAGCTAAATTTAAGTGTTTTCTCTTGTAAGTGAATCTGGAGCCGAATCTCAACTTCACTGACTACTGCTGGTTAAGCATGTTGGTCTATCGTCTTGCCATCTGAATTGTTGAAAAACAAATTCTGCAGATAGCAGTTCGTCTTTTCTGCTAAGCAAACCCCAGCAGCCTTTCCTCAGGTTCAGTTTTACTGTGAATTTAACTTCTGTTTTACGAGAAGTACCTCTACTGCCTTTGCGACAGCCTCCCTTCCCATGGTGGAAGTCCCCACAGGTAGCATTTTACCAACCCTCTACTCGCCTTCTGGAGAAGGACCTGTGACAGGTGACTGATGTGGGGGAAATACTGCCAGTTACTCTGCCCCATTTCCTCCACTGCTCCTGGTAGAAGATTGCTTTTTCAAACACCATGCCTTGCAGTTCACAAAGCTGCATCATCACTACCACTGAATGATCAAAAAGACTTTGCACTTGTGTCACTGCAGTTATTTTCAGGGAAATTGGAAACAAAGACAAAACGAGATGAAAGCTTCTGAGAAAGGATCTTTGAAGAGCGTTTAACTTAAATAAACCTGTCCATTTTTCTTGCCAAAGGAAAAAAGTGCAATCCCTTTAAAGCCAGAACCTTTGAACCACAGCCTCTGAAGAGCATTCAGGTAAAGCTGTTGAAGTCTTTGTGCAGTAGGAGATGTAACTCAAAAAAAGGTTGCTTTTGCCGTCCTAGAAACCTTCCTTTGCATCTGTGGCCAAGTAGTCTTCTTGGTATCAATTACCCTGTTTGATACCTTATACACGACTTTGTCAGGAATTCTTTGTTGGAATTTTCTTCATTGTAAATCGAACAACTAGAGGTGATGATGCCATAATGAGTAGATTTGCAAATGGATGAGATAAAAAGGGAAAGGAAAATAGTCTGGAGAGTTTAACCCAATGAGGACTGAAAGGAACTAGAGACATTGTGGTGCTAGTAAGAGGGACAGCTAAGCAGAACTGACAAGGAATGGGATGTAACCAACTACCAGTAGTTACTGCATCAGAGTAAATGTCCATTCTGCTCCTAAGGAAATCAAGTGCTACAAACGGCAGGGAAAAAAGAGTGAGATCAAGATGAGAAGTCAAAATCCCTAATGAACTTCCAGTGTAAGGGCTAGCTTCAGAAAATGGAAAATATTTGAGACCTAGTCCTGGAAGTAGCCTGGTAGCCAGTTAGATTTGTAGGAGGCAGCTTCTTTGCTTCCTCCACAAAACAAAATCAGGGAGAGGGGACAAAAGAGACTATTTCATCTCCCTCCTGACTCTGTGGCCTCTGGAGAGCCAAGCAACATGCTTCCCGCATCTGCTGGTCCATGGCACATTCACAGTTCTCTAGGTGCCATACTAAAAGAAGAATGCATCTGCTGCATTACGTAGCTAGTTGCTATCCTGAAGCAACCAGCAGAGATACTGTTAGGCAGCAGTGATTAATCTCATCACAGCAAGATTCCCCACAATGAGAGCTAAGCTAGAGACTGAAGAAATATGGAGATTTTTTTTTTCCACATTACTTTGCTGCGCACCACAATACAGTTTCTTTTCAGTTCTTTCAGCTCCCGTCAAAAATGTTTCTTGGGACTTCAAAAAGCTTGAATATATCAAGTTTATTTAGTGAATATTTTAACCTTCAATCAACATTCCATTTCTTATTTCTTCCTTTCTCTTAACCTAAGACAATTTTTGAGACATAAAATGGTAGAAATCCACCATTTGAACCTTCTGTTTCAAATCCGCTCTCTTCTCTGATTTAACATAAAGGGATCTTAGTAAAATTAATTTAGTGTCTTGGCCCTTGTACACAATGCTTACCCCATGCACTCTGTCTTATGCGGAAACAACAATACAATGATAGCCTTCACGTACTGTATAATACTGATTCTTTCAAGGAGATGAACTTGTTCAAGGAGCTGTGCATTTCATCTCTCTATTAGTTTCAGTGAAGACACCTACTGCATCCTGACTGGTTTCATTTTTTGTCTTTGATATAGACAATGGCAACTTTTCTTCATGTACCAAGAGAGTTCACTGGCTGTTCTGAAAAGACGCTTGAAGACTCTACTCCATGTTTTGTCCTCATGGAGTTATAGAAAATATGAATTAACGCCACCGAAATAAAAAAATGTTTACGAGTATAAAACTGACATGAATCAGCTCATGAACAAACTCTTGTCTGTAAGCTCAAATCATGTGTTTGGTTCAGATGTAATACCTAGCCAGAAGTAATATTTAAACTGCATGAACATTAAGAAACTGATCTTGACATCTTTATACTCATGTTGAGAGTTTCTGTGTTGTTCATTGACTCCAGGGTGAATATATAACCGGAGACAATCAGTGTACTGAACACACTGTCTTTTTAATTCTGTTTTATTGTAATGCTTGCTTTGCCCAGGTGTCACAGCCCAAAGACATTACAGAATCACAGAATCACAGAATGGTAGGGGTTGGAAGGGACCTCTGTGGGTCATCTAGTCCAACCCCCTGCCGAAGCAGGGTCACCTACAGCAGGCTGCACAGGACCGCGTCCAGGCGGG
>Ga0065711_1032294_pt1 | contig 27602 bp, 20 predicted proteins | sample Hoacrofraction12_FD_59098 | JGI IMG/M metagenome (GOLD analysis project Ga0065711, IMG submission 59098) | Hoatzin crop microbial communities from Cojedes, Venezuela - Epithelial fraction 12 v2 (version 2) | ecosystem: Host-associated > Birds > Digestive system > Esophagus > Crop | place...
GGGGGGGGGGGGGAAGTAATTGAAAGACGCCCCCCCTTCACTTCCCCCCTTCAGGAACAGACCCCTGGTTTTGTTCATAATCTCGAAAGATTCAAAGGTATTTGTTACCCCAAGTCAGTGAACTGCAAAAATTGCAAGGAAACTTCCCCGAAGTTACTTACCACCGCGCCACGGGCTGCTGCCCCGTGCCTGGCTTCCCCGCAGGTGAAGTACACATGCCGCAAACTGATCAGCTCTCCTCTGAGTTACAATCCAGCAGAAAGACCTGGGGATATTTTACAGTATTGATTACACAGAAAATCACTATAGCGCTCTGGAGATTGCAGTCTCTTTCTGCTTTCTCTGCTTCTTCCCTGGAAGGGGAAAATATTCATACGTGTTCATGTAATATATGTTGTACTAATAGGTCCTTTGCAAAGGAGACAGTATCCTAAGTGGCAGCTCCTCTTCTGGACTCCTGGGGCTTCCTGATGAAATAAGCTGAGTGAGAGCTGGTGGATCCTGCGCTCTCCCTGTCTCTCCTCTGTTTCCCTTGGGACTGTCAGTGTGGTCCTGGAAGAGGAGGGGAGAGGGAGGGGGGAAGGGCTTAGAAATAATCTCTCCAGCATCCCTCCGTCTATTCAGCAGGCATCAGGCAGCTACTGGTAAGAACACGGAGTACAAGGACAGTCTCCGACTAACGAGGTTTAATAATAAGTAAATTCTGGCAAACCTACTTAATAAAACAATTTCAATCTCTGTTAACTCCTTCCGTTGCAGTCATACCACAGTTGCTTTCTCTGGAGACACCAGTCAAATTCCTTAGGAGCATTTTCCACATCCTTCATCCCTCTTGAAACTGGGATTTGCTCTTAAATGCCCCTAGATGGAGAGGGATGTTTGTTGGGTCCATGAATGTTGGGCCTCAGCATGCCTGTGACTATTAGGAAAGTGCTTTCCTCCCATAAAAGAAAAGGTCTCTGTCTTGCAAAAAATAGGTGCTGAGCACTCTCTTTTCTGGATCTGCAGTGCTTTTCCAACAGCCAAGAACTTTTTCCTCTCTTCTTTCCAGGTGATGGGAAATGAAATATAATCCTCTTCTCACTTTTCTCATACAAGGCTGTAGGGGGGTGAGCTTGCTGTAATGCTTTTGGTTCTCTCTTAGGCTGCCTTGGTCTAAAGTTGGGATAACATGGATTTGACCCAAATTATGCTTTTTTGGCCTCAGTCAGAGAGTTCAAGAAACCTACGATCAGATCCTATTGACGAGTACCCTCTGTGGTACTCCCAAATGCAGTAAAAAATGCCTTAGCTTACATCTATACCCAGTGTGGCTGAAAGCACTGAAGCTGAATCCTATTACCAGAGGTGTGTGTGGATCTGCAGGATTTACATGTCCCACCGTGAGTATGAAGGTCGTGTGGAGAAGTGTGATGAGCTTGGATCACAGAGCTGCTTTTCTGCCATTTGCGCACTAGGTGTAAGGTGCAGGTGGTGCCCCATGCTTGCATGGTGCTACTTACCCTTGTAACGTACGTGGGACTTGCGCGCTGCTGAGCTGAAGTGCCTCAGAAGTGGATGCTGCAGCTGTTTATCAGTGCTGAGCAATGCTACGGCAAAATCTAGCCTTTGCTAATTGGACTTTCTGGTGCATCTCTCTTGGCCCATGTGGAGCCTGGAAGATTAACTTCTTATCAGGCTTCACCACTGGGGTTTTCACTCAAGTTCTAATTATGCCATCCACAGAGAAAGACCAGATAGATGCCTGAAGGCAACTGAGTTCTGGGAGCATAGCTCAAAATCACTTAAATCCTACCACCTTTGTGCAAGATGCAGTTTGTTCTGCCTATCAGTCTTTCTTATGGATTATTTTTGCAAAGAAAGAGCAAACCTATTCTAATTAACTTTTGATGGATTGTTTCACAAAAGGATAAAACTAATTAGCATTTCCTTCTTACCTTGTGAAGCCCTTGTGTGGCGTTGTTAAAGTTTATATTTCTGAAACCAGCTGACAGGAAGGTGAATAAATCCAAAACAATGTGTAAATATTGTATATAATTGAGTAATTCAAGTGTTATACTTATTTATCAATAAATACATATATGCTAATGCTTAAGACTTCCAATACTAGGCACCCTAATATTTGCTTTACTGGGATCTGCAGCAGTGTCTGTAGCTGAATCAGGACCTCACTGCCAGCAAGAACCATACAGATGTCTGTCAGTCCTTAAGAGTCATCTGTCTTGGTAAATGAGACAGAGAAAGGATAGAAATATTTTTATTTTAATTTTATTAAAGGGGTATGAAGGCACGGAAGAGAGAACTACTTTATTTGGTGTCTGAGGAAGCCAGGCCCTGAACCCAGCTCTGAAGATCTTAAACATGTAACTTACCCCGAAAGCTGTCCTTCCAACCTGGCCAGTCTCTCCCTTCTGCTCTCGTGGACCCTACTACTGTGTCTGCAAAGATCCTCCTTGGTAGCAGAGTATCTAAAACTATTAATGCTGACGGCACAGGTTGCTATCTCTCCGCGGGTGGGAAAGGCATACTTCCTGGCTCAATTTGAACCTCTGCTGACTTTTTTCCCCCACCTTTTTTTTCGTTTTTCATAACTACTGCTCTAGTCTTCCTGTTAAATTCCATTTGGATTTGCCTTATTCAGTGTGACGTTCATAATCTTTATTCTCTTTTCTTGTTCTCTATTTCCCTTACAGTTTCTGGAATTGCTCTCTTCTTGCTCCTCAGCCATCTGGTCATATCAACTTCTTTTACATGCCTTAAATGCTGTTTCCATATGTTTAGTTTATTTGTTGACATGAATGATATTCCTGTCTCCTCCCTGTTGTTTCCCCTCTGATGTTGTTTTGCCATTCTACTGTAATTTGGTTTAGACTTGTCTCTTGCATCCCCTTCATACAACAAGGGCAACGTGCTATTGCTGAGAGGAAAGCTGAGCAGAAGAGGTAGTTCTTACCCAGATGGCTCCGGCGACAAAGTGATTGCACACTGTTGTACAGCTTGCTCTCAGCTGGACTAAACTTAGCCAAGCTAACCAAAGTTAAATCTTCAGTCTAGGCTGTATGGTGTTTGATGTGAAACTCTTACTGAATTCAAATTCAAACACACAGACCAGAGATCTACTAGGCTGGCTTGAAACCTTGTGGGTATGATGGTGCAGTTATCAAATCCCTGTGACATGCAGAGGACAATCTGGTAAGAGACATCCATTACACTGAGAAGATTTTTCTTAGTTCAGTAATGAAATCACTCACAGGGCTAGTATTTAGATATTGATAATAGTTAAATGCTGTAGAAAATGGGAAATCCAGTGAATGTCACTGGCTTTAATAGCCTGCTTACCTGTGATTTCATCTCCTGTGTTTTGTTCTCTGTAATTATGCCAGAATCCTGTATCAGGCAGCAGATACATACAGAGTATAGATTTACAGAAGCAAGCACCTTTTTTCACAAAGCACATAATAAAACTGTAGAATTTATTGGCTCATGATGTTGTGATAGCCAAACGTGTAAAGTATTCAGGAAAGGACTGAGAAAATTTATTATCTACGTGGTAGATCCAACATCTGGCATGGCAAGTCAGTAACCCACATATTGCTGGGACGCAGGAAGATATTTTACCACAATGTATACGCTTGCCCTCTTCTGGTTTTTCCTAGATTTTTGATAGAAGATGTAGATGGGGGCTGCAAAGAACCTGGTGTGACCCTGTGGAGATGTTCTTATGCTGAGAAACCTGAGGAGGGTGGCCTAGGCTCTACTAGTTTGGTCATGCCTTTCTGGGTTGGTCATGCACCACTTACCTGAGAGTATTGCTCTGTCAGAACAGCAAAAAACAGCTGAAGACGAAACTCTCATTATATATGTATATGCATGTATATATATTCAAGACTAATAATGTCTGTATGTAATGGGCAATCTCACAGAGAGGTAGACTGTACATTCTGAAATTGTATGGTCTTGCAGGTCTTCCAATCATTCTGCTGGGAACAGGCATGTAATTTAATAAAGGCACTGCTGTCAATCTTCCTTCCTTCCCAATCTGGCTTTTTGTAATGCTTAAATATAATACAAAAATAATTACTTTGCCTGGCATCTATAACAGAAGATGCATTTCAGGCTTTTAAAGACAGAGAGAAAACAAAAAAATAAATCAAAATAATTATTTAAGGATATATGAATGCACTGAAAAAGAGGAGAAAAAATAATAAGAAAAGAAATTTGTTTGAATAACCTCTACTGTCTTCATTCGTTGGCTTAGAAATTAGCCCAGTGCTGAATCTTCAGTTGGTGCAATTTCACCACAAAATTATTGGATGTTGTGTCTTTTCTCAATTGAGTGTACAGCCTTTTGTCTCTGAGAGGTAGTTCTTCCCTAAGCCTCAGCCAATATACAGACCTGGCCTTTCCCAGGCTCTTTATGTTTGTGACATGTGAACTCTTATGATATATAAAATAATTTTTCATTTATTTGCAAAATAACTGACATGGGATTTAAAAGAGCATTTTAACACTCAAAAATTAGTTTAAATGCTTCCATTGTGTTCACAGGTGGTTAACACTTCTGGAAGTAATTGAATTTCAATAGCCTTGTTACATGGAAATTCAACATCTTTTCAGATCCTTGTATTACTCACTGGGCATAAAGAATAGCTTAGCCTCCTTTTCTTAGCTTGATTATGACGTTACATATTGCAAGGTAAACTTGCAGGATTTATACCAACATTTTATTTAGTTCAGCAGTGTTAGCTTCATGTTTCTGTTTATTTCCTCATAATTTGTCTTTATGGAGCAATAGAAATACCCTTTCTTGCCAAATGCCTAGTTTGTATGGACAATTAAATTGACAGTAAAGGGCTAGATTCACCTCTTCGTTATTCAAGCCTTACCAAGTTGCAGCATTATTGATTCCAGTAGAATAATGCTGCAGTTGCCCAGGAATATATGGTAAATCAGGCAGTCGGTACCCTTGATTTGTTAAGCACTTTTATAATATATTGCTAGTTCATCCCAGGCCTTAGAAACTGCAGTTGTGATCCATGCTTCTGTTGTGCTATGAATTGTCTTGGAAGTCTGAGTCACATATTGTTGGCACTGTTTTATTCCTTATTTCCATCCTGGCCTTTGTAAAAGTTATTTCTCTTTTCTCTGTCGACTTTGATGAAAGACAAAAGGGGCCACTTCTCTTCTTCTTTCTTTGTCATCCCGGGTATATCACTGAATACCTCTGTGCCTTGGTTTCCTAGTCATAAATCAAATAAATGTAACTACCGTAGTCCTGTAAGGAGAACACTGTAATACTAAGACATGACAGCAAGCTCCCATTTGAGGAGAAGGACAGGAGGTATCAAAAAGTTGAGCTTCAACCAACTATGCTGGAGAACACTGTTTTTTTAGTAGGTGGGTAAGTTACTAGTAAGACTGATTATCTGAAGTTATGTAGCTCAAGAATAAAATACAGCAATGCTTTCAGTTTTCAAATAGAAAGCAGAAACAGTGTTAAAATTACATTAGCTACTGTGATGAACTGCCAGATTAAAATGTGAATTGCTAAGCAGGTGAGGTGGGTTTGAATACTGAATGTTGTTGATTTTTTTTTCCCCCTCTGCTGTTACAATTTATTTCTCGAATCATTTAAAACGAGTGAAGGAAGGTCTGAGAATTTTTTTATAGTTGTTACTGGTGAGATTGATTACTTCATCTTGTTTTTTCTAATACCATACTGTTCAAATGGATTATCATACAAATCCAGTTCTCCATTTATGATGCATTAAGCATCAAAAAAAAGAATCATTCCAATTATATTTCTTCCCAAGTCTTGAGACCTTGTGTTAAAAAGCAATATACGTAAAAGATGTTGTTGTGCATATAGTACAACCCAGTTGTTAAAAAGTACCCTTAAGCACTTCATAATAACTTGGCTAATTCCTCATTGAGATCTGTATCTATTTTAATCAATTAATGTTAGACTCATTTAGGCTAAAATGCAAAGATGTTACGATTTGGTCATACTAGTAGGAAACTAGTAGAAAGAGACTATATGCTTGCATTACAGTCTCTGCAAACCTGTGGGAAGATCCCCATCCAGTGAGCTCTGAATAACTTTTTGCTTTTCCCTTTGAGAGGGAAGGAGAGAATTCTTCCTCCTTGTGCCTGTTCTGGGAGTTCCACCATCTGCTTTGGGGACAACTTTATTAGGCTGACACTGAACTTTTTTTAAAAGCCCACCATCAGGTGAGAAACCAAGCTTTTTGCTTGAACCGCCTCGTCAAACCCATTTTTCAATCCATCTGACAGCACCTACTCTTTGCAGGTTCATATTTTAAAAGTGAATTAAGAGCTGCAGAGCCATTTTCAAAAGTAAGCCCTTGGTTTGCACTTTCCTCCCTACCAACTCTTTCCCTGTCTGTTTGGAAATTCGCATTAGCAGCCCAGGGACAGATGCCTCTCAGCATACAGGTCTGCAAGTCTTCCGCAGCTAAAAACTTCAGTACTGCAAAACCTACAGGACTGCTCAAATGCCTGTCCTGCTGTGACTGGGCAAGTATTTCCCTCTTTTCCCTGATCTCTGGCTGCTTCGACAGCCCTTCATGTAGAGAAACTTTTGGGATTGCTTTAAGGTGCAATAGAGAGCTGGCTTGCCATGCAACGGCACAAGGATTGGGAAGGCACAAGTGCCCCTTGTGAGCTTCCCCGCTGAAAGCTGACATTCTGGGCCATTACCTTTTGCAAACTGATCACTCTGTTCTCAGTCTGTATTCCCTGCCTCCTCCTAGCCTACAAAAGTCAGGAGGACTTACCAATTACAAGTGCTGAAATACTGGAGGGCAAAAATAATCAGAAAGCATTTCATTCGCTGTAATCTTAATGTTGTCAGCATGCTGGCTTGGAAAAGGTGTGACTGAGTGGCTGGGCAATGAAGGGATATGTGATTCACATTTGTAACCCAGCTTTTGTTGTAAACACTACAAAGATGCATTAATTAATGATAAAATCAAGGGAAATGTCTGGCAGGATAAATAGAGAGACAGAGATTGAGCTAGAGAGATTAGAGAAAATGGTAGGCATTAATAAAATTAGGCTGAACCTGGGGAAAGCCAGACTAACATGTCCACTATGGGGAACTAATCTAAAGGAAAACAGCCATAAAGTATAAAGAGAGATCACTATGATAAAAAGCAAGTGTCTGGAAAGCAGAAATGCTGTTTGGTTTTATAAGATGGTGGGATAGCACAAAGCAAAACATAAAATTAGTCCATTCATATACTCCATCCACCAAATTAATGAGAAGAACCTTGAAGAGATATTTAAAAAGACGATGCTATGCATCTTGGATTAAATGGAAGTTGGGCCTCCCCATGCTGCAGAGAGGTAAGCTGTGTGGGAACTCAAACACCCCCTACTCTCGATTAAGCAGTACAAACACCAGTCAGAGCATTTTCACATTCACTGCTCTCATTTGTGCTTTAAAACCTCTTGCACGGAGCTTAAATGACAGATATTCCTGTCTCTGCAACGCTTTCTTCCTAGTCCCTTTCAATAATTCATATTCATCTACACCTCATTCCTGTGCTCCTTTTCATTGCTCCTTTGATAATTAAACAACAGGACATGAAAGGTAAGTGAGATGCTGAGACGTTATCGTGGCTCAAAATACACCCGACGCTTAAGTGAGGTAACTTAATTACCACTTGGTCTCTTATTGCTTGCCTGGGAAATAACCAGGCAGTTGTGTTACATATAAATGTGTGGCAGCAAGCAAGAGGGAAGAGATAATTTGAAGGCCCATTGTGGCTGTACTATTTCTTCATGTATTGAAATCAGAGTTCCTGTAGTTCATTTTAACCATTTCAAGTGGAAAAACACAATAAACACGTCTCCATGCAACCCTTTTCTCAAGGTAAGCAGAAATGATAATCACACTTAGTTGAAGTGTTTTTACCTCCAGTAAAAATTCCTTGGTTTAGACGTGGGCTGCAGAGACTTTAAGTCCTTGGTAATTTTACATTAGTGCATACATCTTGTTCACAGACTACGCACCGCACCAATTCTGTCTCCAAGGTGTCGCTGTTTAGAACATCCCTTTTTAACAGTGTTGTAGAAGGACTTAAGTAAATGGCAGCACTTGGCATAGATCCATCTCACTTAACGAAGGAGACTAATTTGAAATGTATACATTCCAGACTGTTTATTTGGATAGCAGAAAACAAGAAACTACTTAGGGGGTGATAGAGATCTCAGAACGGCTGACTCTCTCCTGTTGCTGGGTTATGTAACTGGCCAAAACGGACTGTCTTTCAACCTTAATGACCTTAATTAGATAACTAAACTCAATGGATGAGTCCAGGCTTTCTGCGTGGGTGTCCATTTTCCTTCTAGCGATATTTAATCTTCTGAAGGGATTAGAAATACGAAAAGATTTTGATTAGAATGAAATAACTCAAACTGTCATAAGCTCGTAAAGTAATACAGGCAGCAGAAGTATCCCTAAGCTTTCTCTAGTATCACTCATGATGGGCTCCTTCAGCTCCCTGGTTCCTAATCATACATCTAATGAGTTTTCAAACCCTCCACGCTCTGATTGCTGCTGTGGTTTGTTGGTGCTGCTATTTTGTACCACTGCTGCAGTAATTGTCCTTTTCAGAGGAACTTTCACCAGCCTATTTTCGTCTCTAGAGTCATCTTGGTGTGTCAGTCCATGTTGATAGAATCAGGCAACATAGTGCATCTTTTTATTCGTTAGGTGACAGGATGGTGCGTTATTGCCCTACTGATCACATGCTACTGCAAAAGCTTGTGAAATCCATGCAGATACTTGCTCCTTTCATCTGCAAATGCATCAGCAGGTAAAAGCAGGGAGAGTACTTGAGGTGATGTGATTTAAACATGAGATTAGCAGAGGGCATCAGTTGAAAGCACAGCCCACTCTAAACAATGACTAAGGGAAAAATTGTACTGCTTTTACTCAGCACCTCCACTTCTCAACTTGAACTCAAGAGGCAGAGCTGCTACTGGTACCGACGATGCTGCTCTCCTCCAGCTTTGGGGATGCAACCCTGCTAGCAGAAAAGCAGCTAAATCATCTTCCTTTTTGTGCATTGTCAACAGAATTGGCCACTAAGTTCAGGCAGAGATTGGTGATGAACGAGAGCTAAAAGGGACCCAAGGGCACAGAGTGCATACCTGGGACTGCAAGTTCTTCGTTACCAGTAGTATGAGAAGGAAAAAACTAAAGCTGATTGGAAAAAGCAAAAGTGGTATAATGTTCTCCTGATTTTAGAATGAGACCTTAATTTTAATAGCTTTGTGAAGCTTCATATTCCAACTTATTTTGGCTGGCTGCAGGGCTTTGGAAGGACTAGTAGACTGCAGATTCACATTCTGGTAGTGCTGAGAATTATTTTACTGTTACAGAAGTGTTATTATTTTCATGTAAACTGATTTATCTCATAATTTATGTTCTGACTCAAAGGAAGAAGTTTTTCAGGGTAATGGAATACAACCACCTCTGTAACGTCTCCCTTGCTGTGTACTTTCTGTGCTTTTTTTGCTATATTATGGCTCTGTGATTTCTAGTAAAAAACAATGTTTCATTACATGAATATTGTCTAGAAATCAATGCTGGTTCTCTGGTATCTGAGACATGATTGGTTTTGCTATGATTTGGTCATTTATGGTGTTGCAGCAGAGCTTAAGAATCCAAGGAATAGACTTGAACTCCCTCTTGTTTGGTGAAAACACAGGACAAACAGATGGTTGTTGTCTTGGAAAGGTCACACTTGAAATAGATGCAACAGACTAAGCCAGGCACTGTGGGTTTGTTTGGACTTCAGGATCGTATGAAAACATTTACCATTTTCAAGGCAAAATTGTGTCTCCAGTTTGACTGAGAGAGTCATGAGTGAATTTCCATAATTGTCTTTAACTGGCCAGTTGCCTGATACATATGATCTAAGGGCCAAATCCTGTTTCAGGATTATTCTGTTCATTTCATTCATACTGGATGCTGTCCTGTTAATTGTGAGTAGAAAATGTTCATATGGACATGACAAGCAAAATCTGTCAGCACTTATTCGAGAAAAAGAAAGGCCGTATGTTTTCAGGCCAAGGCCAAAGCTAAATGTTTTAGACTACAGTAAAGTACTGCTGAGCTGTAGATCCTATGCAGAAATGTCTGTAGAGAAGAAGAGTTAGTATCATTCATATCTTCAAGTTTAAATTCACTTCAGGCAGTAAACGAGTCTTTGGCTGATATTAGCACATCTGAAGATAATGAGTCCTTTGAATTGTAGTGCCTTCCAGAATCTGTTTACAACAAGCATAATTGGCTACTGGTTATATGTTTGAACTTTGTCCTTTAATAATAAATTGCACTGATAACTCTTTGCTTTTCTACAGCTTTGTCCTGTTAGAGTTGCACTATGTATGCCTCCTAGGGTGTCTTTATAGTAAGAGCAGATTGCAGTTGTGTAGTCAGAAGTGACACACTGTAATAAAGGATCCAGTAGTATTTAAAATACCTTGCTTTAAAAAGATTTAAATTTCATTACATTTACAACTCCAATAAAAAATTATGTGCAACAGTTAGTGTTGGTTCAAGAAGTGTTTTGATTTGATGTGTCCAGTCTATGGAAGCTGGGATGAATTTGTTACAAGGGGCAAACTCTTTCTGCTTGGAGATGTATTATGGAGATACAAGCATTCCCGTATCCTTGTATTCCCATTAAATCCAAATTTTAAAAAATCAATGTTTAATTACTGATCCCAAGCATGCCCAGAATACAGGATGATGATTTACTAGTGACCCTTTTAATGTTCCTAGCATAGCAAAGTACTTGTGACCATCTCACCCAGCCCCACTGCCCTGTATGGTCCTGTATTCAAGATTGTCCTTTACCATGGCCTTCAAAGGACGATCTTGGGGGGGACGTGTGACAATATCAGCAAATGTTTTCCTTCTTTTCTCCAGATGTACTCGGCTACAGTTAAGTTTGTTTAGGCTGACTTAAAGACAAAAATAGAACCTCTCCATCATTTTGATTTTACTGAGACTTAAATCATCATTTAGTATGAACCTAGAGTCTTCAAAAATACAGTCTTCTAACTCATTTAAGATGCTGTATTCATGAGAAAGCCCCCAAAAGTGCCAGTTAGCTTATTATTAACATTTTCATGACAATACTCATAAAAAAATTTCCAAAGTAGATTTTTAATTGTATGTTTGATAATTTCTATGCAGAAACTATAACCTCCTCAGTTTCCTCACAGTTCAATACATAACTGACAGGAAAATTATTTTATTTCTGTTCCTTGTGGCATTTGTTTCAAATAAAGACAACAGGGAAAAAAAGCCAAGTTCATTTGTGGATAGATTAGCTTTGAGAGTACATGAGACTATTCTCATAGTTTCGTCTTCTTAAAGCAGTTACCTGCTGTGCTGTCTATTTGTCCTATTGGGTGGGTTCATGGAAACCGAATTTTAATCCTTCAGTGCCTTTTCAATGCCATAGCTTTCCTTTGTTACCTGAGGATAGGAAATAACATGTTTGGGCTTAACCTCATTTTTGCTTCCCGAGGCTGCTGCTCCCCCAGGCATACACCTAAATGAAAATCCGACCCTTTGTGCTGTGGTTTCCCATCTGTAGACTAGTGATTTTTTTTTTCTCTGCAGATGTAAAGTCTATGGGAGATGATCTATCTCTCAGTATGTGTATGCCAAGACCTGCGACATAAGGGGCTGCTTCTACTAGGAAGCTCTTGGAGCTCCTCAACAAAGAAATAATAAGGACATAAGTTTTGGAGGAAACTCGAATATTTATGAAAAGAGGGTGACTTAGTACCTCTGAACTTGTCCAAGGCAGCAGTACAATAAACCAACTAAAATGATATACAATGACTTCGATCCAAACAACCTAAAGCAATCAGGTATTAGGGAAGTTTCCTTGTGCTATATAGAGAAAAACGCATGATAACATTTGGTGCAGAAGCACTCACCCTGCAGTCCAACGTTATTTCATTGTGTGAGTTGCACTTTGCTTCTCCCACATCAAACTCTCTCCATAGTGGAGCAGGAAATACTGGGTTTAGACTAGTGACACCAGTATTTGGTCTGTGCACTAGTGTTCGCTGCTGAATCTTTCACTTCTCTGTGCTGGTAGGTGGTGTGCTCGTTTTGAGGAATTCATGCTGCATGAATAGATGAACTGCAGTCTGACCAGAGGTTGAGCTCTTGTGCAAACTAGCTGCAGAATGACAGTTAACATTCTTCCTTTAAGAAAGCCAGTTTCGCAGATCTTGTAAAAGGGTGAATTTTCTAGGGTCCTGGTATCTCTTCCTTGAACTTATATTTCATATTGTTCTTCCAGATCAATGTTTTGTGTTGTAATAATGCTGAATATGGAAATGATAGGGATTAAGTATATTTTATTTTTGTTCAGCCTTCTCCAGTGAATGAACTTGCAGTGCCTTTGATAGTCTGGCATTTAGAATTTAGTTTTTTAAGGGACATCAATGCTTTACTACCTATATGAGTAAGGAATAAGTTCACTCATGTATTTGAAGTTGCAGAGTCTGGAACGTGTGGCCAATGCTGGAGCTAAAATGAAGGCCAATATTCAAGGATAATGAACGATGGCTTTTTGCTTGGTTGTTTCTGGATTTTGGGTATTAATTTCTTGGTCATTTCCATCTGGGAGTATTTCAAATGGTGTTGTTTATAGCTGATTAACGTGACCTTTAATTTTCCCTATTCATTTGTCTTCTTACCTACGCAGAAATGTAGACACATGATATCTGCCAGTTTCTGACTTTGTCTGACACTGCACAGGGGAGCAAGTTATGTTGTGACTTTTTGGAATTATTTCCAGTTGTAACTTCATTTCTGCATCGGATTTTATCCCCTCAAGATCAAATCTATTGTATTCCATGGGATTACACCAGCTAAGAGAGGTCAAAGTGAGTAGGAAATCAGGCCAGGGATGTTGAAATTTATTTATTGCATTAACGCACTATAATTAAATTGTATATTTAATGTTCTTTTTAAAATTGTTCACTTGTGCAAAATAATGTTACTGCAAAACAAATGGAATCATCACATTTGTGAATGAACCTTTATCATCTGTTTTTCTGCTTTTAATGCTGTCATAGCATCTAAAGAGGATACTACTGTCAATCTTAATATTTTTCATTGCTTCATCCTTTTGCGGTTTGGTCTCACTATTGCTAATCTTATTGTTTTAAGGAAAAGTTATTTCTTACTTATCTATTATCAAAGTTATTTCTGTGTCATTTGATGTGTGACAGACACTCTGCTCTTTCAGAGGGGGAAGGTTGGGCTCCTAAAATGACCTAATCTGGTGAGTTATCCAGCAGGAACTAAGTGGGAAAGCTTCCAAAGTGTTTGGGAGGCATCAGCCACCAAGCCACACCAGCTATCCATGCTCCGGCTGTGTCAGCTTTGGATAGGTGCCTTCTCTGCAATAGCTGGCTCTCTTCTCTTTGGCAAACAAGAGGAGAAATTTGGGGTCACCTCAAACACCTGTTAAAACATCCTATGCTGTGAATTTGTCATTTTTGTTTGGAATCAGTAGAGCTGCATGACAGAGAGGTGGTTTTCTTCATTGGCCAGTCTTGGTTTTGCTCAGTTTTTGGAACTGTTCTCCTCTGACATTTGATGAAGGAAAATACCTCTCCTCCCAAAGACTGTTTATCCTTCTTTTAATGTACAGTCCTGCTGCTGTCAAATATCTTATTAATGGTTTAATCAAACAGCAGTGGTTTGATTAAGGTCTTTTCTTGAGTGATGAGCAGTGAGAGACCATCATTAAAACTAGTGGCTCAGTCATGGAAAGAATCATTCCAGGAGAGGAGGTCTAGAATTCTGTTGTCAAAGAGCCCATCTCTTCAGTGGTATCGTGTTTGTTTTGAAAGCAGCCTGCTGGGTGTTGTTTGCCTAGCATGATCTCACTCTCCTGCCTTGCCCTTGCATCCCTCCTGCCTGCTTTTGTGCCCCCTAACAATGCTGAAACCTGAGGCTTGGGCTCCCCTCACACCCTGTCAGTGCAACAGCATCGCAAGGCATTGGATCGCGGTCTCTTGGTTTGCAGAAGAGTAGCACTGGCGTTTGGCAGCAGTCACAAAATATATCCAAAGGAAACATATAAAGAAGCATTTTGTTAGGAATGAAAGTTTTTTCCCTGAATTGGCGAGGATCAGTTATTTACTGAGAGAGGAATGTGACAAATATTCATATTTATGTTATTTCAAAGGCATTTTATTTTCATGCAGTGCGTATGCAGAAGTAGCTATATAACGAACATTTCCTCACAGCCGTTTTTGTATGGATCACTTTCCTGCATGTTTTATAAGAATTATTGTTTACCTCTACTGTGTAACACTCCATAACTCTATTTTCTTAATTCTTATTACTTGTGTTGAATATATTTGTGTGTGTAAATAAATATACATATGCATACCCACTGCAGGATATAGACATGTCACAAATGACGAATGATGTATCATACCTGATTTTGAGAAATGCAGGAGGCAAAATCACTGCTCTGCTTTAAGAAATCTTTGGGCTCTCACTAGACAGGAATGGGGAATTTTCTCTCTAACGTTTCTGCAGGACTGATTCGCAAAATGCAGAAATGAATTTCTGCTTAACATTTCAGTGTTATAATGTCCTGTAAAGAGATTCAACATACTCCACAACATTTTATATTTCAGTACAATTATTTTGAGAGAATTAATGCTCTTCTGTTAACCACAGAAATCAGAGGGAAGTTATTTAAATGGCTGATGGATTATTCACACCTGCTTGTCTGGTACTAACGATCAAAAGGGTTGTACTGACTGTGGACTTGGAGTTCACAAGCAGCAGATTTCAGGCTCAGTCCTAATTTTGTCCTTTCAACTTCCATGTTGAATTAAGAGTTCAAAGTTCCTTGCAAAATTATGTCTGAGCTTGACTAGTTTGGATGTGCTAGCAGAACACCAGCCGCTGCAATTGGTGAGGCGATGGCTTATGGCTAATATTCATGTCTCATTCAGTAATTATCTTACGAAACAGGCAGATTAAGCAATCATATGGCCACACAGATGCAGAGCACTGTCATGTGGGTGACATTGGCAGATGGTGCTCATATTAAGCATTTTGTCTAAGGAAAGGTGAGGAAAGAGAGTCGTGTAACATGGCTCCTCGCTGCTTTTGCTTTCCTGTGTTAAGTATCTCTGGGGCAGAGTGTGGAAAGGTTTTGAAATTGCATGGAAAGTCCTAGTGAACGAACTGACAGTGAAAAGCTAAAGCTTGGCTTTGATAGAAATGGAAGTAAAGAGAGATTGCTGTCTAGAAATGTCATTCTTCCAGTGTGAGTTGTTTGCATGGATCTGTTATCACAGGATCTGAGTATCTCACCAGCTTTAATGCAACTAGCTTTGCAGTCTCAGGAGGGGTAAGGAACTCTTATCCCCATTTTTTCTATAGAGCATAGAGATGCAGAGGTTGCACCTTTTCTTGCCGACTGGAGTGACTTATGCTGCACTCCAGGATCCTCACCCCCTCACTATCCAGACCATGAATACTGTGTAGAACATGTTGTACCTCCTGCACATGCAGGTTTCTTTGCTCAGGAGCTGTGGTGTGAGAAGGTGTCCCCCACATTGCCAGATCTTGCTGCAGAGTGGGATCACAGTGCAGCCAGAGGGATGACCTGGGTCAAGGGATATGGAAGTGCTCCTGCAGTCTGTGCAATAGGCAGAGCCAGGGTGAGAAGGGATAATAACGATACTGAAAAGGAGACGGAGGCTGGGGGAGACGGATGGTGCATGATGGAATTACAATCCTAAAAACCTACAGTTGTTTCCATCCCCGTTTGGAGGTAGCTGCCCTCTGTAGCTACTTGAGTTCTTAAGTCTCCCAAGGAGCCCTGTGCTTTGCTTCTGCTGCTTCACCCCATGCCCAAGTCCAGCACGGACTCAGAAACGAGACGTGCTTTCCACATGTCTCTCTGCAGAGCATTTCTGTGTTCAAAACGTGCATGTGACCCATTCAGTTCAAACCCATCACAAAGTGTCAGGGTGGGAATCACCTTTTTCCCCTGTTTTTTTCTTATGTTGTTGTTTATGCTATGTGTTGAGAAACAAAGCCATGTCCAGTGGTTCCAGTTCCTGCCATCATGTTTCAGTCGGGTCTGAGCTGAACGTGTGGCTGCTTGCCACAATGAGAGTTGCTTTTCAGGATACCACTTATCCCATCAGCTTTTTCAAAGATCCGTCTGTTGTTTGGCAAAAGCTGATTTCCTGCCTACGCCCTACTGGTCAGAGCAAAATCAGTTCCAGCAGACCAAATTAAGCAAAAGAACAAAAAGCTTCGTGTAGGCATCAATAGTGTTCACTGCAGTGCAAAGAGCAGCCCTCCCTCCTCACCAAAGCTCTTTTCTCACACTGAGCGCATGGATGCTCTGGTGCGATGTTGGTCCAAACGTGAAGCACATGGCACCTCAGGGCTGTGCAGAGGAAAAAACAAATCACTATATTCGAAGTAATGGTGTCTAGATGAATATTTTACACATCTTATAATGTTGTATAAATTTTGTACTCCAAACATTTCATAAAATACATGGGTTTTAAAATTGCTGGATATTTAGATTTAAAAGCTAAGATTTAGATTTGAAAATTCCAAAACCATATATCAGGTTTGTATAAAATCCTAAAAGTGAAATGGTATCTGAAATTTCATAACTTGGGGCAATTTGCTCCCAGTGAGTTCAAAATTTAAGAACTGCATTTCTAAACCATTCTGGAAAATGGTTTGCTTTGATTAACTTCTCCCTATGATCTCTGAATTCTTGTTGCTGAGCACAGCATAATGAGTAATAGTATAGATTTTTGGTATTGCAATAAAGTGACCTGGTCTGTGGTTGCAGCTGTATCAAGGTGAATAAAACTTTGAGGATCTAAGGGTTTAAAGTACCTCTTATACCTCAGGATTATAGAAAAGAGAATGGGAGAAAGAAGTAAGGAACAAAAAATTGCATTCAAAAGCCTAATGTTGGAGTAAGGCCTGTCGAGTGCGACCTATATATTAATTCAGCATCACTCATGTGGCTGGAAATGAAAGAAATGCTCCATTTGTTTTGAGTGCTTTGGGTTTGCATTTGAAAGTAAAACTGCCATGGTTAAACTAGCCTTTTATTTCCTTGGCTTTTTTGTGTCTTTTTATTTCCAGAGTCGGATAAACTTTATTCCTTTAGTTTTAATAACATATCTGGAAGATGTTTGCTTATGTGGTTTTTATATTCAGCATACTGACATCAACATTTTTTCATGGATTTGTGGATATTTCTGGCTCACATGCTTCTGGAAAACATAAAGGCTGACCAGTAAATATCAAGTATGAGAGGAGATCTGGATGTCTCAGTTAATAAGCACAGAAGAGGTGATTTTGGACTTCATCTAGTGGTTCTTAAAAAGTGTTTCATAAAGTGTGTTCCCTGTTAAAAGGTCACTTGTCAAGACTTGACAATATCTTTCTTGGTTGAGAGAGGAGCAGTTGCCTTCATAAGCAAGTGCTCCCCTGTCTGTAACCCTGCAAGTTAGCTGAAGTCTGGTTTGAAGCCTGCTTCCTGGGACATGACAGTCACCAGTGCCCGGCTTGGAAATTGCCGTCGAGGAGCGCTTTCTGTATCTGGGTTCTCCAGTAGGGCCTGTTTTAATGCAGTGTCTCACACCTCCCTCTCCACTTTCTGTGAACAAGTTGTTGAAAAAAAGGGAAAGCAGTCTCACCTGAGGGTCTGTAGCTTTGTATTTTAAACACATCTGCCCTCTAGCCAAACCCAAATGGGACTGGCCCGTTGCCCGTTTGTGAGTTTAACTAATGCCTTCCATCCCCATGTCTGGATATTCCAAGAAAGAAAGGTGTAAGTTGTTAATAAAACACAGCAGGCCTCTGGCATGTGACTGTGTGACCCTGAGGTTTGAAGAATCAAATCTGGGTCTAAGTTTTAAATCTAACCCTTAAGCTCTGTAAAATGAGCTGACCCTGACGCTTAGTTCTCTGTGTGCCACTGTACAGTGAGAAAAGTCATTTCCTATTGTCATGCCTTTGTAATATATTCATCTCTATTTCATACGGAATGCTTTATCACCATTCAACTAAAGCTTTTATTTACCAAATACTCACCTCTGTTTGCTGAACACACATTTTTTTCTGTTTAGCTTTTTATATATGTTTTTGTATATGTTAGAACTCTCTTTTTTTTCTCTCTTTTTTTGGTGAATATAGAAGTATCCAGGCCAGCAGGGTGGAAGAATTTAAATATTTAGTATCATGAATATTTTAATATTTTCAGGATTATACTTGAGTCTGAAAAGAATGAAAAGGAACATGTACTTCTGCCCATCTCAGACTGTCATGAGCCTGGGTCTAGCAGCTACAGACTTGCTTAGCAAAATAATCACAACCTTTTAGAGATTATACTATTAGCTGAGGTTTGTTTAACTGTAAGGAGTTTTAGTCACGCAAGACTTAGTGTCTAAGATTATGTGACAATGTGTATGCCACATATGCAAATGTGTTATGTATATGTGTATTTTTCAAAGCTTAAGCCCAGTAAAGCCAATGGAAAACTTTAACTGATATCAGGACCACTGAGAAACTGGAGGTAACTTTGTGGTGCTTAGTTGATGGGTTTTCGACTAGGGCATGGTCTCACTTTGTACCTGTGTTCCAGCCATTTTTCACCTTGTTGCCCAAAATGTGTGGAAGAAGGTATTTCACTTTCCAGACCTTCCTCCCACAGCAGTTAGCAGTAGCCTAGTGCTTCACTAGGTTGAAGATACACTTTTTGGTGTGCTCCTCTTGCCCCGACCCCACCAGGGCCCTCTGTGGAGATGCTCTGAGCATGCTGTGGTCACCGCAGGCGTGAGCCAGCACCTCCAGGGCCCTGCACTGCACAGACATTATCCAGGACTGATCAAAACAAAAAACATCTTGAGAAATTTTAAAACATTCCCAGTGTTTTTTATTATGTAGTTTTTGTAGCTGTTTGCCTTTAAGACTCACGACAAATTGGTCACAGGTTTTAAATTTTAAAACGAATTCAATAACTTCTTTATTAAAAAAAGTGTCATCTTGTAGATTATCATTCTGAGGGGTAGAAGCAAGTTAATTGCTGTGCAGTCCACTAGAAAATCTCTGCTCATCTAGAGCTGTTATTCAACCCAAGCAGGACTGCAATAATGAGACACTTCAGAGGCAGGTTGTTGTTCCAAGCACGGATGTCGGTCAAGCTGCCATCCTCTGAAATGGGAGTTTCTAAGTGTTCAGAGGAGAAGCAAACTTTACTGGTGCATTTATTCTGATTTATAGTGCTCAGAGATTTGTAATGATGCTAGTAGTCTCAGGAGCAGCAGAATAGCGAGCAAGGCAGAAGTTTATTAAATAAATTACTGTTTTTCAAGTTCATCAAACTGCTATGACTGTCATATCTCTCTTACAGTAAGTGACTTAATGAAACCGGTCTGAATTCAGAGTTCTGAGCAGCACTGCAGTCCATTTATGTCGTAACTATAATACTCAGCTTTTGTAATAACTTAAGAATATGTTTTATTTCTTAGTGTCAATTTTTGTTTGAAATCGAGGGAAGAGGTTATATTTTTAACCATTATTGTCCACTTCAGATCTGTAAAGGAAAAAAGGAAAAGAGATGTGCAAGCAAGCTCTAGGTTTGTAAGCAGGGAACAAGACAACCTGTGACTGCACTGTTAGGGGCTGAACCTGCTCAGTTACAGTCTGTCTTCACAGGCACTCAGCTGTCATCAGGTTACTTGCCAGCTTCTGCTGACCCGTATTGTGTGGGGAGCTGATCTCTAGATTGGTTTTCTGTGTACCTGACACTGGCAACAGAGTGCTCGTTAAGCAAAAAGAAACTAATGCTTACCTATCTCTGTGTCTGACATGTTCTTCTGACAGTTCTCTGCTATAATTAGATACAAAAGCATTTCTTTCAATGATGAGGAATAATAAGGGTGCCCAGGCATTCATTTGCAGTTCGTATATCCACAGACAACACTCGCTGTAGTTTTTCAGTGAAGGAGTTGTGTGACTACAGCTTGCTCTAAGTGTAATTACATCTGATATCTGATTATGCCACTCTCTTACCTGTCAACAGGCTTCTGCAGAGCATGATTCAGCCAACTTTTCATCTCAAATACATGGTGTTCTTGCAGCTTACTAGAGTTTAAGTACTTGCAATACAGAGAATGTGAGTCTCACAGTGTTAGTACTATTTCAAGCATCCATGCCACTCTGTCCTTAATAACTCTCTGTTCTGAAAGACCAGCTGAGAAACTTTACCTTGCTCCATTAACAGAACTGTCGCCTGTCCCTGTACCTCCATGCACACATGAGTACTGGAGAGAGTTTTACAACCAAAGCGATCTATAACATCTATTCGGAGCTGTGTAACAGGGTCAAAACCCAGATTCCATTGGCCTTGTATCAGTCCCACTAGCTTGTGGCCACCCAAAGCATTCACTGCTCTCACTGTGAGTTTGCAGTGGTTAGTTTTCTCACTGCTGTAAATATCCCATTGGATTTTGTTATGTCTCTTCACGTATTATATCAAGAGTAAATGATGAAATTGTAAAACAGAAAGAAGGAAGCAGGTGGATCAAGAGTACATCGTCTACCTCAAATTAAAAAAAAAAATTTCTTTTCCCTCCCCCCTCCTTGTCTTTCTAAAATGAGTGACATAATGGAGTAAAACAAAATACTTAGATTATAATTTCAGCCTAATAGGAGTACCTCAGAGAGAAATAACAAGGGGAATGTGATAAATTTGGAAATGCCAGCAGTCTGGCAAGTATCCAGATCATAAGCTACATGCTGGCGAAAAATACACATGCTGGGGAAAAACGTAGTTGTTTTCATTAGGATGGAGGACAGTGTGTCTGTGGAGGTTTATAAACATCGTGTGGGACTGAAAATTATTTGTGCGTTGGAATAAGTAGGAGATGAGTCTCATTGTAAAACATTTTAGTTTTAGACTGTCCCACAGACATTTGAGTATCTGTTTGCTTTTACGACAACCATTTCTGTTAAGAAACCGAGGGAGGAGGTACTTAATGCTGCACTTTACGTGAATTACTTCCTTGAGGAACACAGGAATAGTTAACACAACCCATATATCCCCTGTTCCTGGGTGAGACTCTCCTTGGGAGAAATACTGTTGCCTTTGAGCAGTCGCAGAATCATCTTTGTCTAGAGGACCTGCAGAAATCTCCCAGCTATTCTTAACACAGAGTAATAAAAAAAAGGGAGGCAAAGAATTTCTAGAGGCCACATAATCCTGATCCCAAAGCAGGCTTAACTTTTCTATCCCATTGCTAACAGATACTGGCCTAAATTGATCCCCTGGCTGTCCATTCCCCCTCTGTTGCCGTAATGGCAAATTCAGAACATCCCTTATTGATCCATTCCTGTGCTGCCATTGCTGAGCCCTCTCTAACAGCAGAAAGGCATTTGTTGTTTTTTTCCCTTGTTTTCAAACTCCCTGCTGCAATTCAAGCCTTCTCTTTCTCGCCCATCACCAGTGCATATAGAGATCTGCAGAGAAGAGCAGTCAGCAAAACCATCTCATGTGGCTTAGGGTTGTTATAACTTCTTGTAGTGTCTGGACTAAACATTGCCAGTTCTACTTTTTCCTTGTAAGTGGTGTTTTCCAGCTCTCTCATCAGCTTTATTGCTCTCCTCTTATTGCAAGAGACACGCTATCATATTCCTTACAGCCCTTATATACCAAAATAGTTCAGATTGTAAAGATGGGAACTTGTGGTGTTGTGCAGCTCCTTGCATAGCAGTCTGACTGGGGGCCCACAACAACAAGACTAGAGCTTTATCCTGCACTTTCAGAAATAATGGAAATTTTGGTACCAACTTTGGAAAGAATCAAACCCTTGAGGATGTTTGCATAGTGTCTGCAACAGTTCAGGCAAGCCAGTAATTGCTGAGTCTGCAAAGCAGGAATTGGCTTGCACAATGTATTATTGAGGTTAGGAATAATTTTTGAACATGGAATAGCTGACAGGAAAATGCCTGGATTGTAAATGACTTTTATAAAATGAACTGACCCCAGTTGTATTGAGAGTGTATGTTGTGACTGTATCTGGAAGCACTCTCAGGGGTACTCCTACTTCTCACTTTCCCAGCTCCAGAGACATTAACCTACATATTGTTGCCAAGTATCGTATATGGAAGACAACACAAAGCATCATGCATCCATTGATTATGTCAACACGACTTTAATGTGAGCACTGGAGAAAGATTTAAAGTCATCCTTTCTGGAAATAGAACAGAGGAACTTAACTTCTAAAGCTTTTCATTTAAGGTGTACAATTTTTAGAGTGAATGTGAGTTAAAACCAGCAGAAGACTTCAGAAATGATAAACCAGAGTTTCATGCAAATAATTTCTGTAGATGCCACTCTTCATCAAGGTGACTTAACACACATTTTAGTCCCATTAAGTTATTAAAGCAAATTGGACTAACATGCCAGATAGGAAAGTTAATATGGAGTTACTTTACTATGTCGCCCTGCCGCAGTGCTTTATATTATCAATGAAAAGTATTTTTGAGGAATAAGGTAAATATCATTACACCTTTGTTATTTGCAGAAAAAAAATATTGTTTCTGCATAACATTGTACTGCCTCCAGCAGCACGTAGTATGACCAGTTCACGTGTAAAATATGATACGGTTTCCCAGAGAAAGCAAATATTCACTGAGCTGAAGACAAAAGTCAAACACAAGGTGAAAGGCAGCAATAAGGAACATCAACAGTAAACACAGTTCTGCCCTGTGAAGCTGAGCCACCTCACAAGATGGGTGCTTTTACTCATACAGCTCAGCATCTTTGCAAAGATCCCAACTGACCCCTGCTATGTGGACAAAAAGATACAAATACCATGGCAGCAAGTTTTTATCTGATTCTTGTTAACTTTAGGATATGAAAATAGTCCAAATGTGTGTGCTTCTAGTAATACATCAGAGAACAGGTTATTCTTGTAATATAACTATGTTGGGAATAGAGACATTTTTATTTAATCATTTAATAAGCCAGTGCAGCCACAATTTTAGGTTTTCTGTCTGCATAGATGTTGAAAGGTTTTGAGAAAATCTGTTACTGATCAGAGATGCTAAATCACAAAGCTTAGGCAGGGCTGAATTTATTTTTCTGTCATTTTTATTTCAATAATACGAAAGTTAGGAGAACAATTGACTCTAGGCCTGTATTTAATGAGAGGTACCAAGGCACTAAAAGGTTAACAGCTGATTGCCTGTCTAAATGTTATTTCTTTATAAGTATACCTTTCTACAGCTTTTCATCTAGACATTTAGATGCTAGAAGCCCATAATATCTCTTTATGTATTTACTGTGATTCATTGCTACTTGTATCATACCACTTCTTTGTATAGAGCCAATTGGTTATTTTGTCATGGAGCAGAATGTGTCCACTCATTGCTAATGCTGATGGAAATGTCCTTCAGTATCAAATCAAAAATACGGGATTCTATCATAGTCCATCTAGACCAGTGACTTTAATCCTTCTGTTGTCTGCTGCATCATGACAGTTTTCACATCTTTCCACAATTTCATCTCCTTTTTAGGTATGAGCAGCAGCACACATGGCAACTAGAAATAACCTGACTGACTTCCAGCAAAAAGTCAGTCACCGATAAAGCTAATAAAAAGCCCAATACCTCGCTTTTCCTGCACTGCCGTTTCCATCTCACACATCAGGAGAATGTACATCCAAGGCTGTAGGACTGGCCATCTGTTCTGCTTACACAGTGCTAGTACTTGGGAGTACCGAATTACTCAAATGCTCTCATTTTTTATAGACATCTGGAACTGGTGCCCATCTATTAAAACAAAATGCAACAGCATAGAAAAAATTAAATTCTGATGTATGCCCTCCCCATGGGATCACGAGAAATTGCAGGACTAGCATTTCCTGGTATCGTCTATCTGCCTGGTGATATGATAGACATGCAGTATAGTCACTATGGTATTTTTCTGAAAGAAAATTATTGTCCCGTAGTCTGCCTCAAGGCATCTTCTCAACATTTCAAAGAAATTAAACATTATATTTAATTCTAGGGGAATTAAATATAAAGCCAGAGGGGATGGCATCGAAGTTAGTAGGTCATACTGGTTTGTTTTCTTAATGACACCATAAAGCTCATGGTGAAGTAGCAGAAGGCAATCAAGAGAATGCTGAGTGCAGAAAGTTAATAAAATCAAACTGAATGAGCTAAGTTATATATAGTCAAGTGGGTCAGGATGTAAAAGCTGTTATAATGAAAGTACTATAAATATATTTTAGCATTATAGTATTAATCGGTACAAAGGAACACCAAAGACATTCTGATGCATAAGACAGTTCTGTATTTCATGTAGATTTATCAGTGAGCCGAGGGGACTTTGGTGTGACCCAGTAGTCAGAGGAAGATTTCACGTGTGGCAGGACATGGCAATGCAGCGGGCAACTCTGCTCTGCATAAGTCGCTGGGATCAGCTGTCCCTGGGCTGGAACAGAGATGGACCTTTGCAAACATGGAAATCTCCACTCACAGAGACCAGAAGCAGATCTTTTTTGTCGAGGAGTGAAGGAGCAGGCAACTGATGTGGACTTACCACGAAACACATTCCTCAACAGTCATCAAGTCAGTGCTTCCCCTGGAAGCATGGCAGAGAGGGCCCCTGGAGTAAGGTGCTGTGGAATGCAAGTGCAAAGTCAGGATGGCAGAAGTGGGTACAGCAGCAAGATAACTAATAACCCTTCATTAATATTGCAGCTTCAGCAAACACAGTGTGTTGCAGGAGCACACGTGGACCCTCACGCAGTGAGCAATCAGCACGGTCCCTTGTCTCATCTCACTTGCTGTCACAGTTTCCTGGGGAACTGAGCATCTGCCGGGGGCACTTACTGGGCAAAATTGTTATCGCCTTGCATGTCTGTGCAGTGTTGTGTTTGCACTCTCACAAGGCATTTACGTTAGAACTCGATTTTAAAACTAATATGAACACACTAACAATATAAAGAACATTTTTTCAATACTGAAACTATTGAAAGTTGTTTGCAATTCCCTCTTCAGTGCTTGAAACAATGATCAAAATCATCTACAATTGCTTTTCTTTCTAATGTAGAATTTGTTTCAGTTTGACTGTGTAAGCAAGTAGAGCAGGGAATTTTGTTGGAGAAGTTTGGAGATCAATTCCCTTAAAATTCAGTCTTGCTGGGAAATTTCCTGCCAGCAGCTCTTGTTTAGGAACATTATTTTTCATGTACTTAAATTTAAGTGAGCAAGTCAAATGAGCCAACAGGATTTCATATGGATGGAGCAGGTGCTTAACAATAGTATTGTCCACACTTGCCATTAAATTACGAATTAAGCTTCCTAAATTATTACTGGTTTGTAAAAAAATTAAGATATTTTCTTACTTGTACCTTCTGTTTGGTTCTGAAAGGAATATTTAGACTACATTTTTAATCTTTTCATTGCAACCATGCAGTATTAGTCTTGAATTTCTTTTCTTTTTTATTTTTTAATTAGCATGGGCTAAAACTCTTACCAACTTGCTAGACCTGAAACTTAAGGAAAGTGGAGAAAGCACCAAAGAGTGGAAAATAAAATTGAAAATACTGTCTACATGGCTTAATCTTGTGCATTGTTGCTGTGAATCCTTAAAGCATATATTCTATACAAGGATGCTGCCATGAAAATGCTACTTCCAGGCCAGGCAGGTAGTTTACACCTGTTGAGCTGGTGATTTCTGACTTTTTCCTGCATTTAGCGTCAATGACTCTAGCTGAAATGTTTTCACACAACGCTACCTCCCATGGAGAGAACCTGAACACCTGGTAGTAACCTGTGAGACCTCAAGAAGTGGGATTTTATGTTTCAGAACTGACGTTTCTTCAGCTACATCGCTGTGAGGGCAAATGTGTACACGGGAGCTTGTGAACCTCAGAAACATGAAATTGCCCTTTACAAGAAGCATTGCTTGTGGCATCTGCTAAAATAGCCATATTAGTAGTTCATGTCCAGTCTTTCCTCTGGATTACCATCATTTTATTGCTTGAGGTTTAGATATTAACTGTTGTAAAGTAATACAGGCTATCTGCATCTACTGCAGGATATTATCCCTAACAGTGCAAATTTGAAGTGACTCATCACTTGCTTTACTTAAGGAGGTGCTTGTTCATATATATATTAAATGGTCTGTTGAATTTTCTGGCTTTGTTGTAGCAAAGTAGTTAAGTACAGGCTTAATGTTCATTATGTGAGTTGTTTCTTGGGCTTCGCTGCTACTACACGTGTTTAAAACTAACCATGCACTCACAAGCTTTGCTGGATCCAGGCTAAGGCTCTCAGTGCCTTTGAAGAGTGAACCCTCAGTGAGCAAGCCACAGATGGCGATTTGTGCCAGCATACATGGGTTTATCAGTTAACATCTCAGATGGCTATTTCATTTGTTACCGCTTTTGGCTGGAAAACTATCTGTTAATGTAATCAAACGCCTGCTTTCTGTCAGGCCTGAGGCATTTATTTTCATTACTGTGGTTGCTTCAGACAAACTAGAGGACGGGTGTTGGAATTAACATCTTTGGAGATCTGTATATCCATCTGGTATGTCAGTTTGGAATAAATCATTTCTCCATTGTGGAAACAGGGCCTGATGCACCCTTCAGGAGGTGTGCGAGCAGGATACTCAATAATAGTTGGGGGAGAGTTGCCTGTCTGAGGACCACCAGATTTAACTCAATTTGAAAAGATCTTAGGAGAGTGAGGAGTCTAGGAGGCACTGAAATTAAATGGAAGTTTTCACCCTGAGCCCCCTCAGTTTCTCTGGTTATAATTTTTGCTAGGTTTTCAAATTATGCTCACAGTGTGTTTGTTTCTCAAGGCTCCTGTTCCTCACAGTGCTCAGTCGGATTGCCCACCTCTGGCTCCTGGCTTCCCTCTTGCTTCCCAGCACACAACCACAGGACTCATCCCTCCTGCTTTCTTCCTGGCTGCAGCTGCAGAGATTTGAAAAACAAAAGCAGCTGGAAGGACTGGAGGTATTTCAGGGCACCTGCAGCGCAAAACAAAGGAGAAAGATAAAGAAGTTATAAAATCAAAGGAAATAGAGTAAAATGAGAAGAAGAGGAGGAAAAAAAATTACATGGGATAGAGAAAAATGAAGGGGGGCAAAAAATAACATTGGAAGCATCTGAGGGATGCAGTAACCTTCCTGCAACGTCTTTTCCAAAGGCACCGAGTAAAGTACTGCTGATCAGGGAATGAAAAACCAGACAAGGGAAACAAAACCTGATAAAGGAGCCTGATAAACCTGATAGGAGCACCTCTCCTATGAGGACAGGCTGAGAGAGTTGGGCTTGTTCAGCCTGGAGAAGAGAAGGCTGTGGGGAGACCTGATTGCAGCCTTCCAGTACTTAAAGGGAGCCTATAGGAAAGATGGGGACAATCTTTTTAGTAGAGACAACAGTGACAGGACGAGGGGTAATGGTTTTAAACTAAAACAGGGTAGGTTTAG
>Ga0065711_1032295_pt1 | contig 27600 bp, 20 predicted proteins | sample Hoacrofraction12_FD_59098 | JGI IMG/M metagenome (GOLD analysis project Ga0065711, IMG submission 59098) | Hoatzin crop microbial communities from Cojedes, Venezuela - Epithelial fraction 12 v2 (version 2) | ecosystem: Host-associated > Birds > Digestive system > Esophagus > Crop | place...
TGGAGCATCTCCACTACGAGGAGAGGTTGAGGGAACTGGGCTTGTTCAGCCTGAAGAAGAGAAGGCTGCGAGGGGACCTTATAAATGCTTATAAATATCTGAAGGGTGGGTGTCAGGAGGATGGGGCCAGACTCTTTGCAGAGGTGCCCAGTGACAGGACAAGGGGCAATGGGCACAAACTGAAGCACAGGAAGTTCCGTCTGAACATGAGGAAGAACTTCTTCTCTCTGAGGGTGACGGAGCACTGGAACAGGCTGCCCAGGGGGGTTGTGGATTCTCCTTCTCTGGAGATATTCAAGACCCACCTGGACGCAGTTCTGTGCAGCCTGCTGTAGGTGACCCTGCTTCGACAGGGGGGTTGGACTAGACGACCCACAGAGGTCCCTTCCAACCCCTGACATTCTGTGATTCTGTGATAGAGACTATTTTTTCTTTAAATATCCACGTTTCTATACATTTAACATGATCTCTTTTATAAACCTTTCGGTAAAATTTAAAAATTACAATAACTTTTAAAAAATAACTACACTGGAATTACTACACTTTCAATACTTTAAGTAATGAAAAATAAAGCACACACACATTCATCTCACCTTATTACAGGAAATTATATAAAAGACAAAGTCATCTCAGTGAATTCAGAACACAAGTCCTAATAAAAGAAGAACTTTTGGGATTATTTTAATGACAAAAGTATCAGGGAAAAAAGTAATAAATAATTAAATAACTGTCTAACGTAAAGTGAATTATAGAGTATCATTCTGCATTTGAAATATGTCAGACTTCTAACTCTAGTTGAGTACTACTTACAAATTATTAATCATGAAAAAATTCAATCTACAGCAAACAATAGATATTTATAATCTGGTGTATTTCACAGTGGTACCGAACTTAATTAAAATCATAGAAACATTGTTTTCTGTGGAGGATGAAGCATTAAAGGACTGGGAACATGTGAGCAATCCAGCATATCTCTATAAGGCTATGAAGCCTTAGCATAAGGCCGCAAGGGCATCCACAGGACAAACTGCGGTTGGAATGAGGAAGTAAGAATGCAGAGACAAACAACTCCCGGATGCCGAAGAGGAACTTGCCGCCAGCAAGAAGGCCACGAGCACAGCGTGTGAACAAGTGAACACACCAATCAGAATCAAGTTACTACATGAGTTAGATTGATTATCGCCAATGGGGCATCGCCGCGTATGTAATGGGGAATATAAAAGTGAGCTATCTGAGGCTAATAAATGGCTTGTACCTGATCACATTGATCATCGTGTCGAGTCCAGTTCATCCTCCACAACAGTTTTCCATCAAATTTAAAATAAAAAAATATTAATTCAAGAATGTATACTACCATATCTTTTTATTTTCCTTTATTTTCTTATTTTCTCACCAGAATTTTAATTTCCACAGTATTTTGCTTGAATAAGAATATAATCACAGCTTTTGTGAGAAAAATAATATTTAAAAAGACCTTGAAGTTTAACTTAAGAAACCCACAAACTGAAATCCATGTACCATGTTAATTACTGTATACTCTCACTGCACATGTCCAAAATATCAGGAAAGAAAGTTTCAAAGAAAATGTCCTCTGTCAATAGATATGGCAGATCTGAGAGGAAACATGAGGAAGGAAAGACAGCAGCATAAGGACTTGGTTACCACAGGTCAATAGCTGTAGGTCAGCTCAGCTGCTTTGCCAAGAGCACTTGACTCTGTGTTATTACATCCTACACTCAGTGCAACTGTCAGACAGCCTAGTGATTGATGGAGTTCAATTTATGAACTCAAATATGCAGGTGTTCTCCATTTATTCTCTTTCTATTTTCATGGATTTGCATTTTTTACATATTTTCTATTTTCAATAAATGGTCTTGCTTGCAAAGTATCTTACCCTGTGAGACAAAAACAGAAAAGCAGAGTTAAATATTTCTACATCTTTTGAACAGTTTTGAGCAGTTTTTCAGTCACATAAACCAGTAGTAAAGTAGGGGACACATGTCAATTGCAAAGTCATTTAGCAGCTTGTCTAACATCTCTGGAAGTGTTCAAGGTCAGGTTGGACAGGGCTTTGAGCAATCTGATCTAGTCAAAGATGTCCCTGTCCATGGCAGGGGGGAAGCTGGGCTAGATAATCTTTAAAGATCCCTTCTGACCCAAACCATTCTGTGATTCTGCGACTCTGTGATTTTAGCATGACATACCTTGATATGCAGCTGTGTTAGAATCACGATATACCTTTGGAGACTCCCTTCATGCATAATCCCATCTAACATTTCAGTGCTTCAATCTCATTTCTTTTGGCTGCCTATGCCGAAACCCCTGACAACAGTCACCCATTAAAATGCACAATTGCAGCATCTGAAATCCACAATTAACTTTTTGAACATTTCTTCGGAAGTCAGCATGTCTTACCATAGCAGTAATTAGTATACTGGCATTTAAAAGATTTTGGAGGCAGTGCCCTTTGCCTGCTACCTGTCTCCACAGTCTGCTATGACTCTGTATCTTCTAAATTAATTTAAAATAATCTCCTGACAGTATATTAACTGTCAGGGTATAGTTTCCTCTACTGTGGAAGACTGCTAGAATCCTAAAGAAACAGTGTGATTGTGACTGAAGAAGAAAGTGAGATTTAACCATCTAAACCTTGGTACTACCTCCCTATTGTACACATGTAAGAAACATTGTTTTGCCCCTAGTATTATTTTGGTCCAGAAGGACCGCAATCATCATCTTAGAAATTCAGTCACTTACTGTATTCAGTGAAAAATGTGTTTTCGGTAGTATATTTTTCTAACAACACAGTATACCTCAACTTCTTGTACCTCAACCACCAAAATGCTGTTCTTCTCTTTGAATTCCTCTTTGTTCTATCTTGTGAAATCTCCTGTTCTTAAAATGAACATGATAATCTCTGTAGAAATTACAAGCCTGTGTGTGTCAATGTTTGAATTTTGGAGGTGAGCCTTCACACAGTGAAAGGAGGTTTAAGTGAAACTAACTTTTTTTGGAATTTCTTTCCTTATCAAGCTCCCTATCCTGACAAGTACAGGGATGTTTCACAGTCAGCTTGCTGAATTCTGCACTCCGAGGTTCTGGAGTCCTAGAAAGCAGAGCAGAATCTGCTGACAGTTTTTAATAAAACATAGTAATCATGTTAGAGAATTTTAATATTTATTGATAGATTGATTAACATCATTTTTTTAATCACTAAAGAATGCAGTTTTACTTATCCTGAAAAGATCTGTAAACTGAGGTCCATTTAAGTAAATCCATTCTTTTCTGTTTTGTCTGTTTGGATTTGAACTTACATATCCCGGGATATGCCCAAGTTGTAAGGTCCTCAGTGGAACTGTTATTTACTCTCCTTATAGCTGTCATAGGTTGCACAAAGACCAATTTTTTTCTTTGCTATAATACTAAACAATCCTTAGAGTTAAAAAAAACCTGAAACTAAACAAATAAACAAAATCAGATGCGGTGCCTCCCAGATGGCTGTTGCATTTACAATGCTTGTTATTTTGTCTGAACACAATTTGGGTCAGGATTTTGAACAAGTTGTTCTACAGTTAGCATACCCATTACCAACACTATACCTTCTTTACACCCATCACTTACCAAATTATTACATATTTTGAAGAGAAAATCAACAGTGATTGCAGGTATAGAACTTGGTTGAAAACACAGAAGTGAGTGTTGAATCTCTAGAAGAAAGAATTGCTCTCCAAATTACTATATGAGACTTTTGCCCTCTCATCTCCAGTCTCTGATCCAAATGACATGTATTTAGTACCTATGTGATGTGACTCATCAAGAGAGCTGTTACCCTACAATAACCCGTAGTTAAGCAATTAAAGCAGAGTAGGAAACTTCCACATTCAAAGAAAACTGTGTGAATGAAGAAGGACATGATTTTACAAGTGAACTTCCGATTTATGAAATTGAAATATTTTTCAGGGATAGAAGAAAAACTAAAACAACTAGATAACTCTTCTAGAAAAGTAAAACCTGGAGGTGTAGCATTTCAGAGAATAATGAAAATACTGTGTTTTAAATTCAATCATAAGATATTCTTTTTGTTATTATGCATATCTATACATGTTTTTGTTCAAAAAGTGTCTGTTTAAAAGCTCAAATAAAGCATTACATGAATAATTCTAATTCTGGCCTTGAACAGGAAGAAGAACTTTTTCAGGAAAAGGATCTGCTGAAAATGAAAATGATATCAGTGTGATACGTCAAGAAAATAGCTTCCTGACTCTATATAACTGAAAAGTATAACATTTATTTTTTCTTCTTTTTTTCTCCCCCACCCCTCTCCAGTTATGTGGATGGCATAGTAAACCTTGTTTGTACTATACATGCTCTTGAAGCAAATGTGATTGTGAATTTGGTGTACATTTTTCACTCACAAAATATGGAAGACGTAAGAGAGAATCAGTTAATCTAAACCTGTTTTATCTCTGTCACATTAAGGAGAGTCTGCTGAGGACTTGAATCAGCCATGTGCAATTCCTTGCAACTTTGCAGAGTGACATCCTGTCCTCGTCTTCTGAATCAGAAACAAGGTTTTTGTGATGATGGAAGACAGTCAAAATTCATATACGTGCTTCTCGACATATTCTTAGTAAACTCTAAGTCCATGGTTGATCCTGTCAAAATAAGATTCATCTACCCATTTGACAAACCTGAATATTTTCCTAATTCAAAGGTTAGTTTCCTATTTTAATCATTAATTGTACTGTTGTCACTTTTACTGAGTTTTTTTTGGGGTTGTCTGCCTCTTAACTAGTGTGCTATTATCCCTGTATCAATAACAATCTAATTTTTGTTCTTTACCATAGTCTTTGTTGGATCGTTTACACTTCAGACATGTCCTTTTTATTACAATTTCCACAATTTTGGAATGGATGTCTGACCCTCTTCCACAGCAGTAGCAAATGTCAGGATTTTTAATTGTTTGCTGTTTCCAGTTTACTGTTTGGCTTTTGACGTACTACATATTTTATGGACATTGCCCTCTTGCTGGTCCCTGAATAAAATTCTTCTTAATTTAAGCCACAGTTTCCATAGACACTGCAATTTCAACAAGATTTTTAGATGGCAAGTTTGCTTTAGTCAGAAGCTTCTTTTGTACACTTTGGGTTTTTACATACTAATCTGTCTTTCAGGGCCCTGTTCGATCCATACCAAATATATATTGACCTTTTCCTTTTCCTTTCCTTTTTTTTCTGTATGGAAAAGCAGAGATTCGTGTTCACAGAGATCCTCTTAAAAAATCAGAACCTTTTACTATAACAAGTTTTTTTTGACAATAAGCACTACTACAAAATTAATCCTTTTTTGCACTAGTGTTACTGCTCTTGTTTTGTGTGATGCTTCTGATGTGCATAGTGACCTATTTTACTTGTTACCACTGCTGCCAGTAGAAGTGGAATCTGTTTACATTTTGTTGTGTCATTGACTTAGAAGTATTGCTCCAGTGGCTTCAGTGTAAAGAATGCAGGTTAATCCCCAGCTTTATTGTCAAAAACTTCAGTGTTTCCTGAACTGAATAAACTGTCTGGTTATTTGATTGGAGAACAAACTGATCTGAAACAATCTATGTCTGACCTAGAAACACTGGTGTAGTCCTGGAGTCCAAACAGTAGTTTCTATTTTACCTCATCATTCAGAACCAATTGCCTTGCAGAATTATCTCCTGAATGAAAAGGGAAATTCTAAAGCTACACAGCAAAAAACTTAGTCTACTCTTACAGTACTCTGTTGAACAGAAAACAAGAGTAGGAAGGTTGCTAAATGGATTAATACCCAGAAATGTGCACAGTTTAATATGTGGATTATTGTAGAAAAACCGATTTCTACACTGTTGAACAAAGGGCTTTTATTCTTTAGATTATTTTCTTGAAAAAAAGTATGTACAAGTACATGTAAATGTAGCAGATCAAAATATTTTCTTGTCACTAATATGGCAAACATGAATCCTTTGAAGCAAATACATATTTCATCTTTACTTTTTCTATTAAGATATTTTGGGGTTATTTTTCATCAGAAATAGTATACCAGAAGTTCAACATGTGTTCTCTATCTTGGCTTGTAGTTGCCAGAAGTAATAATCTAATAAAAAGATAGTACAACTACCTGTAAAAAAATACCAAACATTTCAAAATACACTAGGTTATAACACACTAGCCACTTCCAGAGGGACTTGGACAATCTTGAGAAGTGGACCTGTGTAAACATCATGCAGTTCAACAAGACCAAGTGCAAAGTCCTGCAAATAAGTTGGGGCAAGCCCTGGTATCAATACAGGCTGCGGAATGAAGGGATTAAGAGCAGCCCTGTGGAGAAGGACTTGGGGACACTGGTGGAAGAAAAGCTTGACATGAGCCAATAATGTGCGATCGCAGCCCAGAAGCCCAACCGTATCCTGGGCTGCATCAAAAGAAACACGGCCAGCAGAACAAGGGAGGTGATTCTGCCCCTCTACTGCACTCTGGCGAGACCCCACCTAGAGAACTGCATCCAGCTCTGGAGCCCTCAGCACAGGAAAGACAGGGATCAGTTAGAGTGATCCAGAGAAGGGCCACAAAAATGATCGGAGGTAGCTTTGTGGGTGGTTGTAGGAGCTTAGAGTGGGAGCAAGTGCAGAAGAGTTTATTTATAAATTTAACTAGTGGGTGATAAATGTTGATATCATGAGCCATACAGATGTAGGAGTTGACCTTTCATCATTTTGTGACATTTATGGGTAAGAAGAGGGTCCATGAAAGTAAACAAAAATAACCTATACTCTTTATGATAAGGAATGAAAGCCAGTTAGATATGGAGAAGTTCAATGTTTCAAGCTTATGAAAGCTACTTGTTCTAATATTATAGTAGTTGAACAGAAAATTGAAACCATTAAAATGAACACTTTTCACTTTCATTTCATGTTTTCATTCGCTGAAACCTATATTTTATCTGACAGGAAAGGATTTCATTGAAAAATCTCTAACCAGCTCTAATATGGTCAGAAGAATTGGTTTGTTACTAGTTTAGCAGTTTTATTGTGTATAGTGGATCATTTTTTTTCTTTCTGAGTTCACCAGCAAAACACAAAAGCCCACCAACTTCTTTCCTAAGTTATAACAGCATACTGCTGAATAATTGAGTGTATATTAATTAGTCCTAAAATCTGGATAACTAGTGGTCCCTGAAATTTATACTGAAATTATTCCCAAACGTTCCTAAATTTTAGCACTGTACCAGTTTCAATTTTCTAGTTTAGATTTCAGCTTGATACATGGAAATGCATTCTGTTTTTCTATATAGTTGTTCTTTTTTTAGCCTACACTGAGGAATATTAAAATTTAGTTTACAGTGAAACCATTTTGCTTTAAATCACAGAACTATATTCCTAAATCTAGACTTATTTAAAGTTCCCTGAAGATTACTTTCAATGAAATGATTACCTTGCAGTTATCTCTAATTTTGACTTACTATCAATCAATCATGCTGATAATAAGCAGTTGAGGCAAATCATCCCATACTATTCTTCTGTTGTCTTCAGTCACACCCAAAAGTTAAGGGCTCCATTTTAAGAGGGAGAAATTTTCCTTTGGATTCATTTATCTAATCATTCATCAAGATAAGATGTTTTAAAAATGTTCTGAACCTCTTTTCAAGACATTACTATAGCCAAGATTTTTATTTTTGTGACACCCACCACCCAGATAACAAATTTGTACATAATACTTCACTTTTCTCATAGATTAGAATCTGTGAAAGTTTTCTTCTCTGTGCTATTTGTTGAATTTCTAAATTGACCTCTATCTTCCTTCTTGATTTCACATCTGTGCCATACACAACACAAAACTATACCCAGTAGGATTAGAAAAAGGTCTAGAGCATCTTCCAAATACTAAAAACCAAACCAAAACAAAAACCCACAGATGTAGTCAAAGTTCCTCATTAATAATATCTATTATTATACATAGGCCTTCATTCCCAGGGTATCCTTTTGTTCAGGTATGGCATGTCCTACTTTACAGTCGTGTGCCAGCTAGCTGTTTTGTAATTCCTGATGATTACCAGACAGTACATGTTCCTCTCCTGATTCCCTTAATGGCAAGAGTCGGACTAGGAAGAGTAGGCTCTGTAACAGTGTACCCTGTAAACTTTCCATTACCCTGGATTAAGAAATTTGGAACAGTGCATTGTCAGTGCCCTAGCACTATGGATTTAAGGTTTGGTTTGAGTGAGGAACAGCTTATATGCTAAATTTATTAGTTTGAAGTGTGTACAACAAGCAGTATTAAGTCCTGTTTCAGGGCGACCCAAAGCCAGAGTGTGATAAACTGGCTTATTTGTAAAAACTGTAGTTCTTTATTTCTCACAACTGAGAATGGTGCTACATGGTACCTCTAGGGAGGAAGTCAGATTTTTATCTCCCACTTCTTGTTAAGACTCTGATATTTAGCTTAAAAAACAATTGCTGAAAACATAAGGTAAATATTTATATATCACATTTTGAGAAACAGTGAAAAGCATAACTTTGTTACAGATGTGTAAACCCTCTTCTGAGGAATTTCGTTCAAAACAGTGTTAATTACAGTACCTTTACTTGTTCTTTATTTATTTTTAACTGAATTGGACCCTATTTTACCTTCTTTTCTTCGTCTTTGGAGCATCCATCCTCAAACCCTTAAATATAATTGCAGAACTTTCTAACCAGTGAATGATTATCAATGTATGGATTTCACATGTATTTGCTTTCATATGAAAATGCGTTTGTTCCTTCACATCTGTGAAGGAACTCAGCTGTGCTGGCTGAGTGTTCTGTGTATATTTTAAAACAGGTAACTGCTCTAGCAGAGGCACTGAGCTAAACCTGTTTCTTTGTAACAACTAACAAGAAAATGAGATAAATGTCGTTTGGAGAGGCCATGAAAAAGGAGTTATTTCTTAAGTTATTTTTTCATTGTCTTATTTTCTGTTTAGTTTGACAAGACTTCATGTTTGTTTGGTTATCTGAATATGTATCAGAATTTCTCTGACTTAAAGAAGGCACAGGTTACAAAACAAGATTTTGCTCAGGTTTTTGATGTACAATTTAATTGCTCATTTTCTGGTCCTTCCTTGAAAGGTTTTAGCTGTCCAGAATGCTGTCTGTTTCTTTTTATTTGAATAGCTTGGTATTTATAGTTTCCAAAGACAGGTAACAGATGAGTAAATAAGAAATTAGATCTATAATTTATATTTTATTGCATTGCAGCTATAGAGGAGATGATAGATAAAATTTTTTAAAAAAAGTTTCTATGAAACACAGTCCATGAGACCGTATCTTTCAATGGAAGGTGATAATCTTGTTGTTATATTTTATGCTGTAAAACATGTTCCTTCGTAACATGTAAAAAATATTTCATTCTGAAGTTTATTTTATGTTATATATTCCTAAATTAATACAATTGTACTAGAAGAAATACTTGAATCAGTCAAAAGCGAAATCAATGCTAAAGCTTCTATGAAAACTTGGAATCTCAGATATTTCCACAAATATGGCCTTCCAATGTCTAAACAAAGCAACAGTTTCATTTCAGATTTACGTTTTATTGCTAGAGCTATTTGACCATGTCTCTTGTACATCTTGACAAACAGTGCATGAATAATTGATAAATTGATCTCTAAGTCACAAGAATTATGTGAATTGTAGCGTATTTCCTTAGCAGATACCGATGTAACCTTTAAATCTAACATATAGATTTGGTTACTCAGTTGAATGCAGAGAAAAAATAATTTATACTTTTATGTTAAAAATGTCCACCTGCTTCAGTCTATCACGTATTTAAATTGTTTTTGAGCTCCAGTCTCCTTTGCACTATGTAATTCTCACAGACTTTCTGTAATGATACTATACTTGAATCAGTTTAAATTGACCACCTGACATTAATGACACTGGTGTTAAAAATAAGTCTTTTAGCAAAAGTACTTAGATACATTTTATTATATATATTATGTATGTGTGTATATATATATATATACACACATGACTTATACACATTTTATTTTCCTTTGGTTATTACCAGTGCAAAAAATAGCCCTGTATCATTATCATGGTAGTTGATTATATTTTGCACCTGAGCTTTACAGATTTTTGAAAACTTGAAGTGCTATTGCCCTTGTAAAATACTTACTTATAAAAATTTTTTAGTCTTCAATTTTTTGGGTGTTTTTTTTTTTTGTTGTTGTTGTTTTCTCCATTTCTGGTCTTCATCATCTCTTCCACAAAGAAGTGTAATATTACCCCTCTATGACAGCTGCAAAGTCCGCTGCTACCCTTCTGGACAGTGATTATCAAATGTTTATATTCATTGGTCTTGTCAGACTTTTCACTGTTATACAGATAATCTGCTCCACAACCTCAGGTTTGCAAACACTGTCTGAGAAACTGCTGGCTAATCACTACACCATCAGTACTTTCAGATTCTCTGAGGCTGTTGCTGTTCATTCATACCACACAAACTGCCCATTTCCCTCTCTCTTTCCTCCTTAAGTAATTTGCATTGTTCTCTTCCATAGTTCTAGTGGAACTGCTATAGTTAAGGTAAAGCAGAGGGTGGTGTTTCTTCAGTATTAATATTTTATGTTTCATGGCGATTTATATGTAAATAATTCAGTCCAAATTTTGGTCAGTTTATGTTATTGAGACTAATATTAGCAGTAAATTCACTTACGGCAAGCTTCGCTTTAATGCTTAGACATACTACATCTGTTTACTGCCTATGCCTGTGTAGATTTTTGCGGTTGCTTCCCCCTTCATAAACATAAAAACTGAAATAAGTGTTTGTCTTCTTCAAGCCCTTATATACAATTATCCTAATTTTATTGTTAAGGAAAACAGAGATATGAAACTTGCGAGATTTTCGTAAGGTCATGTAGGAAATTGAAGTAGAAATAGTTTCCACAAGAAGTTCATCAGCTGTTAGAACCTCTTTTTTTGCTCAAGGGTCTATACTCAATCTGAACCATGTATACATGAATGGCATAGTAACCACTGCTGACAGCATGTGCCTACTGCATTTGTCTACAATGACAGCTGAAAAAATAGGGACAGTGCATAAGTTGTTTTTATTGTCTATGTGAACACTGGGAATTTTTTATGACATGGTGTTAAAAATAGTTTTATTCATTCCATTTTTTAAATTACAAAATTGTTTATTTAAGTGACTATTTTTTTTAAAGTGTTGGAATAAGTCATTTATGTTTCCTTACTTCAGGAAAATATGGATTGCAATAAAATCCAAAACCACATAGCTACACAAAAATAGATACAGGTATGTTGGGTGGTTTCATAAAACATATGTATAGAAGTATTTTAATTGATCTTACAAATATCAACCTATTTTAAAGCACAAACTCAAATCAATTTTCTGGAAGAAATAAAAAATTAAATAAAACACAGGAAATAATGCAGTTTGGAATGAATAATAAGACTTACTTCTTAAAGGAACGATACATCAGTGGGGAAAAGAGATAACTGGGAGTTGGTTCAACTGACTGGCAAGTCAAAGTCAAAGTTTGTTCTTTCCATTCCCGAATTCAGAGTTTAACTGCATCTTAAATTACCTCTGCCATTAGGTGACACTGAGGGAGTGCAGTCTTTTGGTACTTGCCAAGAAGAATCAATAACCGGTATCAGATATGAAGGGAAAAATACAGTGTGTTTGAGTCTTGCTTGTCTCACAAAAAACTTCCTGTTTTTTTGATCAAAAGGTATCTTTCAAATCCTATCCTAGTTTATAAATACTTGAGCCATAAAGCCTCAATTAAAAAAAAAAAAAAAAGGAAAGGATTTCAGGTCAATGAGATCCCTTGAACTTTTTTATGAAATTAAATGGTTAGCCTCTCCAGGCACGAAATTGATTTTTTTGGAACAAAAGAAATTTTATTTTGCTTGAGAGGAGGAAAAGGAAGAGAGAGAAAGAGCAGAAGTTCTTTCTTCAATTTCAGAAAGTGTGAAAGGAACAGATATCTGAGAAATTTCGTCTCTGAAGGAAAGTTGATACCAGCTTTATTTAAGAAATTGCAACCTCCTCCCCCCTTTTTTGGTAATAGATGGAAAATCTCAAAACACTTAATTTTAGTTTAGAAATTATGCAATTTTTCTGTAGAAATTTGTTTTAAATTTTTGCCTTTAGAAGCTGCCATCTGCAATTTAGTCATATGAGGAAAAAAAAATTAGGAATTTGGGTCTCAAATGAACCCCAAATCATATAACAATGTTTACCCTTGATAATACAACCTCAAAAAGAGAATTAAAAAACCCATATCTTTCTGCAGTGGAAAGAACTTGCCACATGATATATTGCAGATATAGGAAGAGTCTAACAAGTTTTGAACTAAGCAAGATGGTTAATTTTCTGAAAAGCTAGTGTGGACAAAAAGCCAGCCATAAATAAAATACAAATGTCCCACTGATAATTCACTTGCATTTTTACTATTAAAGAGTTTGTGTATCTTTGGCAAATGACTGTACGATGTTGTATGGTCCAAGTTTTAATACAATGAAGCTTAAATTTTTCATAGTTTGTATTCTGAGTAACTGCCATGCTCTGATCATTTAATTTAGGAAATGTTTTTCACAGCGTATCACAATTGCACTGAAGTTTGCACTTTGGGAAATTATTTTGTTCCTTTTGATTTGCCTAAAAATATCAGTCATTAAGTTTTTTGTGACATTAGCAGCTCAGAAAAGCTCGTATCTGCTCTAAATATTTTAACCTAATAACAATGAATAACTCTGCTTGTTTAAATATGCCACAGTAGCTGAATGATAACCATCTTATCACTTGGATCCAAAATCACATAGAGAAGTTAACACTGTAGGTTTTGAATCCGGGAAACACTTCATAGGAAACTGGTGCCCCAGTGCGTACTCTAACAGCTGTTACTGTTACTGACTTGGTTACAGTGATTCAAGTTCCACCTGTAGCTTGTTCAAAGCAAGGTCAAGAAATACTTCTTGGGCTGCATTGTGTGATGTATACATACTTTACAACCCCAAAACTACACTCTTATGTTCCAGATGACACACAATATAGTTAAAGGCTATAGACAAATTGCTATATATAAGAGCCAAGAAGCATTGAGCAATAGAAGTACAAATTGGGTGGATTAAGGTGCGTGTGTCGGACAGAGAAATCAAGAAAAACCTTCCAAAAATGTTAAGCACCACTCGGGATGCATAAGCATTTACATGAAAACTCATGTAAACATTTGAAATTTTGCTACTGTGCATGCCCTGAAGTCTCACTGTCTGGGCTGAGTTCGGCATCAGATACTGAGCTCAAGTTAATCAGCCTTGTAGAGAAGCAAGATACATGAGCTTGAGGTAATACAGTAGTATGTCTTCCTGGCCATAGTTGCTTCAGATCTGGCCAACTCTGGTCTGACTGTGACTATCTGCTATGTCAGAAGAGTAGGCAAATAGGTTGAGTCACAGAGGAGTGTCAGTATGCATCTGTCTCGCTCATTCTAGTTCAGTAATATATTAGTGTACTGCATGACTGACTTTTCAGTTCTGTTTTTCCCTTCTCTTTTTGGTTTTAGACTTTAGTGAATGTGGTCTCCATAGCCATCTGAGTGTTTCAGTCGTGACTGCTATTTCCTTCAGGAGTCAGCAAGCAGAGACTGGCTCATCCGGAAGAAAGGATGGTAGAAATATAACAGCAATCTGTGAAGCCACTGCAGCCCTGGTACGAACTGGGGCCGAATTAAATCCCATTGGAGTAATAGGACAGTAGGCATTACCTAAGGAAATGGACATCCATGTTACAGTGCTTCAGACTGCTATGGTACTCCTGTCCTTCCTGATACAGACTCAGCAAATACAGGGCCACTGAGTTTGCAACCATAATCTTGAGATCAGCCCTGTCCCCTCATTCCCGCTGGCCAAATTCTGTCTTCCACATTGAGGATGCAGTACTAGCACCGCGTAGTGCCCACGGTCAGTATGCGGTCAGCATATGTGCTCAGCACAGCCCTACACATTTCCTGAGGCAACAGAGGTTATCTAGAGTAGTGCTACATGTGTAAGAAATGCCAGCAGCCTGCCAGGGAGATGGGAGTCTATCAGTTCCTCCATAGATCCTTACCTGCTCTGAAGCCCTTTTGACCCATTTTTGTCCTCTGCAATGGGTCTGTGCTGACATCTCCCTTTTTTAAGGGCTGTTGGCCATTTTGAAGGAATGTTAGCCATGGATTTCCAGATTTCCCATAGACACCCTTGTTTCCCAATCAATTACTTAAAGTATGTGCTGTTCGTCTTTTTATTTTTCCTGCATCACTGTTCACTTCACAGCTATACAATACTAGAGCCAGCAAACACACAGCTGTGAGCAGGGAAGGGCAAGACTCTGTTTTGCTCTTGGAAATCTGTTCCTGCAATTGCTGTGGCTGCAATTCCAATACTGTTAGAAACTAAAGCTTTAGAAAAGCACATCATAACCTAGAAATCCAGCATGAATCCAAACTTAATAACATTTCTAAACTCATACCCTTTGTGAGCCACCTTTCTCAACTCACTCATGAAGAGTTTAATTAACTCCAGTATGCCTTAGATAGCTGAACAGAAGACTGAGAAAATGATGACATGCACTTTCCCCTTTCATCTTTTGACAGTGAAATACTTTGCCAATATATAGTTCCTTTCATATTCGTGTTTTGCTTTTCCAAAGCACATTGTAATATATCTTCAGGAAGAACAGCATACCAAACAGATTAAAAAGATCCCCCCATTCTTATCCCTCATGCCGAGTCTGAGGGAAAGGGAGGGGAGGTTTTGTCTTCCTCTGGCATATGTCTAATGACACATATTATATTACATATTAAAGCTACTACAGTTTTTTACAGTCTCTTGGATCCTATTATCTGTATCTTGCTTGCAGGTCTGATTCGTCACCAAATTAGGATCATTGCTCCCTACAGCTTTCTGAGAGAGGAAAGTGGAAAGGGAGGTGCTGATCTCTACTCCCTGATATCCAGTGACAGGATGTGTGCCAGTGCTTTAAAGATGCACTGGGGGGTGCAGACTTGATATTAAGAAGCATTCTTTTACTGAGAAGCATAGAATCGTAGAATGGTTTGGGTTGAAAAGGCCATGTAGTCCAACTTTCCCCTTCACTAGATAAGGTTGCTCTGAGCCCCATCCAACTTGACCATGAATGTTGCCATGGACGGAGCATCTACCACCTCTCTGGGCAACCTGTGCCAGTGTTTCACCACCCTTATTGTAATAAAATTCTTCCTTATGTCGCGTCTAAAACTACCCTCTATTAGTTTAAAACCATTACTCCTTCTCCTATCGCAACAGGCCCTGCTAAAAAGTTTGTCCTCATCTTTCTTATAAGCCTCTTTAAGTACTGGAAGTCCACAATAAGATGTCCTTGAAGCCTTCTCTTGTCCAGGCTAAAAAACCCCAACTCTCTCAGCCTTTCTTCATAGCAGAGATGTTCCGTCTCTCTGATCATTTTTGTTGCCCTTCTCTTGATGCGCTCCAACAGTTCCATGTCTCTCCTGTGCTCAGGGCTCCAGAGCTGGATTCAGTTCTCTAGGTGGGGTCTCACCAGGGCGTAGTAGAGGGGCAGAATCACTTCCCTTGTTCTGCTGGCCGTGTTTCTTTTGATGTGGCCCAGGATACGGCTGGCCTTCTGGGCTGTGAGCACAGATTGTTGGCTCATGTCCAGCTTTTCTTCCACCAGTGCCCTCAAGTCCTTCTCCACAGGGCTGCTCTTAATCCCTTCATCACTCAGCCTGTATTGATACCAGGGCTTGCCCCAATCCATGTGCAGGACCCTGCACTTGGCCCTGTTGAACCTCATGAGAGGGTGGTCAAGCACTGGAACAGACTTACCTGAGACATGGACAATGCCCCAGGAGTGTCAGTGTCTAAGAGGCATTAGGACAAAGTATGCTTTAACTTTTGTCAGATTAGATGTGGTCAGGCATTTGGACTAGATGATTGTGGTAGGTCCCTTCCAACTGAGCCATTCTATCCTATTTTGTTCTATTCTATTAAAATCCTGCAAAGTCACAATTCATAGTTTTTATCAGTATTTTTTGAACTGTTAGTTAAAATGTTTGTTTTCTCTGAATGTCATTACAATCCCAAGTAAATCAAGACAAGTGGTAACCTTAAACCACTGTATATTATCCTACATTCATCTTCTAGTCTCAAAGTAAAAGCATTATAAACTGTAATAGTAAGAAAATACTTGAATATTTTTTTCACATTTTCATGAATGATACTTGTTATATTTCAAGGCAGCAGTCGATCCAGAGACATTATTACACAGTGAATAGAAGAATGAATCACAAAATTTCTGAAAGGTATAACTCCTTTAATTTCTACCTTAACTTATTTACAAGTAAGATAATACTTGTCTGAGTGACACTGGAATTGTTTTGACATTGAAATATATTGCTTAAATTAAAAACAAGTACACTTTGCAAATCACTAGTCAGTTTGGAGGCAAAGAAATTCTGAACGAGTTATTGGCTTCTTGTCATTTTTTGAGCAGAGGATAGTAATTTTATGGTGAGCTACAGAATTATTGGCTAGATATTTGACATTTGTAAATTTACGCAGGTTGTGGACCTGTGAAAATACTCTCAAGCCAAACAGTTCTCCAGTTCTCTTTAAGAAACTATAGACCACAACTGTATTAGTTGTTAGTAGAGCTGAGCAGGAGATAATTTCTCTTTCTACAAATAGATTTTAAACACTTTTCTGTTTGGAGGAAAAAAAGTGATTTTCAGAAGTCTTCTGTGAAAAAACCTCCCAAAAAATCTTTCTCAGAACAGATCAATATCTACAGCACTTACTAGAATTGTGGAAGAAAAAGGGCTCCATTCTGTGTTATAACGATTGTTTGATTATGCATTCAGATGAAATAGGTCTAATAGAAGAGCATTAGGAAATGGAACTAGATTAGTAAATAATTTGAAAACTTATGTGGCACTGGGAAACCCTTACCCAGTCTGTATTCTCCAATTATTTTTTTCTCTATACCACTGAAGAAACTACATACAAAGTAGCCCCAAAATCAGTCAGTTTTGATCTGGTACTTTATCCTGCTGTTAGAAAACACTTAAAAATCTTTTTCTATCCATCAGAAAAGATCTCATCAATTTTCAGCAGCCTCTGGTTTCCACAGAGGATGTATATATCAATTAATTTTTAAAATACAGATGCAAATGTTTGCAAATCTAATGACAATTTGTCCAAATTCTTTGCAGCAATCAATGCAGACTGAAAAAGTATCATACATTCTGAATGGGTACTGTTATGACTTTTTGTGTTCCTGTTCTTCAGGTAATCCTATTGAATTAGTTTCAAGCAAACTAATATACAACCTAATCTTTCCTGATTTCTGACAAACCATAATGTCCAAAATCAGAGATAAGTATCCAAGTTTTCTGAATAATTCAGATGTTTTGTATTATTCTTAAAGTTCAAATCACCTTTAGCAATCATTATAGTCACAATCCTGCAGCTGAAGGACCTGATGTTAATTTGGGTCTTTGCTCTTCGAACAAGACAGCCTAGGGCAGACTGTGAATTTATCTTGGTTAGTATATAGAAATTATGGACAAAAAGATGGTTTCTCAGCAGCTTACCACTTAGCAGTTTCTTTTTAAGTCTTCTTACCATCAGACAGCTATTTTTCCGCTCTTCTTAATCTCCTCCTCTTCACACATCATAGTACAGAATTTGCAGAGAACTCAAAGTTTATTAGTAAACCAAGCAATGGAAATTCCATAACACCTTTTAAGTCTAGGATGGACACATTAATATAGATGAGAGGCTTGGGCATTTGCAGTTAACTTTCAGAGAATTATGAAAGACTGTATTTTCTCATAAAGATATTTGCATACAGTCATCTTCCTCACAGATTCATAAAGCAACAAAGGCATAAAAACGTTTCCTAAAACTCAGAGCTAGAGAACGAGTTCTGACTTTTCACAGGTTGTTTCTTGTCCTTACACTGATGGTTGATACTGGGTAGGAAATGTTGCAGATTTTAAACTGAGTGTGATCTCTCAGACAGCAGAGGGGCATACTTGAACACCAGAGCCTTTTAATTGTCCTTTTCACTAATGAAATGTCCAAGACAGAAAGACACATTTATCTTTAGACACTTTTGCAGTCCAAATGAGAGTATGATTTTTCTGTATGGTCTTGGACCTTATAGATGTTACTATGCATATATTTCACTCTCTATGTTCAGTGACTTTAGATATGAAATTCTTGAACTGCAAACAAAGACATTAAACATTAAGATGATTATAGAAGTAGTGTCCAAAAATTAGAGATCCACCTCCCAAAATGAAATACATAATGTTGGCTACAACACCCAGTTGTTCCTGTAGATGTAACACAAAGATTTTCTCCCATATTGGGAAATCACTGCAGCAGTGTAACCAGAGTGATAAAATCAGTTGACCATGAACATGAACAGTGCTGCTATGTTCCTGGTACAGCCCTACCCATCTGAACATTAGGTCTGGGAACAGAGGGTCTAGTCTCTAGGTAACCATTAATGTTAAACAATAGTAGTGAAGGGGATTTTTAATAAAAATAGCATTATAGTACTTATGTATTGAGTAAATTAACTGAAGCAGAGAGTCTTGCATCTCCATACAAAGGGGTTAGTTTTTGATAGGGGCTAGAAGTCGCCTAGAACCGGTCAAGACGACCCTGCTGTGTGGACTGGAGCCAGAAGAGAACTGAGTTTCAGCAGAAACAAAAGCCAATCAACAAACACTGTGATGAAGAGCATGGGCCTTCATCTTGGGACCCCTGATGACCACTAGAAGGCACTGCGCAAGAGCAGCTGGGAGGAGTATATGGAAATGACTTCTTAGAACTGATTTTAATATGAAAGGGATAAGTTATGTAACCTAATGAATTCGTATATTTTTGATCTATATAAACTTCACGGAAAAGGTATGAGGTATGCACGTTTGGTGGAATTATCCCCCCCGCATCCAGCGCTGCAATAAAGAATGCCTGCCTTTTAACACTACATTGGTGTTACGAGGTTTTATTCCCGGATTTTCGGTGACAGCAGTGTACTGAGTGGGAGAGATATCTGAGTCATGCAAAGGATAGCTGAAACTCCAATGTGACCTCAGAGGATTATCTCAGTAGGTGTTACTGTGAAATGATGATTCTGAATTCTAATCTTAGGTTCCACAAATTATTTAGGGTCCTAGATTTAGAAGAATTTCAGAAGTTATGTCCACATGAAAAAGATTAGGAAAACGTCATTTATCAAGCTCAGATACTTCAGACAATCTAATACCTTAAGTTTTAAAACAACAATGAGTCATCTCTGCTGTCTGAAGTGCTTTTAGTGTGTGATTACTAATTTACACCTCAGTTCAGTGATTATTAAGATAGATTTTGCTTATCCAGAGTTTGGACACATTAGTCTTTCAATCCTCATTTATAATAATCTATTTAGCAATAAAGTAGAGAGCAGAAACTTTTTGCTTGTTCTGTAATTTAGCAGTTTGGGAGCATATTTGGGATTTGAGAAATTATTTAAGTTTGTGAATCAAACTCTTACAATGAAACAGCTTATAGTTTGCTTCAAAAACTACATTGTTAAGTGCTCTTTAGTATGGGATGACAAATGCCCCTGAGAGATAGGTTCTAGAAAGTTGTTTCAGTGATAGCAGGGATCACAACTGGAAAAAATTTTGCATGAAATCTAAGTTGCCAATTTACCCAGGGCAGCTTAACAGGCCTGGGGGTAAGTGGAAGGGGAGCGGTGACAAAACAGTATTATAAAGAATGGCTGAAGTTTCCTTTCTAAATGCCTGAACAGTTAGCTAGGAAGAAAAAAAAAAAGAAAGGAAAAGGAAACAGAAAAGAAAAAAGAAAAGAAAAATAAAAAAAAGAAAAAGAAAGGAAAAGAAAAAGAAAAAGAGAAAGAGAAAAAGAAAAATAAAAAGAGAAGAAAAGAAAAGATAAGAAAACCCAAATACCTAACTCTTGACTGCCATTTAATATATCATTAATATGTATCACATAATGTCCAAAAATGTACTAGAGAAACTGTATGAGAAAGATGATTTTATGCACAGCAAAGGATCTACTCTTAACATCTTTACAGATAACTATCAGGTTACCTACGCATCCATTCTCATTGACATATTCCTGTTTTAAATCAGTATGATTAATTCCATGCCTGAGCAGGAAAATTTGGAAGGTAGTTGTGAGACTCCGTTCTGCGCAAAAGTTGAAAAAATAGATCAGTGGGTTGCATACAAAGATCTAGTTTTACACTTGTACTGAAACAGGTTTGTTTGTTTATTTGTTTACATACAGGAGTGGGTATGAGCTCACATTTCCTATGAGGGTCTTTCTCTTGTTTACTGGGAAATAGATGAGGGGAGTCTTGGAATCAAGGTCTCAGAAATGTAACTAAAAAGAATCTTGATGTCTTGAATTCTGAGTGTGAATATCTGTTCAGGTTTAAGTCACAGCCTGCACCCTCAAAGGTGGGCGAATTTTTGGTGAAAGTTCTAAAATAAAATTTGTAAGCTCTTCATTTTTTCCCACATAACTTGCCAAATTCAGACTTTTAATGTGAAAACTTTCATTTATAGATACAGACGGCACATTTTTAGTAAAATTAAAGTTGTAGAAGTGCTGCTATTACATGCTTTTTTCCCAGGAAGAGAAATTACAAACCTCCTACACACAGAAGCAAATAATTTCTTTTTCTTCAAATAACTTCATACCCTTGCAAATCTAGCCCATTTGATGTATCTGGTTTTGCTCTACTTTAGAAAGAATAATTTTATAATAAGCCCTGAAATTCACTAGATGTCGGCCTTTTTACTCATAATAAAGGGATGAATTTCAGAGAAGCAGGGTCCTGACTCCTCTCTACTCCTTCTCCTCATCGATGCTCCAGCTCAGGCTCCTTTCTGGAATTCAACGACAGTACAGCCACAAAGATAATGAGGTAGTCTCTTGAGGAAAAGTTTTCTTCAGGACTCCAAGGCACTCCAGTTACAGATATTTTCCCCAAAGTGCATTGCTTGAAAAGAATTATTCTTTGCCTTGACGTTGCCCTGAGGTATTTATCAGGATAATGAGACCAGTCATTCATTTTCTAAGGCAAACTGGGGTCTGTGGATGTCTAGTGAACCACGGATCACTTGATGTTGTCCCATGAAGAGATGTCTGGTCACAGGATGGCAGCTTTACTCCTTGTTTCTAGCTGCTGTATTGCACTAAAGATAGTTAGAAATGTATTAAATACTCCCCTAACATTACTTTCCCTTATAAGAAGCTGCTGCTATTGCCACGGTGATCTTAAGAGTTCTGAAGTGAGAGAAACAGCCCGACATGGGTATAAAGAGTTGTGGATGTTACTGAGACAATCTCTCTATTAGCAAGACTTATAATAATGATACAAAAAAACAGCTTACTAGTTTAGGCATAAAGACATAGCTAAAAATAAAGGCATAGAAAGAGCTTTCCATGTTTAAAATCTATTAATAGGGGAAAATTATTTAAGTGACGAGAGGTGTCATCTGATCATAGAACCATAGAATAGTTTGGGGTGAAAGGGACCTTATAGGTTATCAAGTTCCCACCCCCTTGCCATCGGCAGAGAAACCTTCCACTAGACCAGGTTTCTCAAAGACCCATCCAACCTGGCCTTGAACACCTGCAGGAGGGGGCATCTACAACTTGTGTGGGCAACCTGTTCCTGTGCCTGACCACCTTCATAGCAAAGAACTTCTTTCTTATATCTAATCTATACCTACGTTCTTTTAGTTTGAAGACATTACCCCTTTTCCTGTTACTACATGCCCTTGTAAAAAGTCCCTCTCCAGCTTTCTTGTAGGCCCCCTTCAGGTACTGGAAGGCTGCTACAAGGTCTCCCTGCAGCCTTTGTTTCTCCAGGTTGAACAGCCCCAGCTCTCTCAGCCTTTCCTCATAGCGGAAGGGTTCCATCCCCCCGGTCATTTTGTGGCCCTCCTCTGGACCCACTCTCACAGGTCCATGTCCTTCTTATGTTGGGGACTACCAAGCTGGACACACGATTCCAGGCGGTGTCTCGCCAGAGCAGAGTAGAGGGGCAGAATCACTTCCCTCGACCTGCTTCTTTTGATGCAGCCCAGGATACAGTTGGTCTTCTGGGCTGTGAACGCACACTGCCAGGTCATGTTGAGCTTCTCATCAACCAGCACCCCCATGTCTTTCTCTGCAGGGCTGCCCTAAATCCATTCTCTGCCCAGCCTGTATTTGTGCTTGGGATTGCCCTGATCCATGTGCAGGACCTTGCCCTTGGCCTTGTTGAGCCTCATGAGGTTTGCATGGGCCCACCTCTCAAGCCTGTCAAGGTACCCCTGGATGACATCACTTCCCTCCAGCCTGTTGACCGCACTACACAGCTTGGTGTCATTCGCAAACTTACTGAGGGTGCATTCAATCCCGCTGTCCATGTTGCCGACAAAGATGTTAAACAATGTTGGTTCCAACAGCAACCTCTGAGGAATGCCACTCATCATTGGTCTCCCTTTGGACACTGAGCCTTTGACCGCAACTCTTTGAATGTGACCATCCAGCCAAGTCCTTATTCACCAAGTGGTCCGTCCATCAAATCCATGTCTTTTCAATTCTGATTGAAGGATGTCATGTGGGACAGCATCAAATGCTTTGCTCAAGTCAGGGTAGATGACATCAGTTGCTCTTCCTGTATCCACCAAATTTTAGCCCTTTGACACTGTTCCGCACAGCATCTTCCTGGAGAAAATAGCTGCTCGTGGTCTGGATGGGTGTACTCTTTGCTAGACAAAGAAGTGGCTGAAAGGCCGAGCACAGAGAGTGGTGGTGCATGGAGTTAAATCCGGTTGGCAACCAGTCACGAGTGGTGTTCCCCAGGGATCAGTTTTAGGTCTGGCCTTGTTTAACATCTTTATCAATGATCTGGATGAGGGGATTGACTGCTCCCTCAGTAAGTTTGCAGATGACACCAAGTTGTGTGGGAGTGTCGATCTGCTTGAGGGTAGGAAGGCTCTGTAGAGTGATCTGGACAGGCTGGATTGATGCGTGAAGGCCATCTGTATGAGTTTCAACAAGACCAAATGCCAGGTCTTGCACTTGGGTCACAACAACCCCATGCAACTCTAAAGGCTTGGGGAGGAGTGGCTGGAAAGTTGCATGGCAGAAAAAGACCTTGGGGTGTTGGTTGACAGCCAGCTGAATATGAGCCAGCAGTGTGCCCAGATGGCCAAGAAGGACAACTGCATCCTGGCTTGTATCAGGAATATTGTGGCCAGGAGGATTAGGGAGGTGATTGTGCCCCTGTACTCAGCACTGACGAAGCCACACCTCGAGTAGTGTTCAGATTTGGGCCCCTCACTACAAGAAAGGCATTGAGTTGCTGGAGTGTGTCCAGAGAAGGGCAATGAGGTTGGTGGTGGGTCTAGAGAAAAAGTCTTTTGAGGAGCAGTTGAGGGAGCTGCGGCTGTTTAGTCTGGAGAAGAGGAGGCTGAGGGGGGACCTTATTGCTCTCTACAGCTACCTGAAAGGAGGTTGTAGTGAGGCAGGTATTGGTCTCTTCTCCCAAGTAACTAGTGATAGGATGAGATGCAATGGCCCCAAGTTGTGTCAGGGGAAGTTTAGATTAGATATTAGGAAAAATTTCTTTACTGAAAGAGTGATCATACATTGGAATAGGCTGCCCAGGGAAGTGGTGGAGTCCCCATCCCTGGAGGTGTTCAAAAAACGTGTAGATATGGCGCTTCGGAATATGGTTTAGTAGGCATGGTGGTGTTGGGTTAAAGGTTGTACTTGGTGATCTTAGAGGTCTTTTTCAACCTATGATTCTATGATTCTATGACTTCTGGATTGAGCTGGTGTTTTCATTGTTGTCTGTATTGGAGGGAGTACTAAGCACTGCACTTTCCTCATTATGTTCACAATACTCGCAGTTTTACATGAAGATAATGTTAACGATTGTAGTTAAATCTCATGCTTCAGCCAGCCACTAGGAGTTGGACAGTTTGTTTTCCATGGTGAAAAACTGAAGAGATTTACTCCCTCCATGTCTCCCAGAGTGTCAGTGGTTGCCTGTATCTGAAGACAGAGTAGACCTGGTGGGAAATACTCTCACATCGTCTTCCTTTGATAATCAGCTGGGGAGTTTTTCTTCGAGATTCACAAGAAAAAGATTACCTAGACTGGGACATGGAAGGAGTGTAGGTCTAAGTCAGTTTGGCAGGGGTCTTGACATTCTTGACTTACTTAGCAAGCATTTTTAACTTCCTAGGAGGGATGATCTGATTGGCTTATCTGGTCATGCATTCCTGAGCTAATTCATTTTTTTAATTCCCCATTAGGAATTTGAAAAGATACTGAAAGTGTTTAACTCAAATGAAGTAATTGCAGTTAATAAAATAATTTTTTATAAGTGTAACTGGGATTTACATTTATGCTAAGCAAAAATAAAATCCACAGCTTCAAAAGGCATATATTTTGTAGTGAAAATTCTTTGTTTACAAAACCTATGTACATACCTTCGTAGTTGTTGAGAAAACATGCAGTCGTGATATGCCTATATCATCATTGCTAATTCCAGAAAAACAAATGGCCTAAGCCGTGAAATCATAGAGAGCACCTACTCCTGTGGCTGTCCTGTAACCCTTACCTGTGCTTCTGTACAGAAAAAGGATCCTCTTTAAGGTCACATAACACAAATATAACTAGTAAAAAGTTACTAAAGTCTCAGCTGCATATACTTTTACCAGAGCGCTTCAAGGTTTAGTCCAGAAAGGCATTAGTCTCCTCACTTGCAACAAAAACTACAAAGCTTATTATTCTCACCAATACAACAGAAAAGACAAAAGAAAGAGAGAGAAAAAAGCGCAAACTAGGGAATAAAGAAATGTGTTTACATGACAAATTATTGAAGTAATTGTCCTGGGTTTGGCCAGGACAGGGTTAATTTTCACCAGAATCCAGGAAGGGGCACAGCCGGCAGGCTGACCACACCTCGCCAAACAGAGCCCGGTATTCCATACCATGTGCCGTCATGCTGGGTTCCGGTGGGGGGGAGCTGGGTGGTGGGAACTCACTTGCGGCTCGGGAGTTCGCGGCGCCGGTCATGGAGGACGGCTCTCTGGGTTGTGCGGTTTGTGTTGTGCTTTCCCCTTATCTGTATTGTTGTTGTTCCTGTTCCCTTTTGTTTGCTGTTTCTGTTAAACTGCCCTTATCCCAACCCACCAGTTTCTGCCTGTTACTTTCCATTCTCCTCTACACCCCCGCGGGGGGAGGGGCGGCCTTGTGGAGCTTTTGTTGCCAGCCGCACACAAACCATAGCATTAAATTTGGCGCCCAAGCGTGGGGCAGGGATAACGGCAGGGCTGAACAGCGGGTGTTAAAACTGCTTTCTTAGATTTTGTTAAGTTTTGTTATACGCATTTATTGTGTTAGTTAGTCGCCGGTAAAAAATGTTGTTGATTTTAATCAGAAGGCTGTGGTATTTGAACCCTTATGTGCAGTATGTGTTCACTGATGTGCTGTACATCTTTGCTGGGAAAAAGATCAGGATGATAATTTTGCTCTACTGTACGATATCGATTTATGACATAATAACATCAATGTGCATGAAATTAGGCTTGTATTTGCATGCGGCACTGCGGTCATTTCCATACCTCGATCCTATGTCTTAGAATTTGTTAATAATCAAACCCAGTCTGTGGGGAAAACTGGAGGGGATACCTTCCCCACTCTTTCACTCCCCCTCTCTCCTTCAGGCTAGTCCTAATGGCTTTTGAGAATTTCCAGTACCTGGTGGGATGCTAAGGCCAGCACACTCCTATTGTTATGCCTCCTGAATGGATTTGGGGTCTTGATTAGGGTTAAACAAGTAGTTAAGAACATGATGCAGAGACCTGCCCCTGGGCTGGATAGCTGTGAGTGGCTGGGTGTGTGGGACAGCATGGGCAGATGTCTAGGGCAGTGGGCACACCCAGTGTGTTCTAAACTCACCCCTGAACAAGTAGAGAATCCAGACAATCTAGTAAAATTTCTGCAAAAAGTGTGCTGCCACCCTGGGAACTCCAGAGAGACACAAATCACCACAATGTGCTGGAGTCTGGCCCACGTCTGCCGAGCCATGTTCAATCTGATTCAGTGCCCTAAAAGGGAAAGGGGGGGTAAAGAAGCAGCAGGCACTACAACTGGTGCTGCCCCCCCAGCCGGCCCTGCAGCCCCGGCAGACCCGAAGACAGTCACAGCCCCCCCGACCGGCACCACGGATGCTGCAGCCACTGGTGTTTTCCCGGCTCCCCGGGCGGGCACAGCAGTTGCTGCAGCTCCAGCTCCAGATCCAGCTTTAGCTGCAGGCATCGCGACTGAGCCCAATAACCAACCTGTGCCGGTAGCAGTCGCCCCTGTAAAACTAAAGAAAGACGAAAAGAAAGCAGATCTCTCCAGGAGAGATGACAATGAGCCAGGGTCATCGCGGGAGATAGAGACACAGATCATCACCCGGTCCAGGTCCCTGAGTGAGCTGTGAATCATGCGGAAAGATTCAACCGCCACCCAGGCGAGCACATTGTCACCTGGCTGCTGCAGTGCTGAGATAACGGGGCCAGCAGCTTGGAATTAGAGGGCAAGGAAGCCAAGCAGCTGGGATCCCTGGCCAGGGACGGGGGCATTGACAAGGCCATTGGGAAGAAGGATCAAGTCCTCAGCCTCTGGAGGAGACTTCTGTCAGGCGTGAAGGAAGAGGTACCCCTTCAGTGAGGATTTTCTATGTTATCCTAGCAAGTGGACTAATATGGAAAGGGGTGTTCAGTACTTGAGGGAATTAGCTGTGTGGGAGATGGTCTGTTATGAAGCAGATGACGAGCAGGTACCCACAGACCCAGATGAAGTCCAGTGCACAGCATCTATGTGGAGGGATTTTGTGCGGAGCGCACCACCCTCATATGCCAACTCACTGGCAGTTGTAAACTGGAAAGGTGAAGAAGCACCAACAGTGGATGAGGTGGCTGTCCGACTCCGGCAATATAAAGAAAGCCTCTCTTCCGCCTGGTTTCAGCTGTGGAGAAATTGTTCCAGATGGTCCAGTGACTCGAAGAGAGCATGTCCTAATCCTCACCTGTACGGGACAGCATCTCAGCTATTGGAGGCAAGCGTTTCTCTGCTCAGGAGAGAGAATACAGAGGCTACACACCACAGGGCACCCTGTGGTTTTACCTGCGTGACCACAGAGAGGACATGAGGAAGTGAGATGGAAAACCTACCTCAAGTCTAGAGGCACAAGTGCGTGAGTTGCGAGGTAAAACAATCACGAAAGGGGATTCTGCTAGGAAAAATGCCGCTCCAGTTTCCAGTAGACAGCTCTCCAGAACAGGTAGACAGTTTGACCTTGATTCCGATCCTCTGGAGGGGACCTGCAAGTCATTCTTACAGCAAGTGAGCAGCAAATTCTCTGACCAGGATTAGAGGGGCCCTGCCTCCAGCCAGGTGGAGGAAAGGGACAACCGCGTTTATTGGACGGTGTGGATTCGGTGGCC
>Ga0065711_1008728_pt1 | contig 27599 bp, 19 predicted proteins | sample Hoacrofraction12_FD_59098 | JGI IMG/M metagenome (GOLD analysis project Ga0065711, IMG submission 59098) | Hoatzin crop microbial communities from Cojedes, Venezuela - Epithelial fraction 12 v2 (version 2) | ecosystem: Host-associated > Birds > Digestive system > Esophagus > Crop | place...
ATCCTCATAGCCCTCCGCTGGACTCTCTCCAGTAGCTCTTCATCTTTCTTGAACTGGGGAGCCCAGAACTGGACACAGTACTCCAGATGGGGCCTCACTAGGGCAGTGTAGAGGGAAAGGAGAACCTCCCTCGACCTGCTGGCCACACTCTTCTTGATACACCCCAGGATCCCATTAGCTTTCTTGGCAGCCAGGGCACACTGCTGGCTCATGGTTAACCTGTCGTCCACTAGGACACCCAGGTCCCTCTCTGCAGATCTGCTCTCCAGCAGGTCCACTCCAAGCCTGTACTGGTGCATGAGGTTGTTCCTCTGCAGGTGCAGGACCCTGCATTTACTTTTGTTGAACCTCATCAAGTTCCTCTCTGCCCAGCTTTCCAGCCTGTCCAGGTCACGCTGAACGGCAGCACAGCCTTCTGGTGTATCCACCACACCTCCCAGTTTGGTGTCATCAGCAAACTTGCTGAGGGTACACTCTAACTCTTCATCNAGGTCNTTGATGAAGAAGTTNAACAAGNCTGGGCCCAATACTGACCCCTGAGGGACACCACTAGTTAGAGGCCTCCAACTAGACTCAGTGTCACTGATGACAACCCTCTGAGCTCTGCCATTCAGCCAGTTCTCAATCCACCTCACCAACCATTCATCCAGCCCACACTTCCTGAGCTTCCCTAGGAGGATGTTATGGGAGACAGTGTCGAAAGCCTTGCTGAGGTCTAGGTAAACAACATCCACGGCTCTCCCCTCATCTACCCAGCCAGTCATGCCATCGTAGAAAGCTACCAGCTAACAGCAGTAATGATGGTCTCACTTGATCTACAGACAGACCAATTTACCTTTTGGAGCCGACTTCAACGAGTGTAATCTAGGCCTCGGTACCGCTTTCGCAGGGACAGACCTTGGGGTACCGTTCTGGCAGGCTGGTTTCGAAGGCCATTCTCCATTCTCGATGATGACTGTGGCACTTGCAGCTGCAACACAGAACGACAAACAATTTGCTCTAGCCACCATCTAGTTTGGGGAAAATTAAATCTTAAACCAAACCTGTTTTACCCAAGGCTAAAGTCAGGAGAAAAGTAAGTTGGAATAAAAATAGCGTGTCTTCAGCATCTACCTCTGATATGTTCAGTACAGACTGATGAGCTGTAACAGATCAGTCCACGACTGTTACAGACGCTCTCAGGGCTAGACATACAGCTTTGAACTATGCACGAGAGGGATATATAGACATTTATATTAAGCAAGATGCATAACTAGAAGTCTGATTGTGCTGTACCAAGCAAAGACGCAGAACACGTTTCAGTTTACGCCAAGAAAAAGCACCATCAGTACGCAAAGACATTCTGCCCTCAGAACTGATTGTCAAAAAAATAAGAAACAAATAAAAAACTCAGACAACTTCCTCACGCAACCCCTTCCCGTGTTCCCTCTCGTCTGAGCTGAGCGCGCTGTTCCAATGATACGTGCGTACATCACCACGGACTCCGCACTCCTTGCGAAGCACTAGAAAAAAGCAAGAGCCCACCTGCATTCACCAGCTACCAAACAAGCTCTAAGAAAGGTTCCTCTCGCCTCCTCAGCAGGCTGCTCCCCGCAGCAGAGAGCTGGAGCCGTACAGCAAACTGCTCCCTGCAGAAAGGGACCAGACTGGGAGAGGCAGGACAACAAGCCATTGCCACCTCACATCACGACCAGGTTTCCAACCAACAGGGCAGTTGCTACAGACGACGTTTCGTTCCACGTCACAGGAACTTGAGAGAGGTCTGGATTTAGCGTCACCGCAAAAATTTTTACTTGAAAAAAGGAATCTGAAATTTGGGGAAAACACTGTTTTATTTTTCCAGAAAAAAAAAATGAAAATACTTCTAAATTAAGTACACACTGAGTACCCCTTTGGTTCAGGTCCTAAAAAATCATGGATACTGACACAGTAAAGACAAGCAAAACCTAACTCCCACTGGAACAGTTTGTCACACTGTTGCTCTCCAGTCATTTAAAGAAAAAAAAAGGGGGGGGGGGGCAAGGGAGTGTTCATATAATACCAAGTTTGCCCCAGATTAGTGTTTCAATAAAGCTGATTTTTTTAAAGGTAATGTGAACAATATTAGATATGTCATTCACAGAAAGATGAAACATATAGTCTTGAGATTGTTTTAGTGTCTTTAAATGCAGTAGCGTAAGCCATATAACTGTTTCGAAAAGATGCTTTTTGGCCACTAATCGATACATTTTCAACAATAGAAAGAGGGACAGAACTGCCTGCCTTGCTAGAAACACAAGCAACTGGAGTCCTCCTTTTTTTTCTTTTTTTCAAGTAAAGTTGGAACCTGTCTAAAGGCACAAAAGCTAAATACTTGCAAAAAAAAAAAAATCTACACATGAGGAACAATTTGCATTAACACATCGATGACACAGTTATTCTGCGGGAGTCTGACCCAGATCAGTATCAGATGATTCAAATCGATTTGTTTTAGTAAAGCGTGAGGCCTGAAGCAGCCCTTAACTTGTTCCACAAATCACTAAACCAAGGATTTCTGCTCAGAGCTCCCCGCAAGCAGCTAACAACTGCTCCAAACTGCTGGGCTACTTTCTTCTAAACCAGAAGCACGCCATGGAAGTAACACGCTGGGGAAGCGAGCGTACTTCTGGTGTGGAATTAGTCAGGGCACTGTGTCTTCGGATTAGAAGCCATGGAGTCAGCAAACCAGGCTGCATGCAGAAAAAAAGGCAAATTCACAAAGTTTGGTCAATATACAATTCAGAGATGGTTATTCATAGAATTAGGAGTAGCTGCTGCAATCTTGATAAAAGACAGACAGCTACGAAGTGATCGCACCCAAGCTAAGATCTAAAGGGTTTAAAAACTGAACTCATTCAAAGAATTTTAGTGAAGTATTGACTATACAGAAAGGCAGCTCCAAGTCAATTGCTAGGATCAGCTTTCTTACTTCTGAAATACTATTTCCTTTGTATGAAATTATTCTAATGCAATTCAAATCTGGATTCCTGTTAACCTCAGAGTTTAAACATTTCGGTATGTTCAAATGGTTGTATTTTCAGCTCAGCACTGAAATTGAGATTGCTCTTCTGTTAAAAATTCAAATTTCCCCTGCTCAAGCTGACAGCTTGCATGCAAAATATTCTTTTAGTGACAACAACATTTCAAACTTCATTATTTCCAAACTTCTCAAATAGTAAGTCTTTTTAGAGAAAAGAATCATAAAACTGAAGTGCTCAGACGACGCAAAAAAACCCCTACCCTAACGCTGTCACCGGAAATTACCAAGCCAGGGATACCCCATAACAAAGGGCTGAGCTGACACAGCAGGGGAAACGGTCTCTTTTGTAATTTTTTTTCTCTGCTAACACAAGGTAAACTCCTTAAGCAAAACAAGCCAAGTGACTTTGTCCATTTAACACTGTTGACAGGACCACAACAGTCTGCCATAAATTTCATAACATTCACAGCATAAGCCTCCCACATCCTGACTCTTTGCACGTCCCACCAAGCTAATAAAAAAATTTTCAGTTTACAAACACAGATTTTTTTTTTTCCGACATTACTGTATAGTAGACTAAATGGAAGAATAAAAACCAAGAACAGCACTGTATTTAAAACATTAGAGTACAAAGGAAATGCATTACTTCTTTCCAGTTTGATTCAAAGTCTTTAGACCTCCACTACACTAACATGTGAATCATGTAACCTAAATTCATTATACTCACAAAACCTGACCATCAGACTTAAACCATTCTCACCGAGTGTAACCATTTACCTAAAGAAAAATCATCTTATGGAAAAATCAGCAAGTCAAAACATTGCATACATTTACCAACCTCCACAGAATAAAATACATGCTTTAAAAAAAAAAAGAAATAAAAAGGAATACAACCTACTTCTTTTCCCAGTAAACGTGGCTAACAAAGGAATGATACAGAAGCTGTAAGATCCCACTACCAGCAGTGTCAGTAAGGTAATATCATAGTGGCTTCCTGAGTCAGTCGGTGGCGTTAGTGTAGAATTGATGAAAATAATAGGAGAAAAATTAGTTTCCGTGCAACTGCGGAGTCCTCCTGGTATAGTCATTTAAAAAGGATCAAAGCAAGTTCAAAGCCAAAGAGACTGCAGCCATGTTCAACCTCTCATATTGCTCCTGCTTGCTCTTCGTGAATCGGAGTGGAAAAAATTGTAAGCTTCAAGGCAGTGACAAAACAGATTAAACCAGCTAGCAAATCAGGCTGAATAAGGAGTCATCTGTTGGAATACTTAATCTGAATACACTTCTTTGTTATCAAGCGATGACCCTTTCCTTTGTTACCGGAGGGAGTAAAATGAAGAGAGGACAAAGCTGCTTAGGAATTCCAGATACGGTCCTGAACCTGAACAGCAAAAGTCAACATGGCTGTCACGGTAACAGAACCGACCTGACTACACAGGAGCACGCACTGCATATTTTATTACACATACTCTTATTCCTTTGAGGAATATGTTACGTCTTAGTTTTTTAATGAAGGCACTACAGGGAAAAAAAAGAACAAGAGAAAATTTAGTTACTTATGTATGCATGCATATGCGCATACATAAACTACAAATGTATGTTAAATCATAGTTCTCTTTCAGTCCATTGAAGACAGATTTAAACGACAGCTGGCATAAATGAAAGGCCTTTGCCCAGCCTCCAAGATGTAACAGATGATGCGATAGTAACAGAATATTTGAATGCACTCATCTGAATATGTATAGCTGGGAATACCGACACGTCAGATGGTTGTGTGATATTTCCTTCTTATTTTTGCCCCTAAATCTCCCAAAACTGCTGGTACAGACCCTTGGTAGACCTTCAAAGCAAAGCAAGTTCCGTTATTTTTCTCCCCAGTTTTAAATAAGATGGATTTGGTTCAGGTCACACGCTAAAGCTTGCAGTGACCTCAGAAATTCTAGAAGTCTACCCATGCAAAGATTTACCTCCTGAAAGCAGTTTCCACTCACCTGCTTTTGACCTCATCTATGCATTTAGCCTACAAAACTCTGAAAGAGAGATAATCTAGTTCAAAAAGTGCATTTAGTATCAAAAACTGTACCGGGCTGTTCCAAATATCATGACGGGTAATCCATTCACATCGTTCAGACTTCGTCCTTCTGACGCTACATGTAAACACCAGGAAACTTCTGCTCAAAGACCCGCTGGTTTTGTAACGTTTCAGGACTGAAGGGGAGCTGTACTGAAACCTCAACTCAACAAACCAAAATCCAAGGCTCAAAGCCCCTTCCGGCGGCAACTCTCAACAAGGAAAGCTGTAAGTTAAGACGCACAAAGAGCAAGACCTAGAACTAACAATAAGCAGTACAATGAGCATTAACCCAGGCCTTTGCCAGGCAGGACTCTCTTCACGGGGATTTCAACAAGCAGTTGATGCTGGCTACCAGTGAAACCCCGTAACGGATCCTCACCATTACTGCTGAAAAGACTCTGCTCGCTCTGAGTGCTGCTGACTGACGAGATGCTAGGTGTTCTCTCCAGCACTGGTCTCTTGACAGGCACTTGGGATTGGGCGAGCAGTTTACCGGAGCTAGCCCACGAGGCTGGAGAATTCTTCAGAGAGGCATGCTTCTCCCTCGGCAAAGCTCCTGGACCTGTCAGTTGGGGGGGAAGGGGGAGGGAGAGAAAAGAACAAAAGGAGTTGCAAAGAAGCTTAAACAACTGCTTCTTCTACGTATACGCCTACAAGTAAAAAGATTTACACATTAGAAATACATGTAAAAAGGTGGAATCTGCCTCGCACTGACATGGTAAAAAAATGCTGTAAATGCAGAAAAACAGTTCCAAGGATTTAAAGAATCCAATTTTACCTGCATATTGACCTTGGGAACAAGCCAAGAGCTTTACAGACTGGCCTTCAATGCAGACATCTGCACACACAGAAAGTCTTTATAGTATTGTCCCACCTATGTGTATTCTGGTTAGCCGTACTGGCAACCCCATAAAAATACAGCCTCTGGTTCAAAGACAATCCAAGAAAGATTCTCCTGTTTGTTCCTGCCCCCAGAACAGAGATTCCCCCCACCCCCATTCGACAGTGCACCCTGACAGCCCAGGTCCTCTCCAGGACAAACACAGCAGCAGAGAATCGCATAACATACTGAAAACTGATTAGTTCTGCAGAACTAGTTAAACAGCACTGCCTGGAACTGAGCTCCTAATGGCCAACTGGTGCAGACACATTTTTGCATTAATTGCTGCTTTCATTTGTTGAATACTTAGCCCAATAGCTAAGTGAATCAAATAGGAAGAGTATCTATATAGGGGACACGTGTGCCACCTTCAGACAGGAGCTTACTCTGGTCCTACTGGCAATGCAACTACACTTTCTGCAAGAAAATCTGAGTTTAGTTAAGACTTTTCTTTATTTCTGAAAAGCGTGCACCTGGATTAAAACTACAAAGGCCCAAAGGAAGTTGTGTACACACAGATTTGTCCTGCCAGCACTGAGTTGACTCCTGTCAGCTCCAAGGTCAAGATCTTTATGCAGTCCTCTGAGTAACTATGGAAAAGAGGTTTTCACTTTTGCACAAAAAGAAAAATAGAATTATGGAAGGCAGACTCACTTTTTTAATATTTTGTTATTTATTACAAAAAAAAGGTATTTTACAAAATATCTTAACTTCTGATGTCATTGCTAGTTTGAAATCTTCAACATAGTTTATCTTTCTCGAAAAGAGATGACTGCAGCGTTTCAGACTTCACTTTGAACAACCAAGTTTCTACTTAAAGCAAACACCCTTCCCTTTATTCTCACTACTATTAACCACATTTGAATTTTGCTTAAGCTCTTAAATAGACTGCTGAAATACGATAGAATTAGCTACTAATTCCACTTTATCCAACCTCAGGTTTGCGCCAGGATCTCCACTCTTAAATACCAGCAACCAAGAAACCATCCATTTGCACTAAGGCCAAGAAAGCAGGACATTAAGGGGATTACATGAAGATCTAGGCAAGAAAAGCACTGATGCCCAGTGCCTGCTTTCGACAGCAGGTGGTGTGCCAGGATTAGATAACTCACCACGAAACATCCAGTACCGAGCACGCAGTAACAGGAACAGCACCAGTAAAGGAAGGTCTGTCCAAGCTACTCCCCTCAGTCCAGATCAACTCAGCAACAAAAGCAAAACCCTACGTACAACTAAACACGCATTGGGGTACTGCATAATACCGGTCACTGAATATAACGTGCAGTCAGTAACCGTGATTTACGTCAGACCTCTCTTCAGACGAGCACTTTTACTACTTGTTTGGCATTACTCTGCAGAACTGTGATTCTGTACCTGGCTTTACTGTAGGTATTAAATCTGCGAGACAAAATTACAAACAATTGTAAAATGTGGCTGATAAGTTACTGCAACGGACACCTGAATACATCCAACTCGCTAAAGAGCATCCAAGCTTTGTCATGCTGTGAGAACACCATAAACCACAAGCTCACCCCTAAGTGAAAACCCATCCAAAACCCAGCACTCCAGACAACATACCTGAAATCATTTGTGCATTTAGAAGAAAAAAAAAAAAAAATTCTGTGACATCTAAACTTCATGACAGTTTTCTTCAGCTTGCCACGTTGCTCTGTAACAGCTAATTTCATTACTGGATCAACATACCAGAATACTAATTAATCCAGCCCAGTCAGAAATTCCTTTTGTAAACAGCCTCTCAGCAAAACAAGGTGCAAACCCCACCTCCAGAATAACTAAACAAACTAAAAGGGCCACTGTACAAACACTGCACGTTGTTTGTACGACTTCTCAAGTTAAAGCTTTGCATTTCCAAAGGCAGAGGAGCGCGTGCAGCTCATCAGCCGCATTTTGTTGTTTAAAGACAAAGGTACCGTGCTTGATTGCTGCTGTGCTGGACTCATTCCTCCAGTTCAAAAGGCACAGGAACAAAACTCCGTTTTCTTCAGGGAGATTCTCTCTCAACAGGGGTTGAGGCAAGCATGTGAAGACGCTCTGTCTCTTCTCGTACAGCGTGTTCCCTATATGTGACCTGGAGCCCGCCTGGCTCCTGTGCAGACACAGGCACGCGGCAGTGAGCCCAAACCCAGCCAGCACTGCAAGCTCCAGGATGTCCAGCTTCAGACGCACGTCGAAGAGATGACCTCTGCTCTTTTCTTAGTTCATTTACTGCTCGGTGCTTTCCCATAAGGCTTCTATTAAAGTAATTACTCAAGCACTCAAATACATTTTTCAAAACCCCAGCTCGAGGGAGAATTTCTTTTAAGTCATGACATAAGATCATTAAGCAACTACTCTAGGTGTTACTTTGAGTAACAACAATGGTTTTAGAAAGTATTTTTAGAAGTACCATTCCCTAAGACAGTCCCACAGAATTAAACGCAAAGTTTTTGAAGACAGCAGCAGGAAGATATGTGATATAAACAAAAGTACTGGAAACAAGCACAAAAGCAGGATATTTAGCGAACCATTATTATAAAGACAACCAGCAATAGCATCAAAGCAACAGGCTTTCATCAGTTATTTAATCTAGTCACTGAAGCAGAATACTAGAAATATCACATTCCTCTACAGTGAAGTAATGAGTTGGCAACTCTTTAGAAAAAAAGTCTCTCTGCAACAACCACGTTACTTCAAGTATGATACAGTATCTCTTGTATTGGAATGGAAATAAGCAAAGAACAGAGCTCATTTTTCAAGAAGCTCCGAAGTCAGGTTTCATATTGTTCCTTAAATAATCATCCTCCCATACAACCCCTTAAAGATGGTTGCTGTCAAGAATAAATTAAGGCTTCCTCTAAATAGCACTGGAGCCTAAAAAATTCAAACTGAAAGAATAAACGTATGCTTGAAGTGGTGAATTTGGGACTTCACTGACACCAGGCAGATTGTGAAGTTGAATATCTGTTCACCAATTCTGAAATTCATTGTCCAACATTTCAAAGAATATGGACGCATTTCACATCCAGAACTAAGCACAGAGCAGCTGGTATTCACAGAGCTGCACGACACCTCGACATGGATGGTTGGAAGCCTTTCCCCAACAGAAACTTAGGGCAGACTAAGTGTAAACAGAGTCTTTGGAAGGATGTTTTTGTTGTTGCTGCTTTTCTTTAACCCCAAAACCAACAGTAATAGTTGGTTTGGTCTTTCATTGCCTTATCTCTTCAAAGTTGAATTTTGGGCTTTTGTCTCATGCTTTTCTGACTTTTCCTGAAAGTTTAAAAAATCCAGAGGGCTCTATTTTAGAAGTGCTAAACTTTGTAGCTTTAAAAGAAAAAATTAAATATCATGAAAAAGTCCAGTCTAAGCCTACAGTACAAGGTCTTTGTAAAGCAAAGGGAGTAAATCTTCAAGAAAGCATGCTTGTTTTGGCAGCTATTGAAAGGAGCAAGTAAATCATGGAAAGATAAACTGGACATTGATATTGTTTCCAACAGAGCAATCTTAACATAGCTGTGAGAGCATTTATGGCTCTTTATGGTTGTTATTTTGAGCACTGTAAAGCAGTAGCAATACACTTCCAATGGCTGCAAGCTCCCCAGGTTGCCTGACTGACCGTTCAACAATATTAGATATACTATATTATGCTATACATACATCAGTGTTCCTTCGAGGAATAAAGGGTGGTTGCAGCACATTTCATAACTCTACCAAAGATCTACAGATAATCTCTTCCGAGTTATCTCTCCCTTTTAAAGTCTCAGATCACTACCAGAATTACTCAAGAAGGTACCAAGGCACAACAAGGTACAAAGGCAGGACACAGTTACGCTACGTTGCTAGTAATGCCCCAACTGCTAAACATAAACATGTTCCTGCAGGGTCTTGAAATATTCACATTAGATTTTTATTTGTTTAGGACGTAACCGCTGCTCAGAGAACAGGTTACATATTAAGGCAAGACCCAATTCGCCACCTGATGCAGACCTCCACAGTATTGTTCCCATTCACCTCCAGTCCTCAGGAGAGTGCTCCTCTCGGGCACAGGTATCAAGGAACCAGCAGCAACCAGTGCCAACAACATAACCGGGCTGCCAGCGGCCTTGCGGGTAGGTATTCATGGGTTCCTCCTCTTGCAACTCAATAGTCTCAGGCTAAAACTGGAAAACTGATCACCAGTGCTACAGAGCATCATAAATATTAGCAGTTAACCACCAACCCAACCCTTTTCATTCTCTCAAATGCTCCCACTGTCAGAAGAGCGATTGGGGTGTCTTCAGTTAGGGCACAGAGGGAGAGAATGACATTCATGTGCATCTACCTTTGAATTTCACTTTTTTTCCCTTCCTATTTGGCCCTGTTATGAAATTTGGCAGACTTCCTCCCAGTCAAGCCCTTCCACGATCAGAGGGACTCCTCCCTTGCCAGCCCTCCCTCAGGCTCAACTCGCTGCATGTGATCTCCCCGGCACCCAGAAGCCACCCTTCTCCTCCCCGGCCCCGGGGCCGGACGCATGCCTGCTCTCCCACCTCCAGCGCCGTCAGCCACCACGCTGCCTGCCGGGTTTACTCAATTTGAGTTTTCTCCTTTTGTAGGCTGAACTGGAGCACCCCATGAGAGACCAGACGTCCGCAGAGTCATGCTGTCCTCTCCTATGGCCCCAGGCAGAAGGCAGGTCCACGCCGGCTTCCCAGGCAGCAGTGGCAAGGCTTGCCCGCTCCAGCTTTGCCAGGACACTGTTGGAAGCTGTTTGCATCCTGACCGAAGCAAACCAATGCCAACCACGAGCTTTAACACAGCTATGGGAAAGTTCCATCCACTGAGGAGTAGTGGGCACAGGACAAGTCACATCAACGTACTACAAGGAAAGCTGAGGCAGAAGAAAACCACCAACCACATCCAACCGTGCTTCTCAGTATTGTCCAGCTGTTCACACCACACACCCCTTCATGTTATGCTCTTCGAATTTTTTTGATAGTTTGCAGCTTTTATGCCCATGTTATCTATAAATATTTCAAGTTTTCCATTGCAGCAGTTCATGCATTCCTTGCATGAAGAAGGAACCGCATTGTGGCAACACATAAATACAGCTCTCTTCAGGAAGGCAAGGATTCCTGCTTCTCTCCTCCTTTACCTCCACCTTGAGAGAATTCAGAACTAACCAGAACAAGTGAAGAGTTGTTTGAAGACACACCAGCATGTCCTTGCAAGTAAATGACTAGGTATGAAGAAATTCCCCCCAGGGAAGTGGTGCACACCTCGCTCCTAAAGGAGAATATGCTTATAGCTGCATCCACACTTCTGACAGCATTGCTCTGTGGACTGCTACTATCAGCCTCTGCAAGTATGATCTTGCTACACGTGTAACACATTAATACCCTGATGTGGCTAGTCACAAGGCACCTGTAAAGAGTCTGGGAACACAGGTGAAAACTTAATTCCCTAAGCATGGACACCGATGGCACCAGAAACAAAGCTGGAAGGACAAAATGCTCCCTTCTGGAAGCCAACAGAATACTGGAAATACCATAGACTGGTGAATAAAGATTCTTTAAGTTCATCTTCAAAAGCTGCCATCCCCCTGGCCTTGTCCCACTACCCCCAAAAAAGCCAGAGGACCACACCTAAGGCTACCAAGTCAGCAATAAACCAATCAACTTGCTGTGAAATCGTTCATTGTACAGATCCCACATTACCTCATAAAAAAATAACTTTCTGCTTTTACTCATTTCTCATGGTCCATTTGACTTATAAAATTAAATGGGAAATTATTTATTCCAAATGGGTGTTTTTATGCTGAACCCTGTGCAAGGCTTGCAAAACATGAGTAGTATGTATCCCGTGGCGAGAGCTCCTTGTGAACGAAGTGCAACATAAGAAAATAGAGAAAGTTCCTTTAACTTGGACACCTGTTAGCATATATAGCCACAGCTAAAAGCAAATTGACTGCGCTGAATTCAGACTGCATCATTTTATGGCTCCTTTCTGACTTCAAAATGTGAATTGACCCTTCTGTACCCGAATGACCAACACCAGGCTTAGAAGTCAATGCTTGGCATGAGGACATACATGCTGCTCCAGGCAGCTTCCAGCAGGCTGCTCCTGCTGAGGATGGCCAGGGAGTGAGGGCAAAGCGGGGTGGAAACGTTACCAGGGAAGCCCAACTCAAGCAACCAGAGGTTTCAAGAGGCAGAAGGAATGACCTGTGAGCTTCCTAAGCCCTCACAACTCATGCTGATTCCTGAAAGCTCACAAACCGATGGGACTAAAGTCCCTTCAAATACATTAGCTAAGTTATTCCTCACTTTACACTGCAAATTAAAAGAGAACTGGTTATGAGAAACACAGTCACCATGCAGGGGAGCTCTCTGGGTGAAGATGACCAAAGAGGGATGACAGACAAGCTTTATGTCATACTACAGATGTACCTCATGTTCCATGGAGACCCATGTATGGGGTTTTCTACTTCCCACACCTCCAAAGTTTTAAGTTCACTTTTAACACAGCCTTTAATTACCGTAATGAAGCATTACACATGTACTGAAGAAAGGGAAAATGGGACCAAGTAATCTGGACTGAGGGGCAAAGGACAAATAATGATGTTGGATAAGTTAGTGTATGAGGAACCTGCTTTTAGGATCCATAAAAAAAGGCTGGCTGTTCTGCAGAAGAAAAAACCAAGAAGCATAAAAAGACTGGTTGAAATTAAATCTTAATCCTTATTTATAGACTCTGGTGTATTACAGATATGTTCATCAGAAAATATATGGATACCCTTACAGGTAACTCTTCATTTTGAGAAAGTCCTGGTGGTTTCAGGCCAGAAAACCTGAAAGTTATGTCTGCCTTTTAAAATATTTTGTTTCCCCTTGGCAGCACGTGGATCCACCTTTAAAGAGTCACATGGTAGACAGCAGGAATGATCCAAGCTGACAAGTGATTTGCAGTAACCGTGTTTGGTTTAGCTCCTGGTTCAGCGTCAGACCATAGACTCCAGGCTGTGGGAACGCTTACTGAAACTAAACTGTTTCGGTTCTGCTTCACTAGTATCGTGGAAGACTATACCAAGATGGCTTGAATTATCAAATTTATATTTGTTTACAGCTATATGAAAACCCATTGAACCATTTGGCTTCAATTTTCCATCTCAAAAGCCTATCTATGTGCAATAAATAGCAACAACACTCAATAATGAACACAGTCTTCACCTATTACGGCCTGTTCTGGTTTTAATTTTGGAATCTTCTCCGAACTGCACATTTAAGTGTAACATCAAGGCAAAATGCAACACAACGAATTTAGCAATTATGAACTACCAAGCAAGTCAGTATTTCAAAGCATCAGTAAACTTTTTGTAGTTTAATACAACTTAAACGTAGTCCCTATAGCATATGGGGAATTGTTTTTCCCGTGCTTCAGTTAGTCACACGACACTGGAAAAGTCCTTCAGTATGATCAACTTTTCATAAGCAAGAGGTCTGACTTGTCCAAAACCATCTTCACGAAAGCACAGAATTCAAACTGTTGAGTTTCTCTCTCCCCAAGCTTTCGTTACTCTAGTTACATGCTATGAAAATACTTGCAAGCAAAAGAGGGAGTACCACTGGACTAGACTTATGGAAAAGGTAAGTAAAGCACAGGGCTTTACTTGGTTATCAGTGCCTTCAATCGGAGACAAAATGGCACCTCATATGTCAGAAACAACTGTCCGATGGTGAAAGACATTTTGGTTACAAAGATGGTTTACAACACTTCCACTAACTTCTGGAAGTCTTTAACAGTAAGTAGAGGAATAATATTTTTGATGCTTTCATCTCCCCAAACAGTTTCAATTACGCATAAGGCTTGACAGAGCTCTCATAGCTAAGACATCAGCAGCAACATGAAGCTTCATACAGTGGGAAATCACTGAGAGCAATGGCATTATTTTAAGGCAGAAGTGCAGGTGAAGTATTAGCATATCAGGAATCCTAACTTGCAGGTAAAACTCCATTCCTTTACATACTTTATAAGTAGGTTATAGTCAGCACTATGACCAAAAAAACCCCAAACATGCAGTGGTGAGCTTTTACATTTTGACATCTAAAGTACACCACTTGCATCCCTATTTTATGCTGTTCAAACACAAATCAAAGAGTTTCCAGTGGCTCAAACTGTCACAGCGCTGCTGTCCAACTGCCTGCACGGTAGCATGTGGTTGCAGGGGCAGGCTGACAGTAGGAGAACCTGGAGTGACATTCCAAGGGACGACCAAATCTCCTTGGCTTCTCCAGTCCCCTTCCATCCCTCCCTCCAAGCGAGAGAAAGGCATGACTCTTCCCAAGCCATAATACCTCAACTATTAGCAGGCTATTACTCCTCCACCGTGGTTATGTACATCCAATTAGAAGGCTGTGTGCATTTGCTGGGAATGAAAACAGTAGTTGCTTTCTTTTCTGGACTGGTTTAAAGCACTGGACCAGGGCTCCAAAATTACACACGCCTCCCAGTAAGAACCAGGTAACTCAAACACCTTATTCTGTGTCCTGAATACTAATATGTGGCTTCACTAACAGAAAGACTAACATACTGAAATGCATACTGCCTGCCTTCCAGTACTACAGAAATCTATGCACACACAAAAAAATTTGCTGTGCAGAATTAAAATTTTTGTTTGAGAATGAGTATGTGATCACAGGTCACTCTCATATGGAGGAATGGAAGAAAATAATTACAGATATCACTTTGTGCTGTTTAGCTTGCAACTGCAACCTGATTTCTAGATTTGCTGCAGAAATGGGGATTCTCCATGTCACGAACCACTTTAGTACATTGAAACACCTTGTAAAGAATCAATTTCTAATTCCGCAGAAGCTTCCAAGTTCCAGCCAAGATACACCAGTACTGGTGAACAGCGGTCTGCAACCATTCTGAAATAAATACAAAAGTAATGTCTAGCTTAACGTGCTCTGCAAATAATCTCACAAAAATATAACGCTTGAGATAGGAGTTTTCCCTCTCTTTCTTCTGTCTTCTGTTTGGGAGAGGATCAGGGAATTCCCTTAGAAGCCATGCTTCCTACTGGCTTACTGCATTACCACTGAAAACTTACGGTTTACATTTACCAGTGAAAAAAAAATTATCAAAATCTCAACTCCTGCCAGGTTGCAAGGATCTTATAATTGGTGTTTTATACAGGGCAATTTTTTCTTTTATTTCTTGGTTGTAGAAGAGTTTCCTGCTTTCCCACTCCAAATGCCCGTGCATGACACAATTCACTGCTCACAAGCTATTGATTATTCTGGGAATAATACACATACTCATACATTTTGGACAGACAGCCTGCTTCTCTCCATCAACACACACGTGACATAGGACACAGTGCTACACCATCACTTCTCTTGTTCCAAGTGTTTAATGGGCCCGCTACACTGGTGTGTCTTCCTGCCCAACAATCCAAACACAGCCAGCAACTGGTCAAGAATTAGCTGCACTTATGTCACTACCACAGGAAGCAAAGAGGTCATTCGGATTTGGACATTTTTGAGACTCAGCTTGCAAAATGCCTGAATAACCCAGTCTGAATTCAGCGCTGACCCAGTTACAGGCAAGGGAGGCTGGACTAGGTGACCTCCAGAAGTCCTCTTCATCCTGGATTTAGCTAGTCTGTCTGCAGTCTGGAGAAATCCTGACAGCAAACAACTGCACAGCTACCGAGTTATTTATCTCCGCTGCTGGAATTACATCAAGGCACAAGTTTAATACCAAAGTAGTCAAGTGACTTAACTGGAAGAAACAGTTATTCCCTACAGGAAGGCTTCAGCTAAAACCCGTAACTGGGTTTGGTTTACAAACTGCTGCTTGGTCTCAGTAAGTCTATGCACAGTTTTACTTCAAAAACTTTAAAAACAGGTGGAGTAAGCAGCAGTGGATAGGGTTTTACCTGAAAAGTGTGGTCAGATAATACAGCGAGGCTTTAGTAGCAATATCAGTAACTCCTACTTTTCGCCATCCTTGCTTCTCCCACTCACACTCCCATCCTCCGATTTGCATCTGTACCATGTTTACGAAGGAGCAAGGAACCACGTTTAAGAATTCCCTTGGCAAGAGATGGGGAAGTTAATCTGACAGAGTTTAATGCATCAAATCCCACTTTGTAGCACCAAAACATTGTATAAGCAAAATGAAGGGTAAGATGCGCTAGGAAAGGTGGACATCAGCAGCAGGGCTGGGGAGAGAGCATGAAAAAAATGTTCTTCTCATGGGCAGCATTAAAGCTCCAATCTCATCAGATCATAGAAGGAGTTTGAAAAGTTGAGGTACTGCTTCATACTTCTGCCTTCAGCAGCCTTTTTCCAACAGGAAAAATTTTGAACATATTCTACTGACTACAGTAATTTCAACATACGATGAGTTAAGGAGTGACAGCCAGCTTTAAAGAAACTTAGGGAATAAAGGTTTTTAATTTCAACAGCAAATGACTTGTGCTTCTGAATCTATTTGGTTTTTTTTGTTTTTTTTTTAATGAAGGGAAGACTTTAGTCATATAACCCAGCCATGCTCACATTTATTTCTAGTGACGGTACCATAAATCCACTCTGGATTAAAAATCTAAAGGAGAAATATACATCTGTCTCTATATCCATCTCAGTTCTTCTAAGACCATAATTACAGATAGGAAAGCTCTAAACTGGTATTTAGAGGGGTGATGAGTCTTCCAAAAAATTGGTGGCTTACAGGTAGGTACCTGGTTCACTGAGAAAATCCCTCACGTTAGCAAGGATCACATCAGAGAATAGCCTATATCCACTTTGAGGGATTAATTCCATAAAGGACTACAGATTCAGATTTTTATCACACCTCACCACCTGTGTATAATTAAGAGGAGTATTTTGGACTGTTTTACAATCTTAGATTGAGTGTGTTAAAAAAAGAACAGGTTTTACTGGGTATAGCTGGGTGTGCGCACTTTCCAAATTACAGTGTATTGTAGTGCAGTCATTTATAGCCAGGCTACCTTTGCCATTAGCTATATTGCCACACTTGGTTTAAAAAAAGCCTATAACCTACATGAGCATTTCTGAATTCCCACAGGACAATTACAGAATGTAGTTTCCAGTCACAAGATTTAAACAGCAGCCTACAGACCAGTTTTGAGACTCACTCCCCCCCGTCCTTGGAAATGATGCTGTGAAAAGCCGGAGTCGAAGACTCCGTAGTCGGAAGGCTATTAAGCAGGTATTCTTCACTACGGCACCAGGGTATCAGTATTAATCAGTCTGAGCTTAATTAGCAGCTCAAGCAGTAGTCTCTCCTTCAATTATGTTCTCCCCTTTCTAGAAACTATAGAGCTGTACCAAAACTAGGTTGAACAAAATATGCTATGTCCTGAAATAAGGGTTCATTCTCGTTGGGACAGCATGCAGTTGCTTATTGTAAATGCTTTGTACCTGAGCTCTGTACTTTCTCCTCTTCGCTTTTACATCTTTTGAGTAATTTTAGTTGTAATTCCGCAACGTACTGTTATATAACCAAACTATAAATAATAATGTTTAAATATTGTTTCTTCCAATAGCAGCACAGCCTCCTAAACACATCCCTCATGAGATAAGATTTTACAGTGCTGGGGTGTAACCTGCTTCTTTGCCCCCCTCCGTAGCAGCAATCTGCAATTCAGAGAGAATCATATTTAACACCAAAAATGCAGCTCTGTACCATTCTAAAGTTCTGGCAGAAAGTACATTAAATATGACATCTTAATTTTAAGAAACTAGTGAAGTGGGGCGGTATTCCAGCGAAAAATTGTCTTACCAGAGCTCGATGACAGAACAGCTCCTTTGTGAGGAGGTGCTTTAACTGTGCAGATGGTTTTATTTTCACATCCTCTCTTCAAGGGCAACACAGATGGCACTGTTTTAACCTTGGGAGCCGATGCACTTCGTAGCGTGACTGTGCCCTGCTTCGGCGTGTTTCTCCCTGGTGTTGTCCCATCTTTCACAGAAGGCATCTGGTTTTAAAGAGGAAAAACAAAATTAAAAGAAAAAAAAAAAAACCAGCACACGCACCAGCACCGTGAGAAGCCCAGCATCCATAATGAAATACTGACTGCACAGCTAAGGGATGTGCTTAGCTGTTTGCCGTCACATTGTCCACATCTGCTGTTCAGAACCTCAAGAATCATCTCCTGAATGGCCCTCAGCAACACAATACTACTAGTTTGAAGCTAATGACAAACACGCTGAAGAGGTTACAGGGGTCATTTTACACCGCTTCTTCCTCTTCCTCCCCAAACTCTCATTAAGCCACTCACTCACTTGACTGCACCTGATCTCTAGATGAATTCTTTACCAAGCAACGACACAAGCTCCTACACCAAGAAGTTACTTGTCCTGCACAACCTGAAACGTCACAGCCCTCTCATAGCTTTCCTGGTCGAGGTGTTATGTTACCACACAGAAACAGGTTACAAGTCTTTCACGTTCAAGTGCCAGATAAAACACACACAGGAGTGGGCCAGGACAGATGTAAAATAACTAGCTCATATGTAGCACTCCTCTACTTTTCAGATAGAATTCTTGCTCTGGTTTATGCAGGCAGCGATTTGGTCATATTCATGCACTTTCCATTACTGACTCCAATCCTCATCTTAATTTTCAGAAACTAATCTGTACTTTTCAGAAGAGCACTTGCTAAGTTTGGTCCAGCTGACAGCTTTACTGCATATTTTATAGCAATGACTCTATGGCTTTTCCAGGTAGCAGCAGAACAAGTTATTATCACAAAGGTTCCCATCTTGGAGACAGGGTGAATTAAAAGCATTCTCTCCAACCCTTGGCACCAAAAGGAAGAAGTGAAGCAGAACCTAAGCTCTGAAAGCCTTTAGGATTAAAGCAGACCATCCCTGCTTTCATGTTAATTTAGGTTTTCAATTTAATTTATTTATTACAGTAAATAAACAGTATTATTTATTAATTTCTTCTGTAACATTTCAAAAATGGATAGCTGCTTCTGTTTTACCTGAAGTAGCTTCCTCCATATACTGAGCTTTACGGGCGTTTTTCTGGCAAATCAGTAAAGCCTGACAAAAATCCAGACAACACCAGTTTTACCGGTCCCAGCTGCTGCCTCCACTCCACCGACTTCAGACAAGCTGTGGAACCCACACGTGAACAACAGGCAGGACTCCACAGAGCATCGAGACTCCAATTCCACGTCCCTACCACACCTCCCCAGATCTCAGGCGACCCAACCCCGAGGCTCTTCCTTTCCCCCCCCCCGCCCTGTTCCTTTTCTTCTAACCTTCTTTGCGAGTGTTTGAAAGCAGCACGTTTCTCCTGACAGGCAGCTGACTCGTCCGACAGTATTTCCCGACCAGGCGGCGCACGCATACCTCCCGGCCAGGAAGTTTGCACCTTCCCGCTGGCCGACTGCCCAAAGCCAGGTGTATGCCCTCCGCATGAGGAATATTTCCCGGCTACTCTTCGCTATTCTAATGAGTCCCCGTTCTACTTCGACTAAACAAACTCCCAAATTAGTCCAAGCAGACAGTTCAATTAAGGTGTTAAAAATAATACGCTTGACCAACTTGGTCTTCGGGGTTTGTGTGACTTAATATTATTGTTAATACATGTATAATTTCTAAGTAAATTTTTAAAAGTGTAATTCAGTTCTAAAGCATGCTTTGAAAGAAAATACTGCAAACAGCAGTTTATCACTAATGTCTATTTAAAGTTACAGTACCACTAGAATTATCTTGATAAAAGCGCATATTAAAAGCGGTATTTAGAAAAGCCTCACCAAGTTCTGCTATGCAATTTTACTAGTTTGACTGAATTCAGGCTTGTTTGCTTTTATTAGAAACCTTACCAACCACATTGTCTTAAAAAGACCTCACCAAAAATTTTTTTATACGATGGAAAAAGATAAAGCCTGAAGACACTAAATCATGCTCGAGGTCATGTGCAATCAGTTTGCAAAACGGCATCTCTCTGCTCCCTTTATTAGGGAGAGATTTCACCTGGGAAATCAACACTACCGTTACATTTGTATCCACAGCTTCCATTCTGCACTGTGCAATGCAGAATTCCTTTCTTCCAAAAGTATAAAATGTATAATTAAGTATGCAAAGAAAAAAATCTTACCAAAGGAGCAGAGCGCAGGTCAAACGTCTCATTTGCCACATCTTTTGACAAGGCTGCTTCCAGAAGAATTCCCATGTTGCTGTTCTGCTCTTTTTCACCTCCAGGCGGACAGATGTTTTGAGCGCAGGGCTGCATTAAGGAGTTTGAACTTTCCATTTTATCGTTCAGCATCTCCTCCGAGCTTTCGGCGCCCGTTGGAAGCACAGCAGGAACCGAGGAGCACGCCGAGTGGGTAGAGCTTGCTCTGCCAGCGTCTTCTGGATCCTGCTTCGACGCGGGTGTCTTTGAAGCCTTGTGGGAAGCGCTCCTGGGATGCGTTGTGGCACGTATGACCGGGCTCGCGAAGAGCTGTTTGCTGAGATGCAGCTTATGGGGCTTCTTCACAGGCGATTCCACTTTAGTATCCTTTCCTAGATCTATTTTCTTTTTCAGCAGTTTCACAGAGGGGGACAATTGCCTTGGGTAAGCAGCCAGCGAAGACGAGGAGCCAGCCAGTAGCTGGGGAGACTGGGGAGACTGTTTTAAGGCTGCGCTGTCTCTTGACTGTAGCACAGGCCTAGACATAACCTTTGGCTTAACATTTTTGAAATTAGGTTTGGGAAAACTAACAATCTCCGACTTCTTCACTTTGGTTATTGTTGACACAGTAGGAGACCTGGCCGCTGGTTTTCCGGCAGTTTGACCTGAACTAGCTTTAAGCAAAGGCCTTCTGTTGTGCCCTCCTACAAATGCCTCGTTTCGTCTTAGTTTAGGAGACTTGCCGCCAAGTTCTGTCAAAGTCGAAACACAGAAAGTTGTATTTTTCGATTGTTCTTTAGGGGTTGAAGTACACAGAGCAGAATCTCTTTCATCAGCCATAGGACTGAAGACCACAAAAGTTGCTTCACATTTCAGGTCGGGCATAACAGTCCTCTTTAATTTTGGTACACTGCAAGGTATGAAAGGGGCGTTGTGCATATCCTGAGGAGCAGCATTTCCAGAGCTACTTTGTTCTTTGGTTAAGGGTTCACCGCTTTCCTTTGATACTTGTTCTCCATCCATTTTATTTACTGGGAGAAGGTGCACATTATTTACAGGAATATCCATGCATGTTTCAGCATTGAAATTCCCAGTTGCATCAAGGTCAGGGGTATCCTGCAAGGATTTCACTTGGTCGTCTTCATTAATATTAATGTATGGTGATAATGCATCTCGCCTATAAGGATCTATACATCCAGCAGCTAGTTTTACATGCTGTGCTTCTGTTTCCTGTAATGCTTTATCAGTCTCATTAGTGTTTTTAACATAGCGTTTGACACCTCCAGAGGCAGGATGATACACTTCAAGTTCTGAATAGGCATCTGGGCTTTCTGAAGCCATTATCGTATAGGAGAAGTCAGGTCTTCTTTCTGAGCTGGTTCTGTTGAGTTCCTCTCTTGTACATACTTCAGAAGAGACTGGCGTTTCCCTCAGATGCATGTCATCATTTTGATCAGTTCCCAGAGATTCACCTATAACGTGAGTCACATCCAACGGGCTCAGACGGCCTCGTGCCCTGTCCTTTGCCAGGGGCTGCGTGATCTGCTCTGAAGCAGGAAGAGGTAATACACATTTAGAGTCAGCCTGACTGTAAGGCACTGATTGTTTGGTGCTCTGATTTTGCATTTTTGCCGTAGCAACATCACCTTTCAGTAAGTTTGTCGTTTCTTTCAGGTCACAGTTCAAAGGATACACACAAGTCTGCTCAGTCACAGAAGACTTGCATGCAGCATCTGCATCTCCCAGCAGAGCTCCTGCGCAGTTGTATTTACCAGGTGTCTCCTGCAGATTAAGTGCTTCAAGACACTGCTGTTTTAAAAGAATACTTCTGAAGTCACTTCTCGTTTCAAGAACCGTTTCATCTTCGTGCTCAGTCACCATACTTTGGTCAGTTGAACTACAATGTGTCTTGGTGGCACAGCTCTTTGAAGAAGGCGTAGCTCTGCCACACGCGTAGTTATTTCCATTTTCATCCCTTATAAGTAAGGAAGACTTCAAGCCATTCTTTGCTTTGTCATCTGACTTTTCAACATTCATTTTGAAGGCTAAATTTTAAACTATTCTCATTTTATACTTCTTTAAAATCCCAGAGAATGTAGATTCTTCTGAACTTTGCAGGAAAAACAGCTTTTCCCTGGAATGGATCAACTGTCCTGAAATATATTTTAAAAGTATTTCTTTGTTCTTACATTTCCCAAGAGGATTCAAAAGTTCTGGAATTAAAAAGAAATGAAAAACAATTAGCCAAACCAGGATTTTAACACAGTAACCATTCTTAAGCTATTAGTCTTTGAAACAAGTGCAGCAATTTTGACCAACTTCCTTAAGGAAATCAGGCTTTTGCAACAATGCCATCCATGCATGTTTGCCTTCACAAGTCACTTCCACTCCCCTGACTGCTAAGCAATTTCTGAACCCTTTGGTGAGTTGCAATCAAGCATGACTTTAGGGTTGCATTCTCAGACACCTGGCTTGCTTGGCTTCCACACAAGCAAACAACCCAAAAGAATTGGCTCCTCAACATTAAAAGGACGAACCACCATTCTTCCCTCTTCCAGTAGGCACGTACCCAAAATGGTTCCTCACACCGTGCGTAGTCCAAGCTATGAAGCTTCTTACTGAGGGTGCTTGGAAGTCAAAAGCTTACAGAGGCTCAAACACAAGCAGGTAAGAGCCATGTGAGAAAAGTCTGTCCAAAACTGAATACCGAACTGACTCCAGAAGCTCTCGGTTACAAGCTGTAAGCAGCCAGGAGAACTCTGTGGAAGAATCGCTACATGCTCACCCTGCTCTTATACTCTTCACTCAGTGTTTAGCCCTGGTTACTGCTAGAGACAGGACACAGTGTCAGCTGGATCTTCAGTCTGACTGTGTCTGGTCACGCGTATGTTCTTATGTACAAGTTTGCATGAAGACAGGTAATTAAGAGAGATCTAAATTACAATAATGATGAAGTGCTGTGGTATAAACTCAGGACTAGGACACCAGAGCAGCAACATAGGAGAACACTAAGAATCCCAGTGAAGACACTTCAGTGCTCATCTCTTGATGCACGTAACAAAGAGCAGTAACCACCCCAGACAGCAGTTCTCCTCCGTACTGAAGGCCTTCTTCCTGCCTTTCGAGGAAGCCATGCACAGCAGAGGTAGCTCGAGATCTTCAGAGAGTTGTCTTAAGACATCCGAGCTGAAACAAACAGAAGCTGGGGAGGCTCATGATCAGCTCTGGGGTTACACTAGTACACTTCTCTAGTGCTGCTGGGGTAGCCAACAGGCACATGGGACCCCTTCAGAGTCACTGGAGAGCAATTCCCTACATAGCAACAGCCTCCATCTTCCACAAAGACAACACAAGATTAGCCAAGTGGGGAAAAAAATCCCAGTGTCCTCTCCAGCAGAGCAGAGCCACTTATCCCTCACCCAAAACCCTACCGAAGCAGGATGGGGGATGGATAGAGATGGAGTGGAGGGAAAAACAAACAAAAGACTAAACAAGAGCCCTCGCAAGGTATAAGGACAAGTTCCTAGCATGCACAAAGACTGCACCCAGGTATCAAAACCACAAGGACATGAAAGAAGATCCAAACCACCCAAAGCAGCTGGATGACCTCTGTAGCACAAGTCCCTGGAAGGCTCCTAGGACCAGAAATGAGACTAGAGGTAGGAAGAACTTCAGATTTATAAGATACAATTGCAGTGGGGTCGGGGGATCTGACGGGAAGAAGGGTCACTTTCAGAGCAATAAAGTCTAAATGGGAGGGACAGAGTTCACTGGATCCAACAAGGGAATGGCCTGAAGATGCGTTCATTGACAAAGGTCAGCTTCCCAACTGAAGAACAGGGAAACTGGGCAGGTGTTGAACACCATCACGCATCTGGAGTGAGACTTTGCTCTCCAGTCAAAGAGCGGGAAGGAGGAGGACGCTCGACATCAGAAACCACAGACAAATAGGTCAATGGCGTTTAACTAAAATGTAGACACCAGAGGTGGTGTCCTAAGGTGAGAATACTAATAAAATGATATATTTGAAATCTGGGAAGAAAGCAGCAGGACATGAACACCAGGATTAAGGATACAGGATAGACAGAATAATGCACACTAGTATGAGAATTGTATTAAAGTCTGAAATTATTTGACTGTAAGTTAACCACAATGAGTAGCAGAGCCCTTACAGACTAAAAGTCCAGAGCGAACAGAAAAACAGAGAATATCTGATCTGCACTATCAACCGTCTCAACTAGGATGACAATACTGGTTACAATACACTGAGACAGGTCAAGCAGCCTACAAGTTGAGAAAAACATAATAATAATGGGAGATTTCCACTATCCTGATGTTGATTAGGCACACTGAAGAATAATTCCCTGATTATGCTTTTGTACAGGAATCAATGACTGCTTTGAGAAACAAGTTTGCCACAACAAGAGAAGCAACGTTTGATTTGTTCTCTAACTAAAGAAATTTAAATCCTCACGGGAACCATGTAAGCCATTTTGGAAACCACAGCAGGGGAAAGAAAACAAACTCTTATCAACAAATACTTCAGAAAGTATAAAATAAAGCCAGCACAAAGTAGTGAAAAGTAAGTTACTAAAAGCAAGAATGCATCATTCAAAACACTGACTTTTCCTTAAACCTTGTTTTCTTCAGCTGGAGACATAGCTTGAATAACTACATTCAAAATAAATCCTTTTTCATACCAATGAAAAGTATAAAGCTTTCCAGACAGGCTGTAGGGCCTGTAAACAGTTTTGAGCACAAAAGCAGTGCTCAAATTCAGGCCGTTCTAGAACTGCAGGAATTTGCGTGCTCACTGTGGACCAAACACAGAGCAGCTTCTGTCTCAGACCAAGGATAAAAAGACGGCAGAATAAGGAAACAGCAAGCTACCAAGATCAGACAGCACCCTCCTCTGCCCTCTCCCCTTCCTCCCACCCAGATGAAATGGCTTGACATAGCTTAAGATCTCCTGGTTCCTTAAGGCTGGTCTAGATCCTTCCCCTGTGGACTATTATTCAGTCCCCATGGAAGCATGAACAATTTTTGTATCCTTATTTTCATCTTCTATTAGGAAATGTGAGGAAGATTCAAGAGTTATTCCAAAAAATGTCTTCACTGGAGGTCGGGTAAGAACCTGTCCTGAATAATTTTCCATTGGTTTAAGTCAATCACAGAATCAACTGCTGAAAAGTATTTGCAAAGCTTGTTTTTACTGTTGTTTTCACATACTACAACTAGTTTCTGCTTGTCTGGAGACTAGCCCATAACGCAGCTTGCTCACCTTGTCATGCAATCAAAAGTGAAGATTCCATTTTGATTCGGCATTAGCTCAGATCCAGCCAGCAGCCTTTCCCTTTCAAGAGCCCTCTCACTACAGAAAACAGGGAACTACTCCAATATGTCAAGACTTCGCAAGACTGTGATCCCAGGAATGTAAAGAATGACACGTTAGCTTCAAGTATGCATCGCTAATAATGCCAAAATTTGAAACACAGGCACCTATGTAAACCTTGATCCAGTCAATGCTGAAGAAGCTCCAAGAAAAATAAAAGTAGCTTTGAGATGGAGTAGCCAAACGAGGAAGTGCCTGAAAGTTGCGTATACGAATGTGTACATCTACGTATAGAAGTCTGCTCACTTAGTGCTCTGGACTTTCACTTAACCAGAGAATTTACAGAAATAAACCACTGATTCAACTATTTTTAAAGCAAATTTTCACTTGAGTCATCAGTACTTCCATGAGCAACTAAACCAGCTTCAAATATAGCTTCATATCCATGTTTAGAGTCCCAGAAGTGTCCTGCATAAAAAGTGAGGTATTTCTAAGGATTAACTGCAGTGTATAAAAATCTGTTAATATAGATTAACATTAATCCTCAAAAAAAAAAAAAAATAATCGACATTCTATAACTCTGCAGGTATTAATATGCTCATCAGCTTATGACAAGTCTTCCTGTTGATGAGAAATTCTTCAGATTTCAGACCTGCCATAGGAGGCTAATGAAAAATGAATCTCAGTCAGCATCTCCTCCGTAGGAGTGGTCAGGAGCAGATACACAGACACATCACTCGCTCTTCCCGAGAACATTCCTTCCCAAGAATACACTGTTCCTGGCACCTAGCCACTCAGGGAATTCTCTAAACTAAACACCACTAATAAACTTGCTTTATGCATAAACAAGCATTATGTACATCTGGCCTCCGCAACACCCCGCAGCGCAGCGCCGTAGAGCTCAGCCGGTCTGCGCCTTCAGCAAAGCTCAACTTGCCAAATGTCAGTTGTCTACTTTAAGTGCTCACACATCACAAAAAAAAAATTTTAGTTAACAGAGCTCTAAGTTTTCCCCTTCCTAACAGATATAAGAGCTTTGGGTACCAGCAGCATCACTTTGGAAAAAAGGGAAAGGAGCTCGGCGAGCAGCTTCTCCCACAAGCAGAAGCAGTCGGCTGCCGGCAGCCCCAGATCCAGGAGAAACCCACTGCACCCCACAGAACCGGGCTCAGAGCAGGGTCCTGGCACTCCTGCTGACCCACGAGGGGTGTCCGGGGGTGGGTCCCTCTGCCCTTTCACAGCACACAGTGACTCGTTCACTGCTGGGTCAACAGGAACAAGAAACAAATCTATTACTACGGAAAATTCAAGCTACAAGTTCACAAATTACTACAAGGCAAGTCACTTTGCATTAGTGTCACAACACAGACAGTAATAATTCACGCTTTTCCTGGTACTCCAGATGGAACTCAGTCCTCCACCCACCCCATCACACGGCATCTACTCCAGCCCACCAGCTACGTTTGTGCGGGCCGTACGAAGAGGGCAGGGGATAAATCCAAAAGGCGAGCGCGTGCCCAGCCATGCGGGAACGCAGGCTAGAACTGCCCTCACCAACTGAGCAGGCCTTGATACCCAACCAAATGCACTGTCAGCACCTGTATTTCAGCAGAAAACCATACAGCAAGGTCACGATTACCACAGTCACCAAAGTCAAATGGTTACTTAAGGCATTTCGTATGTCAACGCATTACACTACAACCGGTTTACCTGCACAAGATCCCACAAGTCTGACTTTTCCAGCGCATACGTGTGAAGGCAGGGATAGCAGCACCCAGGGAGCCGGCAGTGATCAGGCATCCAGAGCACGCTCTGTCCAGGGCTGCTCACATGTGTCCCATCAGAAAGCACCGAGAAAACACATAATTTCAGATAACGCTGCACTTGCACAGGATCGCAATTTCAGAGCTCCCTGTGCAGCCTCAGTAACGGAACCACAGAACCACAGAACAGAACCACAGAACACCACAGAACACCACAGAACACCACAGAACACCACAGAACACCACAGAACACCACAGAACACCACAGAACACCACAGAATGTTGGGGGTTGGAAGGGACCTCTGAGGGTCATTCAGTCCAACTCCCCGGCTGAAGCAGGGTCACCTACAGCAGGCTGCACAGGACCTTGTCCAGGCCGGTCTGGAATATCTCCAGAGAAGGAGACTCCACAGC
>Ga0065711_1003517_pt1 | contig 27597 bp, 15 predicted proteins | sample Hoacrofraction12_FD_59098 | JGI IMG/M metagenome (GOLD analysis project Ga0065711, IMG submission 59098) | Hoatzin crop microbial communities from Cojedes, Venezuela - Epithelial fraction 12 v2 (version 2) | ecosystem: Host-associated > Birds > Digestive system > Esophagus > Crop | place...
TTCCAATCCCATTGTTTTTAAAAAAAAAAAAAAAAAGAAAAAATCATCTAATAATAAGCACACATTTTTCTCCACACATAAAGATGTTGATTCATTTCTGTAGCTGACTGGTATCATCCTGTGCCTTCTGTTTTGCACATTGTTGTATGCTATGTTGGCTTACGTTACTGTAATTGAACCAAATACACTGATGTGACACTTTCAGCACTCTTTCATGTGCTTATTTGCAGTTGTTTCAAAAAAAGAATGAAAATTATTGCAAAAAACAGTATGATCTTAAAAAGACTGAATTTCAAGTGACCTTTAGAAAAACTGCTGCTGTTACTTCCTTGCTGTAGGGTAGCGTTTTATTTCTAAGAGAAATGCATCCCAGTGATGACTCTGAATACAAGTTACCTTCTTAAAGTCCTTGTCCTGAGCACAGAATCTCATTTGTGCAAGTTTCTGACTGGCCATCTGTACTGTGGATTTATTTTAATGAAGGATTGAGTAGATGTTCAGTAAGTTATTTTATTCAGAACTCAAGGTTAAATTGTGCAGTAAAATGAACATATATCGTTTGGACTAAGGAATAAGTTCTAGGGGATTTTTATCTTGAAAAGATATGTATAGTTTGGTGAACTTTTCACTAAGCAGTCAGTATGTAATTTAACAAATGTCATTTCAAAAACCAGCTCGTTTTTATGACTTGGTTACTTGAGGAGAGCCGAGTCCGTGACAGAGGAGGGACAGCGAGGAAAACCATGGTGCACTCGTCCCGAGTGCTGTAACAGGGGATTGCTCCGCTGCCTGGGCCTGAGCTGCGGCAGCGGAGGGTGTCCATGAAGGGCCTCCAGGACTGCAGCATGGCTTTTAAAAACAAAATAACAACCACCCTCCCATCGTCCCTCTCAGCATAAACAGCTCTTCTTGCCCCTGTCTGTGAAACAACAACAAAAAAAATCATCTTCCATTCCTGCTCAATTTCTTGGGGTTTTTTTCCTGTGTCGTTGGGGAGCATAAGAGCCACAAGACAAGAGAATTAGTTGAATTTATAACAATGGCTGTAATAGAAGTTCATATTTGAAAGAAGGTGAGGAAAAAATGTCTGGTCGAAAGCTTTTAAGTGTGTGCGTGACTTCTCATTTTGCCTTCTCTCTTTCTTGCCTTGTGACACTTCAGTAGTATTCTTGTATATTTTATATATATATAGCATAATACTTCAGTTTGGATTAACTATTGAGAGATTTATCAGAATGTTTAATTCTTTTCTAGTTATACTGTTACTCATTTTTAAATTGCCTGGTGTTTTTCAGATCCATAACGTGGATGAATACAGTTTCCTAGCCTGTAATTCGCATTTGTTAGGTAAGACCATCTATCCCACTAGATGGCTATTCAGACTGAGATCAGATTTAAGAGAACGTTGCTCCTAGTTGTCTGGTGAGGCGTATCAAGTTTATTAGACATTTTCTACCTCTACTGTCGGACCTGTCCAAAATTGGGAACAAAAATTAAAGTGGTATTGGCCGTTGCTGTTCTTTCATCCTTTCCTCCGTCTGCCCTACAAACGGTGGCTTTTCTTCAGAACTTGCCGGTTCTTTTTCATAGCTAGCCCTCGTGGTTACTGCTTTCCTCTTAATCTGGGCCCATTTTGGGATGTAATTTAGACATCTAGATGTCATCTGAGAGATGGTAGCTAGTTTGCAGCAGTGTTTCTACTTTGGAAACACCTTTTTGATTTCCTGTCCGAGATCTTGCAAAAGCAGGCTCTGTTTGTCTTAATTTAGTTCTTCCCAGGGGAAGTTTTGCTCAATTAGACCTAGGGATTTCAAGCAGCCAGAGCCCTCTGATATGGCATCAGGGCCATGGGAGGACTGAGGATCCTATCTAATACTTTCTGATGCTTTGTGTTTTTAGTGATCTAGTTCTGTTTTTGAAAATCCCTGACAATGAAATTGCTGCCCCTTGCTGTTGGTCAAACTGTGTTTTGGAGAGTTGAAGTATGCCTTTTCTTTGAACCCAGAAATGTTCCTTTGTTATTTGAAGGCTGAAGTTTTCTCTGTTTTTTTAGGGGGAGCTGAAATTAGATTCTGTTAACAAAGTATACTAAAGCTGAGAGCAGTTTTGCAAGAATTTGTCTAAAATGGTATTTAGCCATTGCCTTTTGCTGTCTTCTCTCTTTCCCACCCACTCCCCACCATGAACCAATGTATTCAGGAAATATCTGTTGCTGCTGCACATTCAGAAAGCTGTAGTAATGTATTTTGGAATCCTTCTGTGTATGGGTAGTAGATAAAGATACAACAGAAGTATGCAAGCAGGAGGAAGAACACTTCTGAGTCAGAAACGGTTGCATTCAACTATTAGGTTTTATTTTGTGTTTGATTTCTGTATTCTGTTTGGCTTGATAACTGATGCAGAGAAAATATTAATAAAACTTGGGTTTTCAGATATGTCTGTGATACTGCATGGAAATACCGGACTTGCATTTCTTCTTAACGAAAACATTTAATCTGGGCAGAGTTAGAGCTGACAGTTCCAAGGTGCATGACAATGCTCAAAGATTTTTCTCTCAGCTTGGTTTGCAGGATTTGGGTTATAGAAGCCTTCTTGTGTGTTTCCATATTTGCTTTGAAGGATTTCAGAGACATGAAAGATTGGGTGCCTAGTGACTGAAGAGCACCATTACTTCTGGAAAGGATAAACGTTTCAAGATAATGACGAATCAGCAAATCAATTAATCTGAAGTTATGGTTGGCTCTTTGATATATGCAAAATTGACCCCTGTGGATGACTGTCACTTTTACCTGGGCTGTAGATCAGTGGCCGCAACCAGTTAATGTTGTAAATTGGTCCCAGAGCAATTCTGTCTTCAGCTGGAAGTTCAGAACCTTCTTATTATTGTCTGTAAGTTGTCGTGGGGGTGAGAGGAAATGATCACTGGTGACAGATAAAATGCCTTAGTTTGTTTCTTTACTACTGTGAATAGCATAGTCAGGGCAGCCCTCATTAGTTTTTTGTTTAATTAAAGATGGCAGCATTTTTGTTCTGTCTTTGTCTGTCTTTATAATGCTTCAAAGAGTCTTTGTCTTTATTTTAATACTTTGAAACGTTTTAACAGATGTGCTTGTACCTCCTACAATTCTTTATATAGAAGCAGAAAAGACCTGTCCTATTTTACAGCACTCAAGCTAATCAAAACAAAACAAAACAGAGGGTAAAGCAGTATTTGCAGAAGATGCATAATTTCAACAGTCTAGTGCTGTAATTTGTGGCTGACCTCCAATATCCATATCTGTATCTGTTCCATTTTGTCTTTGTTACTCTGGAAGCCCTTAGTTTGCTGAACTGGAAAAAAGCTAATCTTGTCCTTAGAGTTGTGCTAGTTTAACCAGAAATATATTTTTTCAGAAGACTTGGTTAAACCAGTGCAAAACACAGGGAGAACTTCCAATTCTTAGTTTAAGGTTTGCATGTTTTGACCCAGATGAATTGAATGAAGAAGGTTCAAGCTACATAGATATAAATGTGACTGGATTGAGAATCAGTGTGAAGCTATGCTTTGTCTGAGGGGAATCCAGTTTGGAACAACTTTGAATATCATAGAATCACAGAATGGTAAGGGTTGGAAGAGACCTTATAGGTCATCCAGTTCCAACCCCCCTGCCATGAGCAGGGACACCTCCCACCAGACCAGGTTGCTCAAGGCCCTGTCCAACCTGGCCTTGAACACTGCCAGGGAGGGGGCAGCCACAGCTTCTCTGGGCAACCTGTGCCAGTGCCTCACCGCCCTCACAGGAAAGAATTTCTTCCTTATATCTCATCTAAACCTACCCTCTTTCAGTCTAAAGCCATGGCCCCTTGTCCTGTCGCTACAGGCCCTTGTAAAAGTCCCTCTCCAGCTTTCTTGCAGCCCTCCTTCAGGTACTAGAAGGCTGCTATAAGGTCTCCCCGGAACCTTCTCTTCTCCAGGCTGAACAGCCCCAACTCTGTCAGCCTTTCTTCATGGGAGAGGTGTTCCATCCCTCTGATTGTTACATGTGTTTTAAAATATATAAAATAAATAAAATATTAAAATATGGTTTAAAATGAACAACATTAAGTTAATAATGGCCTGAATATCTGGAAGACAGGTTTTTAAGTGTTCTTTTTCTTACAAGATTTCTTTCAAAACCATTCATTAAACTGTTGATGCATGCTATATAACGTTGGAATGAAAACCGGTTAGACCAGATGACTTGGCTTTTTTCAGTCTCTCGTTTCCAGAAAGTGATCATTGTCCATGTTGGAAGTCTGAGCCCTGGTGGGATCACAGAGAATACAGAATTAAAGTTCTTGAGTGTGAAAGGTTAGAGTATCATGTGCAGGTTTTATTTATGAATAAGAGGTGAGGATGTGTTTGTATAACAGGCAAGCATGTCTCATAACTCATTCCAAAGAAAATCTTGTCTATAGTGTGGTAATTTAGGAGCCGATGTCTAGACTACTTCGAGAAACTGTAAACATGATGTCTTCAGAACAAAACCATGAGAGTCTAAGAAAAATGCTGCACATTGTATTTTTTAATATTTGACTGAATTCCAGGGAGATCAGAATTATTTTGGCAATATTTGGTCTGCCTGACTGCTAGATGAATTACTGAAAGAATGCATATGCCAGTCCACAGTAACGTTTTCTTTTTTGAATACAACAGCTTTGGATTTGCATGATTACATGATNTAAACTGTGTATTTGTCAATAATGGAAAGTTTTTACTTTAAACAGTTGTGCACAATTTTATGTACATCTTCATCTTATTAAACTGTTTATACGTATTTGAGAATCCGTAGCATATGATCAAACTTTTTATTATTTCACCTAAATAACTTGATCTTTGTACTCGTGTAGAGAGCTGGTCAAACATTACGTTTAAGCTAGTGAGGATTTTTGGTTTTTATTCTACTACAGTTAATTTTGAACACTTTAATCTCAAGAATATCAAAACAGTTTTAGGAGGCAGGTAAATGCAGTTTTTCTGTTTGCTGTGTGCGAAGCTACATATTTTTTGTTAGTAGTTGAATAGTGTGCTTACTGTACCATTGGAATAGGTAGAATGTAGCCATAGCAGTATTTCCATCATTTGAAGTCTTTACTATTGGATTCTTCTGGTTGGTTTTGTTTTGGGGTGGGGAAGGACTTCTAGTTCAAGGACAGACATGCTTTAGTTTAGACAAAGTTACTGTTTTATACAGGTGTTATCAGATGAAGTGCAATTACCAGTCCCANTGATCTCTAGTCTGCAGTGTATTTGTAGGCATAGTCCAAATCTCATGTCAGGAAACCTTATTTGGGTATTATAACATAAAAGTGGAATTTCCATTTTACACCAAACAGTATTGTCCCATAGGTTATGCTGAGCTTAAGTCAGTCCCTAAATTAATGCATGTATTAAACTTAGAATGATGACAGCTTCGCAAAGATATTAGAAATGCCTCAACAAATTGATGTTGAATGTGTTGGATCTATATCCCGTGTCTAATTGAAATTACTATATTAATAGCTTTTCTGTAAAGAGATTTTGTGGCAGCTTTTGGAGGAAAACGTTATCTTAGAGTTTAAGTAGTAATTGGAATGATGATTTGGGAAATAGATGTTTTCAACTGAATGTTAAGGATTTTTTTTATTCGCATCATTTGTTCTTCCTGTTTTTTTTATACACCTCGATGTTCTAGAACAGTGTTGATTTGGAGTCGTTCTGTAGAATTTGTAATGCAATATTTTCAACATTCCCATCAATACTGAAATTGCTGGTTTGGTTTTTTTACCCACTGGTCTATCAAGAATTTGCCTGGCAAGGAATGTGCCATTTTAAGCCGCTAGATAGTAGTGCTGTTACTTATGAGTTACTATTTTTGCTCTAACGGCTTCAGAATTCTTTAGAGACATTTGTTTGTCTCTCTTCTTTTTGAGGGAGAGGAAGTAATTTGCATGGGTCTGGACCAAAAGACCCGACCTTAACAGTTGGAAATGTATAGCTGAAAAGAGGAGAAATCTGTTATGTAGTGCTTTCTTAAATTTTATTTCATTTTTTAAGGACAAACAATTATACTGCTTTGACACCTTGAAGAAGTTAAGGCCTCTAAAGCTTCTAGTAATTTTTAGCAGTGGTGAGCTCCAGCTTGATTTCTTTGCAATATGGGAGAAAAACGAGCAGGACTGCATGCCATTGTAGTTAAACTGTTAAACTAGAAACTTGAAGGGAGAAGCTTGTTTTACCTGTTTGGGGAGTATCTGTCAGCATATTTAAATGAAATTTTATTTTGAAACTGTGTGTTTGTAATTATTAGCACATTCCTAAGTAGCATAACTAGTTTGTGATCAAATGGTGGAGGTATACTCAAAACATGTAATAACATTCGTTGCACTGTAAACTCTGCAGCTTTTGTATTTATTTGTGTTATTTTTGTTTTTACAGGATTACAAAGCCATTGACATTTGCTGACTGTGTTGGTGATGAGCTTCCTTTAGGATGGGAAACTGTTTACGATCAACAGATTGGAGTTTATTATATGGACCACATAAATCGTGAGTAGATGTATGATTGTTTTGAGGAATCCTAGCAAGCTAATGTTAACTGGTGGCACTAACTTTGTTTCCAGTACCATTTAAGCACCTCATGCTACAGTGAGAAAATGTATGCAAGTGATTTCTTGCCGTATCTGTTCTCTCATCTTTCAAATGGGGGGGCACAATCCTTCTTCCATTTGTTAACACTTTTACAACTTGTGATTGAGCTATAGTGAGTAAAACTATTTTGTTTTGATTTTTCATACTGAGGTGTATCAGTAATTTTGTTGTTGCTTTTCGTCATATGTCAGTTATGAAATTTTCCTCCTGTACTCTTGTATTTCCTATTTTTCCAGCCATCCATAGTTCACTCTTCCATCTTGAAAGACAAAATACATTCTAAGAGAGGAGTGCTAATTTTTAATTAGAAGCACTATGAAATACAATAATGTCAGCCTCTCTTAAGCAATGTGTGTTTTATGCTTTAATACACTACAAAGTGTTATCAAAAAGACAACACGTGTCCCTTTTGGAAAGTAAGAGGGAGAAATTTCCAATGTTTTCCCTTTTGGACTGTTGCTGAGCTTTGTATCACCACTGTCTGGCCAGTTCTACTTTTAGAAAAATGTCTTATCTTTACAGCTTTGTACTACTGCTGCTGTTACTGTTGTCATTAAGCTTCTTATCACCAATGAGCAAATGCTTGCAATATTGTGGGAATCATTAGTTGGTGGGGAGGGAGGAAAGAAGAAAGTAGTTATATGGGCTAGCACAGCAACGGTAAATAGTATGATCTGCAAAAACAACCTCAAGACTATCTACTTGAAATCTAGTCAATTAAAAAATAAAAATGTAGAAATAGTTTTGGGCTTCCTGCCATCATTGGAATTACTTGTGTAATGTCGTTTCACAATTACTTATTTAAAAAAAAAAAAAACAAAACAAAAAACGACAGAATAACAAATGTTCCCATGATATTGTTTGACCCACACAGGCACTTATTTGTTGTCAAATTAACAAAGATCACAAATTAAATAATAAACTTTAAAGAGCTGTTAACGCACTGATCGCAAGGATAGATAGCAGAGACAATTGAAAGGCAATAAATACAGACTGTTAGGTAATTCTTACAATAACTTAGTTTAAAAGAAGTAGTAGCATAATGATTGCTGTTTAAACTGTCATGGTAACTGTAGTTAATGTTGAACTTTAATAAAATTGAGGTTTACATCGGAGGACAGTGATGGAGTGCATTTACACCAACATATGTACCTGTGCATGAATCCAGATATTAGAAAAAAGACAAATGAGGATATTGGCAACTCTTCTTTTTTTTTGTCTTGAACTTTCTTTTCGCTATCAAAGATGCCTATCGGTAGGATGCTTTAGTAGCTTTTTTCGTCACAGCATTGCAATGGGTGTTCATGTTCTACTCATTATCTGTAGGGACTCCTAAAGCCTTTTACAGTCACCATTGCTTGCAAAAGAAATCAGTCCATTTTGCTTTTCAGACTTAGCTGCTTTAGCACAGACATCAAGTTTGAACTTACAGAAAGGATATTAATCATTGTAGGCATGTCTGATCTGGCCTGCATATTTTTTTTTTTGTGCAGTCGAGACCAAAAACTGTAGAAGAGAGTCTTCGCAGAGAGAAATTGAATTCCTAAGTGCTCAATGGGAAGGCACAGAAAGAGAAGATTATTATAAATGGGTCTGGGAAAGTAAAGCTAATCATATTAGGAATTAAATGAAGGTTATATATGAACAGAGGGATAGGAACTTCATAGGGCCAGTGCTGAACTGAGTGAAAGGAATCCTTCTGTAATTAACAAGATTGCAAAATTTGTCTCTTTCATGATAACTAATTACTTGCAGCCCACAGATATTATCCTAAACAGTAATTCAACCGTCACAGCAAAATGGGTTTTTCACCCTTAGGCTAATACGGTGCTTGCATATAGAAGCAAGATTTATATTCAGAGGGAAGACAGAGTTGATATTATAGCTGGATAATCATTATTCAAAAATTGGTAGGATACTCGGTCCAGTTTTAAACTGTGGACAGCCAAGGTACCGATCAAAAGTACATTAACCTCCTTTGTAGAAGTGAGAACTAATGAGCAGACAATCGTGTGCATCATGAAATGGTGTCAGGCAAGTGGCTGAGATGGTGTAGGAACTGAGTAAATGTTTTTCTGAAATGAGTCCCTTACGTTGTGTTCTGAACTCTGTCTAAAATACTTGGAGTGGCAACTTCCGCGTGAAAACATTCAGTCTGCCCTTTGTGGCTGACCAGGTTAAATGCTTTATACAGCACTGGAGTTCTGTGTTAATTGACAAAACAGCCAGAAGTGCTTCGGTTTGAAGAAACGCTGTGAGAAAATGCAAGGGGCAATTCAAAGAGAGGCTTTCTAAAGTTGTGCTTACCAGGGACCTCTCACGCTTTGTGCACTGTCTCAAGCTTTTGCACCTTTTGTAGGAAAACAGTAATACATCTGATTTTTCCAAGCCTCTTGCTATATTTGTTTACCCAGAAAGTAATAAAAAGATTTCTAGGCAATAACTTTCCATTCATATTGAAAAACCCCGGGAACAGAGGAATCTTCTGTCAATCTCAATGGTGCTTCCAGCCCTGATTTCCATCTTGTTCTGTAAATTCAGTACTTTGTTGACACCCTTACTAAGCTGTTCTTGGCTCTTGTCCAACCATTGCTTAAAAACCTTGGTGGCTGCCAGCCGCAGCATTCTTTTGCCTCCTCCTCAGAGTCTTGGGAGCCTTTGAAGTTTCCTTTAACCAGTTGGGCATTATTCCCCAGTGAGGGAATAATATATTCTCTGCATTTGTCTGGAACTATTCTTAAATTACTATAGATTTTAGTGTTTTGTTTTGTTTTTTTTTAATTGGTTATAAAGAAATGAAGGAAGTAAATTTTATCATAAGAGGTAGCTTTAGTTTTGTTGTTACATGGCGAACTTGTGTAGAAATCCAGGGCACAGTGAAGCCTCTGTACTTTATAAAACAGGAGAGAATGTCTCTACAGTACTGAAGAAGTTTTCTGCCTCAGAAGAATGCTGCTAGCTTTTGAGAAGACTTCTGAAATAATTTGGTAACAGATGCAGTACCCTGTAGTATGGGACCTCAGAAGCTTAATGTGTGATGCAACATAACATTTTAGCCTTGGCTGTTTACTGAGATTAGAACTATTAATTTCCTATTCAAAAAGAGACGCTTACTAGGATCTAGCTTTTCTGTCTCACAAATATTTATTAATTTCTGCATGGTTTCCATAGGGGTTTAGCAGTTTTAGGTATATTAAATTTGCACAGATTTCAGGAATACTTATGGACAGATGAGATAGCGTTGCAAATTATCATGCCCTTAGTAGAGGATGGGCTGCAATGTAAACTCTGTTTCTTCTGCTTGCCCTGCATGCAGAGAATGGTTTATGGAGGTTGGAACAAGCCACAGCACATCCTGCCTTTGGCTGCAGAGGTGATTTGAGGGCATTGGAGCCAGAAGATGCTGCAGGGAGTTGAGGGTCCCTGGGATATGGGAAGAAATTGCAGAACTATAGACGTGATCTTTATACTGATGCAATGTGAGGAGTAGTGGGAGAGAAAAGTTTGAGCTGTTGAGAGAAAAGGTTATTAGGAACATAATATACAAATCTTTTGGGAGTACTGTTCATAGATGATCTTCATGTTCTTGTTTATGTACTTTTCAGATGGCTCTCAAGTGGTAGAGCTGCTAGCATGACCCTGACACCATTAGAGTTCTTAATGTGTTGGGCTCAATCTCTTGTAGTTTCTTATTTCATCACTGACACCAGTATACTGAATTATGTACCCGAGATTAATACAAAACATAACTGCCTTTCATCTCTTGTGAGAAACAAAGTTTGGAAAAAATGACTAGGTGCTTACCTCCTGACTGTGCTACAGGTTCTGCCACTACTTTGAACACTGACATTGCATCTGCAGCACCTTCTTACTGCTAGAGCCTCAATCATCTGAAATTAACATTCACTTCAACACAAGACTTTACATGGACACCCTCAAATAAAACATAGTTGCTAGATTGAGCGTCACCACAAAAAGAAAACAAATGAACCAATAATTTTTTAGGATTTTAATGCATGTGTCCTGAAAAGGTCTTTGCAACTGCAAAGAGATTGCTGTATGGTAATAACTTTGAAAATCAGTACATACGGGAAAGATTTTGTACTGGAAACTTATTTTTGATTTGTGTTTGAATACAAACTGTTCTAAACTATGGGAAACTATGAGAGTGCTGTTTCCTAACACAAAATAAAGAAGCAATTTAAATGCTTTTGTGGAATGGAAATTAAAAGGCTAGCTTTTCTGTTGATTGACCTTCTTAATTACGCTTGTGTAGTCACTGACCTTTCAGGATGTTGTATTTGTGAAGCTGTATGTAGCATCTCAAGGTTGTTCCAGCCATTTGTAGAGCTGTGGGTTAAGCATAGAGATACCTTTCACTCTTCTGCGTGGTTCTGGGTTATTAGGTAGTTCTCAGAATTTTCAGGTTGGCTACGAGGGAAAGTTAGAGTGAAAACACTGTTTTCTTTGGGTTTTGCTCTAGTTTGTAAAGAAAACAGTGAAATTTAAATGCCTTTTATATTTGAAAGGGCTTTTGCTGTTCTTCCGCTCTGCATCCTTCCTTCTTTTCGTCCAGGCTGGAGTGATTTTGAGCACTATAGTGAGTGTTAGGTGTGCTAGTTGAGAACAGACCATAACAAAATAATTTGTACTATGTGGGATAAAGTGTCTTACAATTTTTTTTTTTCATGCTTTTCTCCTTAGAGCTCACACAAATTGAGGACCCAAGGGAGCAATGGAGAAGGGAGCAGGAGCGCATGCTAAAGGAATATTTAGTAGTTGCCCAGGAGGCACTCAATGCCAAGAAAGAGATTTACCAAATAAAGCAGCAGCGTTTTGAACTAGCCCAAGAAGAATATCAACAATTGCACAAAATGTGTGAGGATGACAGCCGTTCTTATGCCAGCTGTGAGTTCACTATTCTTTTCTTGATTTACCCACCTGCCTCTCGCAACATGTGGTGTGAGAAATAGCGGGAACTGTTTCCATCACCTGGTTCTCCTCTCACTGAAGATCCTGACTACAGGATTGAGGAGCTATACTTTGACTCTGCTATTCAGGGACTTCCATTTCCTGTTAGGTCTATTACAATATGCCTTTTTAACATTAAATGGGGATATATCCCAGCTAGCATCTCTAGCCATCTGGGAGCCAGCCGTAGCGATGCTTCATTGAAGGCAACAAAGACAAGATTGAGTGTTGTTCTACCAGCCACATGCTTACACTCCTAAATTCATAGATTATTTCACCCTTGACTAGGCAGGGAGCCATCAGCTTAGGGGATGCCTTCTGCGGATCCATGGTTGGTTTACCAACTTTTTTTAAAGAGTTAGGGATAAGGTATTGTGATAAAGAGTACCTCTGACCATGAATTAGGAAGCTGTGTTTCGTTAGCGCACTGCATTCTTCAATGCCAGCCTCTGATCCGAATGCTGGTGATGTAGGTTGTAGGGCCTTGATCTCCTGCGCTTTTCATTCTTCAGACATCTCTGGTAACTTGGAGTAGATGATATGCTTTTTCTGAAATCTGAAGTTGTTGCACTGCTGTCATGGCTATTAGCTGGTCCAACAGGAAAAGGTGTCTTTGCTGAAAAGTCAGAACAGTCTAGTTCAAAGTGTTTCAAAGGGATGTACCCACCAGCCACGTGCAAATATTGGAGTTTCACTGCGCTGGTGGCTTTTCAGTGGCTGCCGTGTGTACGGCCGTTGTTTACCTGCAGGATTTGCTGCTAAATGCCAAGTACTTGGTAAGTGTGGAAAGCTCTGCTTAGCCCTTTCTGAACGTGTTGAAGAAACCTGACCGTGGAGGGGGCGGTTAAAGCAGGCATCTGGGTAGAAACGTGTAGCTACTGATCCAGTGGTATTTATTAATCCAGGGTAATTTGTATGTGTACCAAAAGCCTTGAATAACAGATGTTTTCTAGGGCTGAGGTGTCCCAGATGGTCTTGACCAAGTGTTCTTTTACTGTTGAACTGGGATTATCTGATCTTTTTGTTTAGTTTTAAATATATGTATTCTGTGATTTAGTATGTGACATAACTGAACAGTTGTGACTAGTCTTACTTCTCCCTGTTATGTTCAAGTTTCTTGAGAATTAATAAGAAAGATTATTTTTGTTTTCTTATTAAGAAAGAAGGTTTAAACCAGAAATTTCGATTTAAAGAGTGTTTACTATTTAAAGACTTGGAACAGGGTAAGAGATAGTGTCATCAGTATTTTTTTTAAGATCATAAAATCTAAATATACATTTATTACAATACTTTTCTAGGAGCTTGGGCTTTGTTTTTTAAAAATTTTGCAATAGTTCAGTGGGATATTTTGTTGAATTACTTCAGGTGAATATACAGAAAGAAAATTCTGTTGAAGATGATAATATACCAGAAAAATATGACCGGTTTTTCATGTTTTTAAAGCTCTTGGAAAAACAAGTTGCTTGAAACAGCAACAAAATATGACTGAAAATGACAAAATTGGAGGTTATCTGTAGCATGAATGCAAATGCTATGTCAAATGACTTTCTCAATCTTCTGATTTTATTTTTTTAGGTACATCTGTGCAGTTGATAATGAGATACTGTAGAATCATTTAAATAAATGTTTTCATAACATTTCACTTGTTTGGAGGTGAAAAAATAGTTTTCTACAGATGTGCTAATGTATTTTATACTGGTTTAAGGTCATATGCATCTGTTTTGAGAAAGTGGGATGGACTGATTAGTCAGATGACATATTTAAAAAATCCCTTTGGGGATTAATCATGCTGTCAACTCAAGATTGCCCAAGGCTTCTCCACTTGTTTTTCTTCATTCGACTCCTCCACTCCACTCCGGGATGCTTGCTCCTCCATTTGTTGTACAGAAATCTTAGGCGCCTAGTTCATGTGCAATTAGATGGCCAAAGCTGGGTGCTTATACGGTGATTATTCCTGCCTCCACCACCACTTGTTTCAATCTGTTGCTTTAAAAGAACTCAAACTTCACAAACTGTTTTCCTCCTCTTTCGCTGTGGGTGCTGTCATTGACTCAGTGTCGTGTGCTCATGAGTGGGAGGTGGCGTGAGCTCAGCGGTTATGGGTTGGCAGGGAGGTGCCCATGCAGCAGTTTTGTGACTCAGTTATGATCAGCACTGTTTAAAAAGAAAAAAAAAGGAAAAAAATCCATAGAAAATCCTGGATTTAGAGAGTTAGTCCAGGCATGACTACTCATTTTGGCATGTTCCTGCAAGCTTGACATGACCTTGGCGTTGCAGCATTCTTTCAAGAGTCGAAAGGCTCAGTGCAACAGAGACACGGATATGGGTTTCAGAGCAGCAGCCTTCAGCTCTACAAAAGGATGGTAGGTGTAACAGCACAACCCCATCCACTCGCATACCAGGCATTTTTCAGTGGGCCCATGCTGCCGTGAATGGCTCACTCAGTAAATCATGGCTGGTCTTGCCCAGCCTGTCCTCTAGGACCTTTACTTCATCTGTCTGGGCTTTAGCTTGTAATGCCACAGCTTGAAATCATTGCCTGACTCCAGATACGCAGTGTTAAGAGCTCATCGTGTGCCAGAGGTTGATCTGTGTGTCGGTTGCCTACACTGTTGCTTCAGGAGGCAACTTCTCTCTGTAGCTGATTGCATTTTGTTCTGACAAAAGTTTTGTTACTTTAGTCCCTATCATACTGTTACGTCAACATACCTAGAAAGCAATTAGCAATTGTTAATGTTACACAAATTACTTGCATCAGTAAATGCCACCATCCTGTCATGGAAGGTAGTTGCTTTTAGGCAACACACATGCAGTGCTGCTATATACAGTTTTTGTTGTTGTTGTTCAGGATAAAAAAAAATCAGGGAGGCTAAAGATAATTCTTCAGTTGTACTGTAACACAGAGGAATATTTTAAAACCTGATGACTTGTAACACAGAGAATGAATGCAATGGTCTGTTAAATAGTGCCACATCTTAACAAGTGTATTAAAGAAGATTTAAAAAAAGTAAAATACTGTTTTCCATCTGTTTAGCATTCTCTGGATTTTCGACTAATACCAAGTATGACCCATATCAGATTAAAGCAGAAATAGCCAGCCGTCGTGACAGAGTGAGTAATCTTTTTTCATTTTGTAAAAATATGAATTAAGCATGGGGAAGGGAGGGGGACTATGTGTTTTACCTTAGCATTCGCACTGGGTGTTGCATGCATTATTGGAAACATAATATTAAAAAATGCTTTTCTGTTCTGGCCTATTGTTCTCTTAAAGCGAGTCTATACTGTGAGTGACTTGCAAAGTAATGCTTTTTCCATGTTACAAATGTAAAGATTTTTGTCATGGATATCAGAGGCAAACTCAGCCAGACTTTCAGAAATTGTTTTCCCTGTGCGAACTGCCACAAGTAGTAAATGCTCTGCAGCTAAATTCTTCCTTGATTAAGTGAAGTTCAAACCCACAGTCTTCGTATTTTCCCATTTACCCGTTTTCAGTGGAGTTCCATGGATGTCATTGAACTCTCAATTTAGCCATTTATTTGGAAATCTGTTCACAATTCAGTAGACATGTTGGCCAAGTAGAACTTCTTAGCTGATGTGGCCAGAGCTTCTCTATGAGGGGAGGGGAGTTAAAGCATTCTGAGAGTGATAGGCCGTTCTGTTGTTTGGTGGTGTGTTTTTTGTTTTTTTTTTGTTTTTTTTTTTTTTTAAACTAGAATCATGCTTTAAACTAGAATCACTGTCTTTGCTGAAGGAAGAATAGTTGACTTCTTGAATTTGTCCCATGCTACTTTAGGGAAGAGTTAAAGCCTGCATGTTGGTTTCAAGCAAATTCATATAGCAGTCATAAACAATTACAAAAGGCAGTTTATAATATTGATCTCTAGAACATATTTCTAAGTTGTATGTTTCTTTTTAGTAATGGATAAAATGAGACTTAGCATGCCAGGCACTCAGCTCACAAAATAAATAAAAAATACTTCTCTTTGCAGGATAGTGTTCCATTTTTGTTGCAGTGACTACTTTTCATGAGTGCTTCTGAAAATAAATCCCGTTCACCACCCTTCAAAGGCATTTATTCTATCTGTATATGTTTACTACGTGCTGACTAGTGTTTGCTTGTTTTACATACTCTAAATATCAGCATATTCTAAACAAGAAAATAAGCTGTATTTGTTTAAATAATATTTTAAGAAAATAAACAAGGTCTTCACTTCTATGACTATTTCTCTCTGTTCCTGCATCTTAAAAAAATCTCCTAAGTGCATAGGATATCCTTTTTAACTGAATGTGTGCATAGGCATTGAGTTGTTTCAGGTAATAAAATAAAATATGTAAAGTGTTTGTGTACCTGATGCACTTTTCCGTTTTTACTTTTAGTGAGTGTTGAAAGAGTTGGTGAGGGTATAGGCATTTTTTGGGGACTGGTGTGATGAGTTTTGAGGAAGGGGCAAGAGCACCTGGGGAAGGGAGGACCATGCAGGATAGCGGTACTCTGGCAGTCCTGGTTTGCGTCTCCAGAACTGCTGTGAAGCCCCTCACTCTTGGAATAGAGCTGACAAAATTAACCTATGCATGGGTGTGTAGGAATTATCTTTTACTCTTTTTTACTCTTTTTTTTTTAGTAATAGTTTTGTCATTTATTTTGTTTGTCATTTATTGACATACATGTGAAAATTAAGAGCGCTCTGGATAAATTTTAGAAAAAGTACCAAGTGGGTTAGCTTGAGAAAAGAGCTTTTCTCTTCCATCCCTGCCCGTCTTTGGGCTCTCAGTTCAGACTTACGCCTCGCCACCACACACTGTAACACCACCATTCCCCGCACTTGTCTGTGGTCCCTTGAACCTACCTCCCACCATTGCTCTCAGGTATCTACCAGCTTTGGAGGGCAAGAAGCTATTTCTTTGCAGATCATTCTCGGTGCTGACAGCACTCTTCTAAAGGTGTGCTTAACCTATGCAGGTAACTGTTTCCATAAAACCACAAAAATATGTTTATTAAAACAATTGCAGCTTTGTATGTGCGCTAGTTGGATCAAGGTAATTGATGGGGGGCTTGAGACGGCAGGACACTATGAAAATAACTGTAGAAAATCGTGCTGCCTTTTCTGGGAGAGAAGCCAGTTCTGTTGCCAGTGATTTTGTTTTCCCAGATTGAAAAATTAACAGCATTGAATGTTCAGTCTTTTTTTAAGTTGACTAAAGAGATGTAGGCAGTTGAGAGGTGTCTGTCTGCTACAAGGGAAGAAGAAAAATCATATGAATTGAAACTTGCTAGCTGTTAGTGTAAACTACTGGAAATAGAAAACCAATAGAACAGTTGAGGAAATCAATACGTTGAAAGCTGAATGTTGTGACTGCTGTTTGATTGGGTCTTATGGTATTTCAGAAATTCTTCTGTTATTGTAATGCAAATTTTAAAGCAAAAAAAAGAAGAGACCTTAGGTTATCACTTCCAATTTTTTGAAGTAACTTAAGATTTTGTATTTGAAAACCAATTGTTGTTATGATGAAAGGCTCTATTACATGTTACTACTTTAAATTATTTTGTTATATTCAGCTTTCTAGGTTAAAACGAGAATTGGCACAGATGAAGCAGGAGCTGCAATATAAGGAAAAAGGAGTGGAAACTCTGCAAGAGTAAGTTAAGAGTTTGTGGGAGGATTTTTTTCTCTTTACTTTATTTGCCTTGGAATGAATTTCTTAGAAAACTGTTGCCAAAAAAAAATAAAATTGAAATCTCTTAGTTGCTTTGCTTCAGAGTTTCTACTATGATAGTGATGCAGGGTGAGAACAGCGTGAAATGATGGAAGCAGGGTTGGACAGAATTGGTTGGAAGGATGATTTCATAGACCCACACGCAAAAACAGTTTTATAGGCCCTGTTCTTTAACTCTTCCTGGAAATGTTGTTGAGCTGCGATTAGGTTTTTAAAATATTTTCCAAACATTTTCTGGAGATGCCTACCACCTGGAGCACAGCCAGAAGCACTGTGCAGTGGAGTAGTTTTCCTGTGAGCAGTACCGAGGCTTTCTGGCTGTGCACTGTACTTCTCCTCGGGTGGAGGCTGTACACCACGACACTGCTGCCTCTTTCTGCCTGATAGTCAGGCCGTCCCGTTCTGCACAGTGTAGCTGCTTTCTGTGTGCGCACTGTAAATGTGATGGTCTGTGAGACCTTGGATTTAGTTTCATGTGTGCAGAAAGAGTGCGTGTAAACGTGACTCCTTGTCTGCTCCCTGTGAGGAAAGGTAGCTTGGGGCAGTTTGCCGCTGCTCCCAGGGTTATTAGGCAGCCTGTGCTCCATTTGCTTTGTGCTCAGCGGTGGCAAAGGTTGTGAACTGTTGTGGTGACCCTCTCCCTGCTGCTCTTCCTGCAGGCCATCAGATGGGAACTGAGTGACTTCCATCTGTGTGCTGCTTAGTCACCTACGCACGTAGCAGATATGCAGGGTGCCCAGTGGGATAGGGAGAGAGGTTGCCAGGCCATGGAAAAGATGGCAGGTAAACACAGGTTGTTGCGACTTCCACATCTGTTCAACAAGGCCAGAGGCTGGACCATATGTTGAACAGCTCTTGGATTTGCCTTGGACGTGTGGCCATGCATTTAGAAATCTTGGCCTTTTTTCCAGCATGCATATGAACAAACTGCCTAATGCAGGCACTTCCCGAAAACATTGGAACTGTTGCACGTTTAGTGTGTTTCGCAGCGTAAGCGCAGTATCCGTGGAAATATTTTGAAGCTTTGGATTTATCGCGTTGGTGCTACAAGGCATGGGTGCACACTTTTGCTTCAGGAATCCTGGCAAAGTTCTAGAGATCCTGGAGCAGTTAGGTTACTTCTTTTCCAACTTTGATTTTGATTGGCATTATGTTATCGAGACAATATAAAGGGAGATACTCTGATTTTACTTTTAAAGGAAAGGGAGTAGCCCATGCACTTCATAATGGTGGTTGGTTTTTTTTTTTTAAGCTTACAAGGTTCTTTTTGTTTTATCATGCAGTTTAAAAGCTTCAGAGAAGAAAACTTGTTAAGCCAAAATCCTTCATGGGCAGATACAATGTAATAATTTTCAGGCCTAAGTATATTTTTATTGACTATGTGAAACATATGCAAGTAGTTACAACAGGGAATTGTTAATGCATGATATTAACTGAAAATTAGTAAAATAAAGCACTCAGTACATGGAACCAGCAAATATTCTCAGTAGTATTTTAAGCATAGTCAGCGTTTTAGAATGGTGGCCTAGATATGTAAACAGTGACAGAACAAAAGCAATTTTATCTTAAGATTCATAATCATATTTTCTTTAAGTGAAGAAGAACTGCCTTGTCTTTTCTACTGTCTTTATTCGTTTACCTTGTCTTGGTTAATGGGTTATTTTAAGGGTATAGGTTCCATTGTTTTATAAAAGGACTAACCACTTGACTAGGATGATGAAAGTATTTGAAGGCCGTTTGAAACTTAAGATTGTTTTAATTAATATAATTCATTTAAGATAATCTAGCAAATTAGTGCAACTTTTTGAAAAGTAAACTCTGTGCATGATAAAGAATGCAAATGTTAGTCCTGGACTTTAGCCCAAGTGAAGTTGCACATACTCCAGGATGGGGATATAGGAGAGAATTCAGGAGAGGAATGATTTTAAAGCAGATCTGAATAGTCAGTGGTCACTCTAATCACCTAGTTTAAAAGTTCAAGCATGACAGCTCAGTGCTTTGGTGCTGCTCATTGCTGCTGTTGCTACAGTCAGTCTCTCTCCCTTTGGTGCACTGGGTGGCATTTGTTGTTGCTTGCTGAAGCTGGGGAGAACATTTTGCCCGTGTGTTATCTGGGATTGCAGTGAATTTCTGTCAGTGTTTGTGCCTTACTAAACTCTGCTCTCTTCAGTGACCTCTTTGCTTGTGAACCAGAGGCTTGTGGGTTTGGTTTTGTGTTGTGTTTTGAAGTGATTTTTTAATTGCCTTTCTGGTAAGAAGTGTGCTCTGTTTGAGTATTTTGCTTCTAGTATGAACTGAGCCAATCTGGAGAGTACCTGTACTGTCCAACCACTGAAGAGGGAAGTTTCTCTAGCCTCCTCATGTAGTCAGCAGGCAAATCGGGCTAAAAGTCTAACTGTGCTCTAGGTAGTAGTACCTGGGTGATCTCTCCCCTACCCCTTGTATTTGGGAGAAAAGGGTCACTCAACTCAAGTATCAAAGCTGAAGTATTTTGCTTTTTGCGTATTCAAAAAGTAAGTGTCCTGTCTGAAATGAAGTTCATTGCTCCTTCTTTAAAACAAAAATTCTGGGATTTGTGCTCCCCCCACCCCTTTTGTTTTTAAAAAAAAAAAAGTTTGTTACATGTCAGACCTTCTCCCTTTTTGTTACCTTTTCCAAATTTGTCTGCTCCTTCTTGTGCTTGGTCAAATCTTCAAGTAAATGCCAAACTAGAATGGCATGCATCCTGTTCAGCTGTTTGAAAGCCATGTTCTTTGCTGTGTTTCAAGTACAAGCCAAGAACAATGTTAGGAGCTGTCATACTTTGGTCTTTACATCTGGCTGAATGTTTGCTTTGAAAGTCTGACCAGGACGGCATTGTGAGCAGGTATCGGAACCCACTGCCATGCAGCTCCCTGTTCAGCCTCTGCTGGATATAGCGCTCAAAATTTTATGGTGAGGGTGGTTAGGTTGCTCAGTATTTCCATCATTTTATGTTGCTGTCCGATTCAGATGCCTTTGTTAAATGCAAATCTCTTGCATTGACATTTTCCATGTACAGTGTCTACCTTGGACTGTGTTTTGTTTTCTGTTCTTTTTAATTTTAGTAAAATAGCTTAGCCATCTTTGAGGAGAATAAAAAAAAAACCACCACAAAACAACTGGAGAAAAGTGGGATTTTGTAGGGGGAGAGAGGATTGAGGATTTTTTTTAGTAGCTCTACAACTCTAATACGGTCAGAATTTCCAATTTCGTAGTGCCACAGCTTTTTGTTAGGGCTGTATTTTCTACAGTTTCATCCAAATTTGGCAATTTTGCGATAAGCCTTTGGGCACCACCACAGTCTGCCTTTGCCCACCAGAGACTTTGTGGAGCTCACTGCGTAAAGCCTGCAAAGATCCCACCCTGCGCAACAGCTTTCAGTGTTCCCTGGCCTCCCCAGGCACCTTGGCCCCGAGGTGCGGCTGGTCCTGCCGCGGTCCGGAGTTACAGGGTTAAAGATGAGCCTTTCCGGGAACGGATCCCTTCCTCTGAGCTGGCAGGCAGCAGGGAATGACAACGAGGAGCAGTTCCTCCTCCTCTGTGTTTTCAGTGGCCCTTCTGCTTGCTGGCAGGAATTTTGGAGGAAGAAGGCATTTAGCAACAAAGGAAATGAAAACTTGGCCAGTTGGCCGCGAGAGCGGAGGGAACACTGAGAGAAGTTGGGAGAGACGGGGAATTAGGACTGACTAAAAAATTTGTAGTTACAGACTTGCTTAGAGGATATGAGACCCGACAAAAGCTATAAAATTTGATTTTAACTCAATTACAGACCTGTGCTTTGGTGAGGGTGGGGGAGTCTTGCGTGTTTGGAAGCACATGTAAGAAAACAGAGCAGCACGGAAACTGCCCTATAGGGCTGAAGCTGTTGCAAGTGTATTAATATTCTGTGTGTCCTGGAAACATCTTCCTCAGAAAATGTATACTTTATTCATAGTTTTCTATTCATACAAAGGTCTAACCTGTATTTGTATCATGGTGTTTTCCATTAATAAAATGGAAGATTCCCGTTAACTTTGTGGCTTACAAATCTAGAGCTTTGTGAGAGGAGGAGGAAAAAAATGAACAGACAATAAATAACTGGTAGTTTCGTAAGATGCTTAAGTCAGTTTGGGTTGACAGCAATACTGATTTAAGCTCAGATATTTCTGGCAGTAGAAACTTTTCTGATTCTTTCCTTAAATAAATACCAATTCATAAATTGGCCTCCAAACTGACGTCCAGGAACACGAATATGTGGGTAACTGGGCAAAAATCTGGTTGAAATTAAATAATTTCCTGAAATGCCACCTTGAACCTGGCAAACAGTATAATGAGCAGTTATGTAGGAGGCATTTTCTGGCCTAATATTGGGGTGGAATCTGTGTGCTTAACATTAATGTAAGATTCAGATAAAGAGTCAGTGTTCTTAACATTAGTGTAAACTTCAGATAAACCCATGTTATCTTTTTCATGAAACACTTAGTGAATTGGATCAGTTTTTCTACCATGGTTTTATGTGATCTTTTCAGGAATTTAGGTAAAAATTAGTGAAGACCCAAATAAACATGTTAAAAGGCAAACACAGCCAAGTAAACAAAAAGCCCAACTTTAATCCACATGACATTTAAATCTTTTCTGGTTCTAGAACCAAAAATCATAAAGGCTTATATATTTTCTTAAGCAACATGGGCAAAATTGTGTTTAGGTAGAAAGCTGAAGTTCAGACTTATTTTGTATTGTCTCCAAAAGCAGGAACTGTCAGAAAAAAACAAACCAAGAATGTAGAAACCCAACCTGTGTTTTTTCCTAAACATTGTGAACTGCACAGTAAAACCATGGGATTTTCATTGAAGCCATTTTATGTTTTCATTTTAATATTTTAATTTTAAAGCAGGTAATCTGCTGCAAGTGGAACTTCACTTATTTTGTTTAACTGGCAGAACATGCTGAGTGGGTGTTGTTGACACTCTTAGCTTAGTATAATACTTATCTTGAAACTTGTATGTATTACCAATATTTTAAATAGAGTTTGAGTATTCTTGTCATGTATGTATAGCATACCCTCTCCTTACTGCCGAGTTTCAGCATCCGTACTAGGATAGGAACGACTCTCATACACATTGATGCAGTGCACAGTCGGGTCCCTTTATTATTCTGCTTGTGCGGTTATATACGTTTTCCATATCTGTACACGCGATTACGCTTATTTGGATAGGCTACAGACATAAATCACGCGCTGTTCACACGCCCCACATTCCCTTATGATTGGTAACTATGCACTAACGCCAGTAGCAACAGACTGCCTCCACGTCCTTGAACACATCTTGTTTTTGCTAACCCACACCATGTGCCCTATCAGAACTTTCTCAATTGCTATTCTTAGCTGTCTTTTCCAGCGGCCTGTTCAGTTATGCTGTTTTGCTTAAGCGGCCTAGTCATGCTAATTCTCAAGCTACATTGACCCCAACACCTTACTACATCTTTTTATAAACTAATGTCCTGTATGATGACCAATGTATGTTTTATCTTTAATTCTGTTGACCAGAGACACCTTCTCCTGGAGATGTTCTTTCTTAGTGTTGGTGTAGGGACCATTACGCAGACCACCTTTTTTCTATATGCATTCTTTCTATGCTAGATTAACAGGAAAATTGAGGTTTTCATATTTAATATGAATTTAACACAATTTTCACTAATTGCTGTGGGTAGCTTGTTAAAATCCCATAGCTGTTTGTTACAAATCCAAGACCAAATGGTTCTTCTGATGAGTTCTGCAGAGTCTCTGGTCTTGTTCTTTCTCTATAGATGAAAGCAAATTATCGTGGTGATACACTGGACTAGGCTTCTGTGTCTTGATCTGTTGTATATTACTGTTGCGAACTGTTGTAAAAAAAGTTGAAAACTCAGACTGTGAATATCCCACTTAAGAGAAAATGAGAGATTTGTATGTCAAGATGGAAGCGTTGGTAGTACTTCAACCTGATGTAGTGGGTTGCACTCTTGGTCCTTGCTGAGTTTGCATTTGAAATCTTCTGGGATCCCATGCAACGTTCCTTAGTGCGGGATGATGATATCTTCTAGAAAAGAAATATGCCCATAATGGCAGGAAGGCATTTGCAATAAAATTTCAGGAATTAGAAATTTCTTCCCAAGAGAATGAAAAGCCTTTGTTAGAAACTTCGAAAACAAAATCAGAAGTCCTGGAAGCGATGTTGCAAACGTGTAGTGCTGCATGGAAAAATGTGACAGCTAGACTGAGAATATCTTTATCTTTTGAGTTATTACCATGTAGGTTAGTTTTAGATAGATTTTACTTTAGTTGCGTGACGTAGCCCACAGACATTGCCTGTAAGTAAGCTCCATATTGGGACACTAAAACCAGGAAATTTGTTGGTTCTGCAGAACCTGGGTAGGTAATTGCATTGCTTGTCTGTAGAGTGTGCTTGGCACTGAGTGCTGTGTTAGTTCCAAGTAGAGTATCATTTTTTTCCTGGAAATAAAGTGGTACATGAATCAACAGGAGGCCTTAAAACGTCAATGCACTTTGTAATTATATGAAAGTTTCTTAATTTGTCTTAATCTTTTCAACAGGATTGATCGTAAGATGTCAAGTGCTCATACAAATTATAGACTGGATGAAGCACAGGCTATAATGAGTGAGCTTCGAACCATAAAGAAAGCTATATGCACAGGTGAAAAAGAAAGGCAGGACCTTATGCAGGTAAATAATATGCTACTGAGCAAATAGCTGCTAAAAGGTAATAACCTACCTCTATTTTCTTTTTTTGTGCTTGCACTGGGTTTACCAAGTTTAATTGAGGAAGTGGGGTAGCCTAATCTGATTTTTCTGTTTGATAACTGCCAATAGCAGGCAGCTTGAAACAGGTAAGTAGTCATTGTATATACTGTGAACGTAAGACTTGATGTGCATTTCGTATTTTTGTCTTAAATAATGTATCATCCTTACATTTAGATCAATGTCTTTATTGAATATAGCTTTCCATTGCTGTTGACTGTATCAAAGACTGCTATGGAGTACTTGTACAGCATTAAAAAAAAGATCTTGAGGTTTTACTGTATTTGTTTTTCATCTTTGTTTAATGCCTGTTTGTATTACCTATGGAGAAGTAGGACTGAGAATATATGTGCTAAAACGTTTACCAGTTTGTCTACCATGTTTTTCCTCTTATAAGCCTTTCACAAAACTGGCTCACTGTGTCACAGTTTGACTGTTCTTTTTTTGCCTCAAACTCTCCTCTTAAGTACCCATACCAAGACATGCCTTAATTGCAAATGTTCTCGCAAAACCCTCAAAGAGTGTGATTAAACACAATGTATACAGAAACCATGCAAGCTTGGGATTGCCTTATGAATTGTTGCATGAGAATTGAGGGGAGATACATGCCTGAGTAGTAATCTAACTCTTGAATGGATTCTGCATCCTGCTGCGAACTCTTACTTGGTGCGTCTGCATTATAAACGTGATGGGAGCTTGATCAAATACTGCAAGGGCTTCAGTGCAGACTTCCCCAAATATGCTGCAGATACAGAGGGGTGACAAGGACAATTCACCCAGTCTTCAAACTGCTATATGGAAAAAGACACCTTTTTTTTACCTAAAGTTTTGGAACCATACTAAATGAATATTGCCATTCAAACATTTTCTTTCAGTTTTCTCTGCAGTAGTGTTTCACTGATATTTTTTTTATGGTTAAATGATATGGGTAGCTTGTAATTACATATAATGAATTTCCATAGTTGTACAATTGTTCAGTCTCCAAAGCATTACCCAAAGGTCAGCTGATGGACCACAAATCTTGGTTCAAGTAGACAGAACACTTAAGTCACTGTGAAAAGTTTCTGCCTTGGCAACTTTTAACATATTTGATATTTTCTGTTGGCCAGTTTTTAAAGTGATTCTCAGTCTTCCATGTGCCTGGCTAGCAAGAAATATTAGAAAGGCACTTCTTCATGGACACAGTGACGCAAATTTTAGGAAACTAACTGGTAATTTAAAGACTTGCGTGTGAGATCTTGGAGCAGCTTAGCTACTGGCCTTGTTTTGACTCCCCCACTTCTTTTTTTCCACCTCTTTTTCCCATTTTCAGTCCTCAGTAGCACTAAATCCAGCCATAAACATTGAGGTGCCTTCAAAATAATAACTTTTAAGCCAACTTTAAGTGCACTTGTAGTTAAATACAGTGTTGAGAGAGTTAGAAGTCTAGGATCATGCTTAGCATCAAGGATTGGGCAATGCTGGCAGCACCAGAATGTTGAGGTTCCACAAGACAGAAGTGAAAATTAAAAGCGTTACCATCCTTCTTCATGGGTCTATGTGACATACCGGAAACATCAGTCTAGGAGGTATCACTTTTGTAATTAATGGCAATCTGTTGTGATAGCATCCGATAATAGGCATGTAGTCCAGGAGAATCTAGAAAATAGTTGTTCTACACAGGCCTACAATGCAAAGCGGTTCTGCATGTTTTGTCGCAATTGTAAGAAGGTATTAAATACCATAGTTTACAAGTTCTACAGTTGTAAAAATTGTATTTCTGCCAGCTTATTGTGCTCTGCAAAAACATCCAGCTTTCTGCCTGATATTTTTTTAAATTTTGACCAAAAAAAATTTAAAATTATTTTTGTTGTCACTGAATTTTTCTGTGTTATGCCTTTTTATAAATAGCTGAAGATTATTGTTATGGATTTATTTACCTTTGTTGAACAGGTGCAAGTGTATTTTAAGTATCTTCCTAATGAGTTCAGATTTGATTTTTAATTTCCTATGAATTTTGAAATTGATTTGTCCTCAAAAATGCTGCATTTTAAAGTTATTGTTGGTAAGACAAGCTTTCTTATGAAAATTTTTTCGTTTTGAAAGCTCTTCATAGAAGAGTTCAAAATATCGTGTAAACAACTGGGGATTTATTTCAGAGAAAGGAAATAGACAATTTCTTACTATTTCTTAATTTATGTCTGGACAGCATAAGTAACAGAACTAAACATAGCAGAAGTGACTCAGTCTTGTGTAGGTGCTTGGAAAATTGTAGCTGTCATAGAAATATGATAATTGCATTGAGTTGTGTGGGAGAGAAGGTCTGAGGAGGGAAGGAGAGGCTGGTCAGATTTAAACTGGGTGCTGTGGTTACAAATAAAGCCAAATATGCAGTGTCACTGCTCCAAAAAAGTAAGCAAACTTTATATATAAGGTTGAGTAATCAAGGTGCATCGTTAGATTCCTGAAAGCAGCATGGGTCTCCCCCTCTGCTTTTATACTTTTGTTTCTGTTCCAGTAAGTACATATGCTTTTAAAATGTTGTTCTTTATACTTAGGAAGCATTGAAGTTTGGTTTTTTGTGGTTTTTTTATTTTGTTATTTCTTTTCCTTGCTTTGCTTTCCCAGTTAAGTAGGCTAAATAGGTTAGATAGAAACTGCACTGAAATTGTACGTGGCAGAGAGCTCCCAAATCAGATAGCAACAGATCAATGATGAAATAAAAGTGCTCATTTCTCTCTTTGGTGAGTTGTTCTGGGCTGGTGTGCCTAGAACTTCACGTCCATACAATAGGCTGGTCTGGCAGTTTCTGTGGGATTGCCATAAACAACCCATAAACTCCAGATGAAAGATGGATTCTTCCATATAGCTGGGGAGGGTATTACTCCTAGCATTTTATGTAAATAGTTTCTATCTAAAAGTATGCTAACTCAGGTTGTAGTTTTCCACGTTAGGATTGCTGGAGGCTGTGCTTTCACTCATCCAACTAGAAGGACTGAAGCTTACCGTAGAGCGTAGTCACCTATGCAAGTAGATGTAGGTTAAGGTGATGGCACTAGGTTATTGCCACCTGCCAAATGCAATGTAATTAGTAAGTATTATCCAGTAGTAACTGTGCCCAAATAGGAAGCCTGGCCAGCAGCCAGGCAGCCCTTAATGACCTGCCAGGGAGATGCTGGGGGGTGTCAGGAGTGCACCAGGAGTGCATAAAGTGGCTGAAATACAGGGAAGAGTTTAGATTTAAGTTCTGGCATCAGGATCTTTGGTATTACAAATGCCTGTAACATAATACGTGTCAGCCAAAGGTGCCTGATGGGACATAGCTTATTTGGGAGAATCACAGAACGGTAGGGGTTGGAAGGGACCTCTGGGGATCATTCAGTCCAAGCCCCTGGCGAAAGCAGGGTCACCTAGAGCAGGCTGCACAGGACCTTGTCCAGGCGGGTCTTGAATATCTCCAGAGAAGGAGACTCCACAACCTCCCTGGG
>Ga0065711_1032296_pt1 | contig 27597 bp, 16 predicted proteins | sample Hoacrofraction12_FD_59098 | JGI IMG/M metagenome (GOLD analysis project Ga0065711, IMG submission 59098) | Hoatzin crop microbial communities from Cojedes, Venezuela - Epithelial fraction 12 v2 (version 2) | ecosystem: Host-associated > Birds > Digestive system > Esophagus > Crop | place...
CTACAACCTACTGTAGGTGACCCTGCTTCGGCAGGAGGGTTGGACTAGATGACCCACAGAGGTCCCTTCCAACCCCTACCATTCTGTGATATCGACTTAATATTTTCATTTCTAACTTGGTCTAGTTCTCTGTCTGTGCTCCCTCTCAGATCCTGCACACCTGCTCTTTAGCTGGATATGGGAAACTGTAAAAAGTCCTTGGTTTCATAGCAACAACTGAAAACAGCAGTGTTATCAACATTCTTCTCTTACTAAGTCCAAAACATAGCAGCTACTGGGGGGAAAATTAACTAACCCAGCCAAAATGAGGACAAGAAGATTTAGCAGATCCAGTTCTTTGGCATTATCACACAAAAACAGAACAGAAGTTAACATTTAGTATTTCCTTCCTGTAAAGAAAGAAAACTGAATATGAGTAGCTCATCAGATAAAATTTTGTTTCCCTTTTGCTCAGTCTTTTTCAAGTAGAAACCCAACTGGAAGTCTTTAATTCCACCTAAAGAAAGTGGAATAGGATTCATTGCAGTGACAAAGGTTTTTGGCAAAGGCTCTTATCTGAGCTCTGAACATGCAGCAAGAATTGGGTATTCTGATGCTGCCCCCAAAGGAATGATATGGTGGCAGTGAAAAAGCCAGGAGCCAGGTAGCCTGACAGTAAAACACAGTCAAGTCCTTCCTCAGCAGGCAGGTACATAACTTTTAGTCTAGTTTATCAGAGTTGCAAAAAATTATTCTGTTGCAATTTCTGCATCACAGTCCCACCTTGAAATGCACAGTTAAGTCTTTCACTGCCAAAAGAAAAAAAAAAAAAAGTCTTGAGATCTGGAAGGAGTGCTGATATAGAAAACAACAGAAAGGGTCCCTAGAGTGGCTCTTGGACAGAAGGGGCATAAATGTCTCCATGAAGACAAATCAAGTCATAATTACGTCGAAGCTACCGAGTACTCTGAACATACAAAAATGTTGAACGAGCCTTTTGTTCTCTCAATTTATGAAGGTAGGATTGGATAGTGTCAGGATGTTTTCTTACACTAAACTGGCTAATTTCCTATTATATAAAATGCAAGAATAAATCTATTGACACTAATGCAAAGATCCAGAGCTGTTCATGAGATGTTGTCGTTTATATAGACCTATACCTTAGTATGTTATACCGTAGTATGTTATCCACCATCTGCTTGGATGTGTAACATTTGAAAATAACTATAAAGAATACTGTTACAGGTTTCTCCACAAGGTTAGCTTTCTTCTTCTACTTAAGTTAGGATAATCTCCTTTCATATTCTTCCCAGAGAAGACAAGCGTGCAGTCCGAATACTGTAAAACAGAAACATGGCCAATGAAGAAATTCAGTACTCTGCAAGACCAGTGTATATTTTTCAGTTCCAAAGGCAACTTTTTTGAAAGTTTTTTTTTCTGTTAGAATATGTTTAGAGTTCCAGATTTAGTCAGTATCTGTAATCTAATTTATGTGAATGTATTTAATTTATGAATGTATTAATACATAATTGTTACTTGCTGGCCTGTAGTACGTACCTTTTCAAAAACTATTTACATTTAAATTGTAAATTCACATGCATTGTTACATTTGAAACTCAACATCTGAAAATTTTCAGTCATAAGAAAAAATGAGAATTCCTATGAACTTTTCAGTCTAATAGTTCTAAGAGCATCTAGTATTATAATACTTCATAATATTTGGTAATGTACAATATTCTGAGACAGAACAGATAATCTGTGATGTTGCAATACCAAAAATTTGGTCTCACTGGACACTTCTGAGGTCATGCATGGCTACAACTGTACTGTAATGGATAAACCCCAAAAGATGAAGTCTGAAAACTTAACTGATCTGCAAACCATTTTTATAACAGAGTAATGACAACTCTGGCAGGTTTAGATATTTTTGAGGCCTGAAATTCTATCATAATTTACTTTATTCTCATACATTTGCTTTCTGTAGGTAATACAATTTCAATATTACTTTGATTTCCAAAATGTTTGGAATTTCTGCCTGATTTATTCAAAATTTCAAGTTGATTCAGTTTTTGATAATCCAAACCTCTTTATTCAACCTTAATAATTAAGAATTGAGATCAATAACCAGCTAGTCATCTTCAAAAAAAGAAAGAACAGATTTCCCACTGTTCTTTGACATTGGGAACATTGCATGTCGTGCAAAGTCTTGCTAGTGTCTGCTTAAAAATATGAGCATGGGTGTATAATGAAATGAACTATGCTTGAATCACCCCCTCTCACTGAGTACGTGAAGCCTTTGGAGAGTGTCCGTAAAGAGCCACAGTTTTCTTTTATGACCTACGCTTCATCATGTCATTGCTAGTTGCAGTTTGGAATGGAATTGTTAAACCAGGAAACTGAACACATTCTAAAATACTCTCTTTTGAAGTATGAAGCATCTGATTTTTTTAGTAAAAGCAAAAATACGCATATTGAAATGCTTATTTTTTATATATAATGAAATAAGAATTGTGGTTGTATTTTCTACTTTTTATGCCTCCCACATTTTAATAGTAATAATAGAGGGTAATTTAATAAGATAATTGAAGGGTAGATGGAAGAAGATTTGTGCCTTCTTTTTATTATTTTTTCTGGGTTTTTTCCTCCCCAAAATTAATTTTTCTTTTGAACTACATCTTCCTTGTACAGGTAATCCTTGTAGAGTAGATACTGGTTTTATAAAGTAGAGTGATATGTTATACTTTAAGACCTGATTCTGTTAGCATATGATCATGGAAAGAACCCTTATCTCTTAAGGACCTCCTGGCAGGATTGAGGACTTCATACAATTATGAGTTTAAAAAGGATGATTTTGTTATTATAATTTTGTTCTAAATGGTATGTGAATGCCTGACTTGATACTTTTTTATTATTATTATGTTTTAGCCACGGGTGGACATGTGTCTTAATTTTATGTTGAAGACTTCTAGTCACTTTTTCATATATAAAATAATAGGAACTAAATTAATGCACAAATAATATTTTCAAATTAGAAGCCAAACTCAAATTACTATAACCACACTATAGAACCTCAATTTATGTGATTTAATTACAAACTCTAATTTCTATAGTATGGATTTGATTTTGTTTTTTCTAGAATACTGCCAAATTGTCTCTGACACTGTCATCAGGCCTTTATTATAGAGTTACTTGTTTATTATTCCTTTCAGAAACAGTACATCTAACTTTTTCCTTGAATAAAAAATAAATGAACAGTATAGTAATATGTAATTTTATATAATACCTATGTGTTTTCAATTTTCTTCCTAGGGATCTATAGTGTTGCTAGCTTGTGAAGTGGAATTGAGAGACAGACTGATGGGTTGCTCGACTGACAATTGTTACACATGATTAACTCTTTACTTGTGTTGCTTTCTGTGGTCATGCTGATTTCAATTTCTTACATATGTTGTAGCTGATTAAATCACAATAAGATCTAAATCAAAATAAATACTCCATGCAAATCATTGTGTGCACAACAACATGCTTATTGATACCCTCTTTTTCTATATTTGAATTAATAATTTTAAATGAGATTAAAGACCTATATTCTGTTTACTTTTCATGTCAAAGTCAACTGAATTACTTCATCAGAATACAGAGGAATACATCATGAGACCTAGAGACAAGACGAAGTCCTTCCAGAAACTTGATTTCAGAAGAAATCAGGAGAAACTTCAGGCTGATTTTTCTAAACTGTGAGTATCTGGCTTTGCTAAAGGGTTTTTTCATGTCCTTGGTTAAAGAATGAAAGCGGACGGAAGATAAAAATATGTATCTTTTTAATGTTAATACTTGAACTACTCTGTTTATCAGTTGTACCACTAAAATAGGATCCAAAAGCTCAAAATTCACCACGCAGAGTACCTTTGCATGCTGAGGTTTGCTGATAAGCAGGAGGTGCTGAATTTGAAACAATAAACAAAGCACATGCCCCTTTTCATGTCTTTTGTTCTTTAAATTTTGGAAAAGTGAGATTTTCTTGTTCTCTCTTTCTCTAGGTTTTTTTACATTTTATTTTTTATTGATTTGGTAGATTCGTTAAGGTGTTGTTTCTGCATGTTTTATTACTAGATTCTCCAAGGTAGTAGTGTATAGTGTGACTGAAATTATACCAGCATGACACCAAGATCTTCAAGAAAAAAAATACAGGAGTGGAATTACTGCCACTGGAGTCTGTACTTAATTGACAGTTATTCCAAATAGGCTATACGCTCCTCACTCCGCCCCCAATCTAATACAAATTCAAGCTACTTGTGTATCTTTAGCAGTTATTATAATTTCTGAAGTATAACACCAATTAGGAGAAGATTTCAGTTCAAGTCCGAAGAACTTGATGCCTACAAGAGCCTAGATGAGCAAATTTTCTCATTTCTTTGCATACACATGGCCGAAAGAGGATCTGTCCCTTTAGGACAGTACTGGCAGGATTCAAACTTTTACCTTTCTATCAGAGTAAAGGATATTTTAACATCTTGGCTTATGTGGAACTTACAGGTGCCCTTGAAGATTATGATATTGTTTACTTTCTTGGAAGAACTGTAAATTTCATTTCCTTTCATAACAGGAAAAATCTGGCGTATCCTACTTTTAGAGTTAGTTCTAAAGTTCACTGTGGGTTTTTGGGGTTTTCTTCAGCGGTTTCTTTTTCTGAGTTTGGGTGTTCTGTATTTTTTTGGTTTTGGGGTTTTTTTTGGGTTTTTTTGGGCAACAAGAACTTGCTAAAATCACAGAGCTGGTAAGGAAAAGCACTGTATGCAATGAAGCAATGTACTTTCTTCAACTGAAATTTTAACTCTTCTCTATCTAAATCTAATTAATCTATGGAGGCTTGGCTCAATTATCCTTTATGTCTTTATCATTATTTTAAGTTCTTACCCTGGTTTTGGCTAAGATAGAGATAATTTTCCTCACAGTAGCTGCTGTGTTTTGGATTTAGTACAACAAGAATGTTGATAATACACTGGTGGTTTCAGTTGTTGCTAAGAAGTCAAGGACTTTTTCCACTTTCTCGTATTCAGCTAACGAGCATACGTGGAGGAGTTGGGGGGGTGCATGGCCAGACAGCTAACCCAAGCTGGCCAGTGGAAATATACCACAACATAGACATCATGCTCAGTTTATGAATGAGGGTTGGCTGCGGGGCAGGAATCCTTTCTTTTCCAGGAGTTTCAACTATTCTTTTTTCTTCGGGGAGTTTGAACTTTCCCCATGAGTTCAGTCTTTTTTCAGTTTTGTGAAATTCACATAATCCATGAGCTCCATGTTCTGCAATTGCTGCTCGGGGACAGGCTATGCAATTGGTTGTAAGTCAGTGAGAAAAAAAAAATTGTATATATTTTGGTTTACATATTCATTATTATTATTATTATTATTGATATTATTACTATCATCACTATTATTAATATTATTACTATTATTATTATTTTCTTCTGTAGTTTTATTAAACTGTCTTTATCTCAACCCACAGGTTTTATCTTTTGTCTATTCTCTTCCTTATCCCACTGAGGGGGAAAGGGAGGAGTGAGTGAGTAACTGTTTAGCCTAGTTGCCAGCTGCTTGGCTAAACCACGACAGCCCTTTTTGGTGCCCAGTGTGGGCTCAAAGGGTTGAGATAATGACAGATCTGACAAATGTAGGAATTATTAATTTTAAAAAATAACATAGCCCGTCTTGCTATAGTAAATATATATACATATGTGTCTTTATGTAGATATGTAGATAGATAATAAACTATATTTTGCTAGAAAACTACCACATTTTCCGCTACAAATTCCCATATTTTCAAAGACATCGACATAGGATTGTACAAGGATTATCTGTGAGGTATGAGATAAGACTCAATTATAAAATTTGTGTTGACCTCCTTCCAGTTTCATGTGCCAACAATAATACAAAATTAGTAAATCTATCCAAGTTCTGTGAGAATATGTGCTTTCTTTTGTCAGCTTATTCTAAGCTGATATCAAGTTTTTACCCATTATATATTTTTAGGGCCATAATTATTGTGTAGGTATTCTAAAGAAGATGTCCAAGGTACTTCTGTAATAAATAAAGTGAATATCAAAAATCATAAGCTTCAGCTTCTCATTTTATGTACTTCTTTTGGAGTGGAAGGAGTCTCTATAGGGATATCTTTGTTTACTACAGAGGGTACCAGAACATAAAATTCCTGTGCCTAGATATAATAATAATAAGTATAATAGGTTTCATAGAGGGGAATATGGCAAATCAGTCAGAAGTTAAACAAGTACAATGAAGTTCAATTTTGACTGCTTAAAGCAAATCAAAGCAAATTACTTTTGAGAATGACATTTATTCCCTTCTATTAACAGAAAACTCTACCTAATCTAGTTTAGATGAGTAGTATCAATTACATGGAAACTATCATGAATATCTGAGAATTGTACTAGATATTCCAGACTTCATAGAACAAGAGTTGTAACACTGAAGTGTATTAAGAGGGCATATTGCTTCATATGAACTCAGAGGAGTAGCATGGTAAGAAAAGTTACATTTTGTTACTAGGAATGCATTTAGAATTCTTTTCTTCCGCATTGCAATTTATCATTTATTGTAGCTAGCAGTATTATTTAAGAAAAGCATACATCAAGAAGACAAAAAATGGAGAGATATATACATATATACATATAAATCCTACTACAGGTAAATTTTCTGCTTCTTCACACAGAATATGGAATCCATTCCATTAATACATTGACCACAGTAGTACAGGTTAGAAACAGAACAAATTACAGTATAAAATCAACTTCTGAGTGACGAAGACTTATGACAGTCTTTTCAGGACGTGGTTTAGCAGGCATGGTGGTGTTGCATTGACGGTTGTACTTGATGATCTTAGAGGTCTTTTCCAAACTTAATGATTCAACGATATTATGACTCTGATCAAGAGTCCAAAATTAAGCCTAATACAGAAGTTCTTACACTTTTTATTAAATATGAGGGAATAATTTACTCAACATACAAAGAAAGAAATGGAAAAAAATAAAAAGCTTTTCAGTTAAAAATATAAAAAGAAACAACAGGGAAATTTCCTCAAAAATATATGTTTGTCACCAATGTACTTCACAAGAAGGTGGATGTCAAATTAGAAAAGGTTCAATAACTCAATTAATTGAAAAGTAGCTACTCCTTAAAAAAATGAAAACCAAAAGATTAGACAAATACATAACAAGTAGTATTTCTGCTATTGAGAGTATTCACTTTATAGTGTTTATTAATATTTTAAATACATTTACCTCAGTTAATTTTCTTGTGCTTGAAAGCTGTCATATATTAGCAACAATAGCTAGAGTCAACATTTTTAGCTAGTTAACATTCAGAAGATATTCCTCTTTGTTGTAAAGGTTGGTGTATTTCAACTATGAAGAGAAGTAATCTAGCTGCCCACGGTTTGGTTGAGTGTACTCTTCACTGGATAAAGAAATGGCTGGATGGCCAAGCACAAAGAGTGGTGATGAATGGAGTTGAATGCAGCTGGCGGCCGGTCACAAGTGGTGTTCCCAGGGCTCAGTTTTGGGGCCAGTCTTGTTTAAAATCTTTATCAATGATCTGGATGAGGGGATTGGATGTTCCCTCTGTGAGTTTACAGATGACAGGAAGTTGGGCAGGAGTGCTGATCCACTCAAGGGTAGGAAGGCTCTGCAGAGGGATCTGGACAGATTGGATCAATGGGCCAAGGCCAACTGTATGAGGTTCAACAAGGCCAAATGCCATGTCCTGCACTTGGGTCACAGCAACCACATGCAACGCTACAGGTTTGGGGAAAAGTGGATGGAGAGCTGCCTGGTGGAAAAGGATCTTAAAGTGTCGGTCGACAGCCGGCTGAACATGAGCCAGTAGTGTGTCCAGGTGACCAAGAAGGCCAATGGCATCCTGGTTTGTATCAGGAATAGTGTGGCCAGCAGGAGCAGGGAAGTTGTCGTCACCCTGTACTCGGCACTAGCGAGGGCGCATCTTGAGTACTGTTTTCAGTTCTGGGCCCCTCAGCACAAGAAAGATGTTGAGTTGCTGGAGCATGTCCAGAGAAGGGCAACGAGGCTGGTGAAGGGTCTAGATGACAAGTCTTATGAGGACCGGATGAGGGATCTGGGATTGTCTAGTCTGGAGATGAGAAGGCTGAGGGGGGACCTTCTTGCTCTCTACAACTACCTGAAAGGAGGTTGTAGTGAGGCAGGTGTTGGTCTCTTTTCCAAGGTAACTAGCCATAGGATGAGAGGCAATGGCCTCAAGTTGTGCCAAGGGAGGTTTAGATTGGATATAAGTAAAAACATCTTTTCTGAAGAGTGGTCAGACATTGGAACCGGCTGCCTGGGGAGGTGGTGGAGTCCCCATCCCTGGAGGTGTTCACAAAAATGTGTAGATGTGACACTTCAGGATATGGTTTCGTAGGCAAGGTGGTGTTGGGTGGATGGTTGGACTTGATGGTCTTAGAGCTCTTTTACAACCTATCTTTCTATGATTCTATGAAACTTTAGATGCAAAGCTTCATGCTGTCTTATAAAGTGGGGACAGGAACAATTTAATATCAGAAAAATTAATAAAAATGATTAGTGGAATTAATCTCACACAGCTATGTGAAAACATTTTGTGTTAAGAAGTTTATCCTCTTTGTGTTTAAAATAACTGCTTTCTTCTTTACATCCAAATTGATATGTCATGATTATGCCTCTTACGAAGCAATACAGATTGCCATGTTTATACTATACCTCTAATATCCAAAAAATGTGGTTAGTAAGACCCACTATCGAGTTTTCGGGATTTTGCAAGAGGACAACTGACATTTCAATAAGTCTATTATGTGTCCTATAAATGATATAGTGGACTAAACATACAGTGGAGAACTATGATAATGTAAGACTATTCTCTGAAAAAAAATGTGGTCATGGACTTCAAGTTCTATTGTCTTCTGCTGGTGCAATAAGAAAAAGATTACCTTTTTTTTTCTTCAGCAGTTTCAAGATCCTTGATGACTGGAATCTTCAAGAGGAACTTGCATAGTTTCTATTAACGCGCCATTACCATTAAGAGTAATGCTTCTGTATATGAAGTTTGAGCAAGACAGCAATGTTCCTCAATCTGCAATGGTTCTATTGCTTATAATACTCATAGAATCCCTTGTATTTTAATTCAAATTGTTACCTTACTTCTGAATAATTTTTAAATAGTCTTAAAAGAGAACCATGCAGAAAGTTCTCCCGTGGTAGAAAGTATCAGCATTATTACTGGTTGAAAAGCAGAGATTTTACGTACCAGATTGCTTTCAGAAAAATATTTGTAATTTTTTTACAGTATTTTCTGCAGACGAAATTAAAAAGTAGTCCTTCAAATTTCTTTCGCACCCTCCAGCCAAAACCAGGATCATTCTGTTTCCCTAGCCTTCTCTCCTTCCAAAGCGAGGACCATCAAAATGTCAGAAAATGCATTCATCAAGACATTCTTTTCTCCAAGATTTTCATTCATTGAAAATTTCCCTCCTTCCCGTTTCCACCACTTAAACCTCAAAGCTATTACCAAAGCTACAGGAAAAAAAGCAGGAAACAGAAAGGCAGAAGCACACCCCAGAATTTGTTGTGGGGCTCTACACGGGACATCTGTCTGTGTCCATTTCTTGCCTCAGTTCATGGAAGTAGACTCAGGTGACATATCCCTTGGTTCATGTTTAGACAAATTATGACAATAGATGCCACTAGTCACACTTTCAAACACATGAAATATGTCCCATGGCTCTCATAACCTTATGGGTTAAAGTATTGAGCATTTGGACACCCAGTTTTCACATATGTTACCATCTGGACTACTCAGAAACATGAGATTGGGCATTCTGATACAACTGATCATAAAATCATAGAATCATAGAATGCTTTGGGTTGGAAGGGACCTATAGAGATCATCTAGCCCAACCCCCCTGCAGTGATCAGGGACATCTTCAATTAGACCAAGTTGCACAGAGCCCCATCCAACCTGGCCTTGAATGTTTCGAAGGGTGGAGCATCCACTACCTTTCTGGGCAACCCATGCCAGTGGTTCATCAACCTCATTGTAAAAATTTATTCCTGATATCCAGCCTAAATCTACCCCCTCTTAGTTTAAAGCCATTACTCCTTGTCCAGTCGCAACAGGACTTGCTAAAAAGATTTTCCCCATCTTTCCTATAGGCGCTCTTTAAGTACTGAAAGCCACAGTAAGGTCTCCCTGCAGGCTTCTCTTCTCCAGGCTGAACAACCAACAAGTAACAGGCATTTAAAGAGTAGGCTGTTTGCATACCACCAAAGTTTTCCAAATGTTGAGAAAAGAAAAGGCTGTTAACTTCACATCTTATTGAAAAGTTGGTCAATTTTTTAGGTCTCTCCTGAAAGTCATTTTCTCCTGTGCTGTCTGGCAGTTACTGCTGGTTGAAACACATCATTCAAGTAAGTGAATGTCAGGCCCGGAGGCAGGATTAGACACAGGGTTGGGAACAGACAGCCCGACAAGTGTTGTCACTGGGGGCCTGGCTGAGCCGAAATGGGGTCCTGGGCCCTGGATAGGTGGGTCCTAGGTGAGATGCATCAGGGACAGTGAGGCTGAATAGTGCCCTTGGGACCCTGATAACAGCAACCTGGGAAGGTGAATGTTGCTCTTTCCTGATTCTCAACATTTCCCTCTCATTATAGTGCATCCTGCATAAAACTCTACATATATGTTGGATTTTGTGAGATGGCAGATATTTCACTGTCACTTGGTGTTAAGTAGATTCAGATTCTAGTCAGTCAGTCATTAATAAACACAGAAATAACATATCTGGCTACAGAAAATGTAATATTATTTGTCCAGGTGTTTCTGAAAACACCACGGTCACCTTAGTTAATACGTCAAGTAAATTTCATTAAAATAATGTTTCTATAGCAGATATTTAAGTTCCAGTGGTTTAAATTTAGAAGTGTACACCACTGGAATGATTCCTTAATCAAAGTTCTACGTAGTTCTGTGTTGCTCTTTAAAATTAAAATTAAACAAATTTTCATGGAACAACAACTTATTTAGGAAAGAAAAATATTGAAAACTTTAACCTAGACTTTATTCCAGATTGCATATGAAAATTCTACAATTTCTGTCACAAGAATGTAGCTTTTTTTCTTCCTAAACTGAACATAAATTTTAGTAGCAGCAATTTCTCAGATTTTTAAGTCTATGTCCTTTTTGATCTTATTTGCTTGACAGAAGTCTACAATTTCATTCCAACTTAGAGCATCAGATGTCACTGGTTTTTTACATTTTTGAGTTAGTAAGTGATAAATAATGATTATGTAGAAGCCAGTGTCAGAAGAATGGAAAAAAAAAATGAAAGTCTAAACAAGAAAACGAATAATTAGCACTGAGAATGTTTCAGTTTTTCTTCAGATGATTGGATGTTATTTACTTTTTACTCCTCCCCAGGCACATTGACAGCAAGTCTGAGGTTTAAACAAGATCACAAGAAAGAGGTATTAATACGTTTCATTTGGGCATATTCTTCACTAAGAATGAGAGCTTGTCTCTAGGGTAATCCTGCAGCACGAATCCCACTGTATTCTAGGACTAATTCCATATGTGGGAAAGCATAATAATTTTAAAAATCTGAAATATTTGAACTTCTGGACACTATTTGTCAAGGTATACCTTAACTAATATTTCTGTCTACTCTATAGAAAAATAGGCAGCAACAACTCTGCATATGAACACTCCCATCTGCCTTTTTTCCATCTAAGAAGACGTATTATAAGTTCTTCTTTTGGTTTGCACATATGAGCCTGGAAAAAATATTCCAGGCAGCAATATTCACAGGTGCATTAGAAGTCAGAACACTATGATAGATACCATTTTTATTACAAAGTAGAACTGATGGCTCTAAAGAAATGTGTACTGTACCCTTAGACTGTTAGACATTTTCTGGCATGTTTTAGACACAAATTGTATATCACTTGTTATAAATGTTTTGCTCTTTTTCAACTCTGTATTTGCTGTCCTCACACAATTCATTTTTTATCATTGGACTGTACACTTTTCCTTGAAAATGGCTACTGAATCTGTTCCCTAGAAAACGGTCTGCTCAAAAATTGAAGCAGAATGGGAAGAAAAAGAAAAACAAACATAAAATGCAAATAAAATCCAGTGAGAGGGAAAAAAAAGAAAAAGGAACTATTTGGTTTAAATCCACAAATGAATTAGTAAAACAGATGGAGATACTTAAGAGAGACAAAAATGAGACACACATTTTTAGAGATTATATATATCAAAGACCAAATCAGGAGCAGAAAGGTTAAAAGTTGAAATATAAATTATGTTCTAAATTGATGTTTGTGATTCAACCGATACAATTCACAGTGCACAGATTTCCTAAAATCTACAGAAGAGCGTTTCAGAACTGTATTGTAAGGTAAGATATTTCATTAATTATTTTACAAAAAAAAATGTTTTTACTTGATTTGTAGAAGCTGGCTTTAAAATAAATTCAGATTCTGTAGAGAAAATAGGGTGGCATTGATTATAATGAACATTCATCATTTTTTTGACTTGAATCAGTTGGCCAAGTTTACTTGCTAAAGTAAATCAGAACTTCAGTCTTGTTTCACCATAATCTTATTTATTAACACAGCTGCTTACAACTTTTTTTGAAGCAGGCATGTTGATTATCCTTTTGCTCATGAACTGGTGGGTTTCAAGTACTACGGACTTACCCAAGAAATGTGAGCAGTAGGTTATTCCTGCCACAACAAGCTTTTACTTCCTCTCTTACAGGGGGTCATCTGAATGGTATTTGAAACTTATATTCCAGATGGTGGAATATGTAAGCAATTTTGTGCTTGGAAACAAAAAAGAATACGTTAAGAGCATTGATCTGTCCTAGATAGATAGGCCTAAAGAGATCTGGTAGAACACAGTAATGAGGACTTTCCCCCAAACTGGAGATCTGTTGAACTGTGTTTGTAAGCTACAAGTGTCACTTTCTCTAGGAATGCCTACAGCTTTATTATTGCTAACCTACAATCTGCAGATGTCCTCGTGGCAGACAACTTGATCTTAATGCCATTGTACTAGCACTAAACCTGTAAGATCTATTTTTAGATCCATCCCTACAATTTAGTGTTCTGGTTTTGTTTAAAACAGAACCTATTCTCTTTCAATGAATCTTCCTTACAGCGAAGTTCTTCTAAATAACTGCATTTTTCTGAAGCTGGCTGCGTATTTTCCGGACGCCATCTGCTCCAAAGCTGATAACACCTGATGTTTATAGTTTTATTGAGCTTATGGTAGGAAAGGAAGGCAGAAAAAAGCCCCTGTTTAGAATTATTACTATAACAGCCAAGGTCACTGATAGACCTCTTAGGTCCCTGAAGTGAGGAGTCGTAAAGGGTCGCACTTGCAGGGAGGTGTGGACAGGACAGGAGACGCAATATTGACCAACTAGATATTCCATGCCATGCATGTCATACTGAGTTTAAAGCTGAAGAATCACAAGTATGACCTTGCTCTCTTCGTCTATGGCCAGCTTCTGAAGAGGACCCTTCTTGTTGTTCTGCCTACGATCCTGATCCAGATTCCGATCCGTGCATTTCTGAATCCAGTTCCCGTCTACTTGTTGAGGCCAGTCTGGAACTTCCTGTGCTGCCTGGCAGCTGGTGATGGGATGCCAGAACCCCAGTACTCAACTCCAAGAAAGTCAGTATTGGTTTTGTATGTTTTGCATTATTTCTCTTATTATTAATATTATTAGTATTATTAGTGTGATTAGTGAAACATTTAATATGCAATTTGTAAGTCTCATTTCCTTTTCCTACTGTTTCCTTCCTCTGGTGGGAGGGCGGGCATTAATAAAGAGCATCTGCCACTCAATTTTCTGCCACCCTGCTCGAAAAAGTGACATTTAGGGTGGGTTTTTTTTTCTTTCAGATTAAGTTTAATTTGTTTTCTTTTTCTCTGAGGCTTTTGAAATACAGGTAGTTCTTCATTTAATAAAGCCAGTTGTTTTCTTTAAGCTGGAAAATACTGAAAGAAAACAAGCAAACAAACAGTTTAAAAAAAAGAAATAGAGAAATAAAATTAACAAGACCAAAATAAGTGGCAGGAAACTATTTGTGTAGAAGAATAGTAGTTGTCTAAATGACTCAGGACAACTCCTTGAAATTTAGATAATATTTAAAGGAAAGAAAAATAAAAGAATAAAAACAGCAACAGGCAAAAAGAGAGTGGATGACACAGAAGAATAAACTAACCTGAATGCATTTTGTGCCTCTCTTTTATTATGTGTTCCTAATGAAAAACAAAAAGAAGAAAAGCTTAAATATTACTGAATGTGATGAATAAATCACAACAAAAACATATTGTCCTTTTTTATTCTAAAATAATTAAAATGAGAACTTTGAAGTGTTAATAGGAGGGAAAGGAAAAGAAAAGAAAGAAAATAAACAAAGGAATGTAAAAGATTCTTAAGGGCATAGAGTTGACTGAAATCCATTGCTTGAATCCACCCCCTCCCCCCAGTAAAAAAAAGAAGTGAAAAAAAACCCGCATAAAAATATCCATGTGCTTTTGTTGTCACTTTTAGAGGCTAAAATTAAGCCCTAAACACCAGGAAATAGAGGATAAGTCCAGGAAGAAGCCTAGTATAAGAGTGTAAATGTTTTAAACTCATTTTTAGCAATGCTGAAACAACCCTTTAAACATTATCATAGTGTTAGACTTTGTACTGAATAATCTCATGCCCCAGAAAGAGTCCATTTCCTTGAAATTTCATAGTATTTGTTATTTTTATTATGACAATATGCTATTTTGTTGTTGTGTATATTATCTTAGGTAAATCCAGAAGTTCAAACTACAGGGATTTATACTAAACTTGATAACAAAAGGCAATGCTTGCTCAGTAAGGGCATCGGTTTTAAGGTCCTGATCTTTCAGGTGGATCCAGATGAGCAGAACTTTGGATAATTTCTTCATAAAATTACAAATATTTCCAGCAATAGACATCAGATTACAGTGCTAGTGCCAGAAAAGAGATTAAGACTCCATTCAGATTTGAAGTCAACAAGTGTATGAGGTACTTCCAGGTTCCCCTGGAGTATCATAGATATTGTAATAAGCAGTGATCATGAATAACTTCAATATTTGAATAACCTTCATCTTTGATGTAGAACTTAAGCAAAAGTATTCTAAAAAAACCAAACAATAAGTTGACAACTCAAAATGTGTTCTTATGTTCACAAAAAGTACTCAGAACTGCACATCTGAAATACAAAACACTCTTAAAGTTTCTTGGGCTTTTTTTCCCTGTAAAAACATATTTCTATACTCTGTTTTTCCTCTTGTAGTTTAGACAAGACAATGGCATAAAAGAAAACATTCTGAAAAGGTTCACTAATAGATTTATTGAGAGCAAATATCTGCCACATCTAGGAACTTTCTCATAAAGTTTGTCAGAGCATTGTTTGCAAGACATTGAAGCAACATAGCAAGTAGCCAGAACCTCGTAAAAGAATCTGAAAATTTCGAAGTACAGACTATTTAAAAAACAGGCACTCTATCTGGAAGAATAAACTGAGAAAGACTTCATCACATAAGCAGAACTTAACTTCCTGTGAGGTGTTTGCAGAACCAGTATTTCAGAAATGTATGGCAGAAATAAAAAGAGACATTTTTGGTCTTGTCTTCCTGACCTGATAACACAAAGCCAAAGAGGAAGTTTAAATTAAAAAACTTTTCTATATTAAATATGTGTTAAAAGTATTGCTTCAAGTCTGGAGGATTTTGATAGAGTGCAAAGCAACACCTGAATTTGCATAGACAGCACAAAGAGAAAATTAGAAACAGGGATTAATGAGAATATTTTTCATAAGACATTTCCTTTACCCCAAAATAAATTATGCATGAGGTCAAGATCTGATCTGTGTATTTGAGACCTTAAATAACCATTCATTACCTTTAGCTGCCATTTTCAGAATACAAAGATTTTAAGTTTACTTTATGACTTTTGCACAAATTATTTCAATCATTAAAAAAGTGTAAAATGATACATTTAAAATTTACTTTTAGGAAAGCTGTAATGCCACACGGAAGAACTTGCAATTATGATCACCTCATACACCTACAAGTTTTGGTATTAAAGCATAGTTTGATCACATATATTAATCACAAATCTCTGTCTAGGATGTAGTATATTTGACTGTTGGTCTAATACAAACTGAAATAAATCAGATAAAGCCATCATGATTCAAGGTCACATCTACATATTATTTGTATACTTATAATTGATTTAATCAACATGACAGTGACTGCCGTTATAGCATTTTTTCAAAAAGCCAAGATATACTGCCTATAAGGAAGAAAATTTATGTTTTCAGGGTAAAGTGGAGATATGACTTTGTATGATTCAGTAACTAGAGCAATAATTTCTGAAAGGCAAACTATAATTTGAAAAGGAAAAAAAAATCCTAGTTACCACCAATAGGATATTAAACCTATGATTATAATGAAACTAGAGCTGATGATACAAAGAAATCCAGCAATGTTTCTAAGATTAAAAATTACTTTTGTTTCTAAGAAAATACAAAGATACTTCTGAATCATCCAAAAGCACAGTCATTCAATTAAATCACCTGAAGATGACAGCAAAGTTAAATAACATTTTTTTAAAGATTCATCCATAAATAAAATGGGACTTCCTGCCTCGATCAGAACTACAAAATATTTTTGGCTGTTGTTAAATGATCAATAAACATGAGCACATAATTAAAGTCTTGACCTTAAGTCATGCAAATATCAAAATGCTGAAGGGAGTTTCTTTTCATCACTAAAAAGAAAGCAGACTGAGCTACTACATTATGTACCAATATCAGTAAAATCTTATTAGGCATACTTAATATTTAAGAGCATTACAAACAAATGACTTGACGTTTGAAAACTAAACCCCCTTTACAATTGATAATATTCCTGTTGATTCTGGCAGAATTCATACTTTTCAGACCATGCATGTTCCAATATATACTAAATATCTGTTATGTTTTGGACTTGAAAACTCTTCTGAAAAGTTTTCAGTTATGTTTTTTTTGTCTTCCAGAAACATTTCAGAAACATAGATGTAGATCTGAAAAACAGTCACAGGGAATATAATTAGGAATCTGCGGGAATGCAGAGGCTTTTCTCTGTAAGATGTTAGCGTGTATTATCTCTGATTTAAAGGATTTTTAACAAGTAGTTCTGGTATTAAAATTAGTTTTCTATATATGTAACAGTTCTTAAATTTTAAGTTAATAACATCAATAATGACAGTGTCAGAATTGTTAAGATATTTAATATTTCTATATCTTTGTCAATGTGATAACACACATGTTAATAATGTATTCTTCAAATTAGAAAATGTGTCCTGTATGTTCAAACTTGATACCTAGTATTTAGTAAGGATTCTGTTGAAACAGAAGTGATGAGAAACTACGTAAAACAAATGGGAAAGCAAAAATAAAAATTGAAAGGATTTCAATAAAGACATGCTCTCAAATGTTAGAGTTCAAATTTTGATTTTACTTAATATTACTGCCATTTGATTTATTTACAGCTCAGAAAAAGTTGTCTTTTTAACTATATTGTAAACATAGCTTAGGCATGATTTGTTTGTATGAAATATATACTGCAGTAGGAGATTCATTTAGGTCAGTGTGCATACTGCAGGAGATTTTAATTAGCAAATGGTTCTTTTTAGAACCTAATTTTAAATAATTTTGTTTTAAATTACCCATTTGAACTACTTCAGGAATGAACTACATTCACTCTTAGCTGATAGAAAAGGACCATTTCGCTCCAGAGTCAGTAGGTGGTCATTGTAATTATGTTAGGGATTAAGTGCCTCAGAATAAGATCCATAAATAGTAATAAACTGAAGGAGATGTCTGATGTAGTTTAAGAATGAAATTACTGGCGGGGCTCACAGTTCAAAGATTGTATATGTATACTCTTAGACAAGGCATGTGCTGCAAGGCATTTTCAGAGGAGGCTATTTCACCCTTTCATGTAGTCAGTTGGAAATGGAAATGTTAAGGATGTGTCTTAAACTGTTTTTCACTCAGAGGAAGGGACAGCAACACTGTCCGCAGGAACCTATCTCCATCTGCACACAGATTTATGAACTGTTATGTATAGCATGATAGATACGTAAAGTGGTCAATCATTGCAACTGAAGAGATAGCTCCTCAGCTGTTCATAAAATATTCTAAAATACGGATAGTATTTGAAGGATATGCAAAGAACAAAGCTAAAATTGAAATGCATCAACAATAAAATATCTGTTACACAATTCCAGTATTTTTAGAGTGACGTGTGTATGACCTGAAAAGAAGTTCCTGTTTATAGAATACTAGCTTTTAAATTATTTGCAAATTTTTAAAATAATTTTTCCTTTGATTAATTTAATTTATAATCCATCATATGCTACTCTTACTTCATGTTCCAAGTATCATGTAAAGCCTGCTTCTTCTGAGGGGCTTGCTCTGCAAGCATTTAGTCATGAGGAAATAATCTAGTAGTTGGATAAACAAAAATACTCCATCTTACTTCCCAAATGCCTAACACTTCCCTTTTCCTACTGTTGTGCTTACCCAACCATATGAGCTTGGGAACCTAGAAGATTCCTCCACCCATGTCACTTTCTTTAGGGTCCAGGTATATCCCAGGTCCACCAATCTGTCCATCACTGAGACTGTGTATGAAAAAGCAGTTCATGATAGGTATACTACATATACAAACATACACACATATAAGTGCATATATATATGTATATGTGTATATCTACATACACGGCAAGCCACACAGATCTCAGGAGGAGATCTCAATTGGTTGACTGGCGACTCCAGAGGAGTACAGGGGTCTTGTTAGGTCATGCAGAGAGGAAATTAGAAAGGCAAAAGCCCAGCTAGAACTCAGGCTGGCCACTGTTGTAAGGGACAACAAAAAATGCTTTGACAAATACATCAACAACAAAAAGAGAACCAACAAGAGTCTCCATCCCTTATTGGATGCGAGGGAGAATATTGACAACAAGGATGAGGAAAAGGCCGAGGTACTTAATGCCTTCTTTGCCTCAGTCTTTAATAGTCAGACTACTTATTCCCAGGACAGTGAGCCCCCAGTGCTGGAAGATAGGGAAGGAGTGCGGAACAAACCTCCCATAATCCAGGAGGAAGCAGTCAATGACCTGCTATGCCACCTGGACACTTGCAAATCTATGGGGTGGATGGGATCCACCCAAGAGTGCTGAAGGAACTGGCAGAGGAACTGGCCAAGCCACTCTCCATCATGTGCCTGCATTTGTGGCTAACAGGGGAGGTCCCAGATGACTGGAGGCTTGCCAATGTAACACCCATCCACAAGAAGGGCTGGAAGGAGGATCCCGGGAACTACAGGCCTGTCAGCCTGATGTCTGTGCCGGGCAAGATTTTGGAGCAATTCATCCTAAGTGTGCTCACCGGGCATGTGAAGGTGATCATGCCCAGCCAGCATGGGTTCATGAAAGGCAGGTGCTGCTTGACCAACCATATCTCCTTCTAGGACCAGGTGACCTGCCTAGTGGATGAAGATAAGGCTGTGGACATCATATACCTGGATATTAGCAAAGCCTTTGACACTGTTCCCCACAGTATCCTCCTGGAGAAACTAGCTGCCCATGTTTAGGATGGATGTACTTTTCTCTGGATAACGAACTGGCTGAATGGCCAAGTGCAGAGAGTGGTAATGAATGGAGTTAAATCCAGTTGGCAGCCAGTCACAAGTGGTGTTCCCCAGGGCTCCGTTTTGGGTCTAGTCTTGTTTAACATCTTTATCAATGATCTGGATGAGGGGATTGAGTGCTCCCTCAGTGACTTTGCAGATGACACCAAGCTGGGCGGGAGTGTCAATCTGCTTGAGGGTAGGGAGGCTCTGCAGAGGGATATGGACTGGCTGGATTGATGGGCGGAGGTCAATTGTATGATTTCCAACAAGGCCAAATGCGGGGTCCTGCACTTGGGTCACAAAAACCCCATGCAACACTACAGGCTTGGGGAAGAGTGGCTGGAAAGATATCCAGCGGAAAAGGACCTTGAGATGTTGGTTAACAGCCAGCTGAACACAAGCCAGCAGTGTGCCCAGGTGACCAAGAAGGCCAACGGTATCCTGGCTTGTATCACGAATAGTGTGACCAGCAGGATTAGGGAAGTGATCATGTCCCTGTACTTGGCACTGGTGAAGCCGCACCTGGAGTACTGTGTTCAGTTTTGGGCCCCTCAATACGAAAAAGACTATGAGTTGCTGGAGTGTGTCCAGAGAAGGGCAACAAGGCTGGTGAGGGGTGTAGAGCACAAGTCTTACGAGGATTGTCTGCGGTATCTGGGCCTGTTTAGTCTGGAGAAGAGGAGGCTGAGGAGACACCATATTGCTCTCTACAACTACCTGAAAGGAGGTTGTAGTGAGGCAGGTGTTGGTGTCTTCAAGTAACTAGTGATAGGATGAGAGGTAATGGCCTCAAGTTGCATCAGGGGAGGTTTAGATTAGATATTAGGAAGAAATTCTTTACTGAAAGAGCAGTCAGGCATTGGAACAGGCTGCCTGGGGAGGTGGTGGAGTCCCCATCCCTGGAGGTGTTTAAAAAACGTGTAGATGTGGCACTTCAGTATATGGTTTAGTGGGCATGATGGTGTTGGGTGGATGGTCAGACTTGTTGATCTCAGAGGTTTATTCCAACCTATGATTCTATGTTCACAGACAAACACACACTCACATGAACACAGACAGTACCAATGTCCTCATTTTGTTCCCCTCTCTGGCAAAGCAGAATAGAGGTCCACTACTAAGAATATATGCCTACACATACGTAAAAGGTGGATTGCTCTAGCACCTGCGCTCGGACACTCACTCTGCCTAGTAGCTGCCCCTGGATCCCAGTCTCCCCACTTGCTGGTACCTCGCCATATGAATCGCTGCGGCTGTAGCAAGGGTGTCTCACTCACACTCACACATAGACACAGACACACACACACACACAGAGCTGACCAAGACTCCCCTGGTTCCATTACTACTCTTGCCATTTTTTCTCAGTGCCTTCATTTTTGTGTGCAGATGAGCTTCTTATCACTTAACCTAACACAAACTCACTTAAAAAGCTTCTGGTATTACATCTATGCTAAAATACTTCACTCAAATGTTCTGTATGGTTTGTTGACAATATATGTTTGGGGACCTGTCAGAAGACAACGTACAATCTTCATATTGTGCTTAAGATGCTTATCATTCAGTCTTTTGCATAACTCAGTGCTTCTAATGAGCAGCCTTGGCCTCTTCTTAATGTAAACAAGTTGCTGACTTGCAAAAGGAAGGAAAGGGTTAAAGCTGTAAAAATTGTTCAGAGAAATCAAGGTCTTCCAGCTGTGCTACTGTAACAGCTGCAAATACATGTACAAGGCTTAGGTCTTCAGGTACCACTAAGTAGTATTGTGTGATGAAGCAGTATAACATTTTTGGTTTTAAATAAATGGAACAATATATCAAAATGTCAAAGATGAAAATGATAAATACATCTTGTGAATGGACAATTGGAGACTTTCCCTTACATACATTGCTGTACTGGCCATACTTAAAATTATTAAGCTGCCACAAGGGCAATTTTGTGGGAGATCTGTGCATAGAAACGCATTCTAACATGTTAGAGACTATTGTTTCATCAGCTGGTATAGCTTTGCTTGCATCTTCTACACTCAAATTTGGCCCCAGTCAAAATCACACCAGTGTCAGTGTTCAGGTTCTTGCCCTGGCTTTTTCAGCTTATTAGTAGTATGGTAGTATACTGAACAGTATTATTATATATGGCACAGCTTGAAGGACTCTGGAGCCAGTATATTAAAGTGTGTGTTTGTACAGCCAAATATCTTTGCTTCTCAGTTCACACCTGTGTCCTAATCCCTGAGTGTCCACACTGGGTGGGCACAAGTTTAGTGTTAGTCACCTAGTCTGTGTCGGGGGCTGTTCAGACTGTTATGACCACAAATTTGGGGATAGACTAATTAGTTTTAGCACACTGTTACCTTGTTTTAAACAGTTTGGGTCAAGTCCTGGCTCTTGTGTAACAAACCTCTAGCTGCTAACCAGAAAAAATACAAGATTCCTGCAAATCCTGTTTTCTGTCTAGTAATGCTATGTAATCTTGAACATACATCACACCTCACCTAGCAGCAGTGCTTTAATTTATCGTTAACTTCTGCCAACAGAATCTAGAAGGCTTCTGAAATGACCTATAAATATTTTCTGTGATACATCTGTTTAAGAAAACCTTTTGCTGTACTATGATACATCTGTTTAAGAAAAACTTTTACTATACTATCTGCATTTGCCATGGGCTTGATTAATTCTACCACACATACTCAACTCTGGCAACTTAGGAGGCTTTTGGGCATTCAGCCTGGAAGCCAGTTTATGCTCAAGATAAATCCTTCCCTAGGTATTCTCATAGATACCATGTCAAATCTGCTTATCCAGTATCAGATATCCTACAGAAACTCAAATGGAAAAAAAATTTGATTGTGTCTGGGCATTTGAATCAAACCAGTAGCGCTACTTGAGATGTCTGGGTTATCCAAGACAGACTGGGCAGAAGATTTATGAGAAATCTGTGTTCTTCTGGAGTAGCTGTTAAAGTAGCAGCTGCTGGAGGCTGGCCATGTTTCTATGACTGATCCTCATCTTGAGCTCAACCTGGGCTTTGACTGAGTTACCTATATACATGGTGCTTAGCGCCATTTGAAACATCGTAGAATATCATTTCATATCTCCTTGTTCTGAGTCAAGTGTTTCCCACAAATCCTGATTCATATCTGCTGGGTTCAACGGGTGTCTTAGGCATAATACAGTTTCTCCAAACCTTTATACATGAAACAGATTCTCCAAACCTTTATACATGTACAGGTTGCCCAGGGAGGTTGTGAAGCCATCTGAAAACAGTCATGGGCAACTAACTCTAGATGGCCCTGCTTGAGCAGGGTGGTTGGACCCGATGACCTTCAGAGGTCCCTTCCAACCTCAGCCATTCCATGATTCTGTGATCATGACCTCTCCAATGGACTTAAAAGACACCTTAAGGTAGTTAGCTCAATTGCAATATCTACTGTATAATTAAGACAGGAAAATCCCATCTGTACTTCAATTTAGGTATAAGTCTGATTCTTCTAAAATCACAGTAGCCTGAATATCACAGAAGGAGGACTTTAAATGGTGACACTCAAAACAAGCCACTAGCTAATTTAAAGACTTCAAAAATTAAGCAAAAAAATTCAAAGAATTTTCCTCCATCCTGTTTCAATTTTATTGCAGAAGTGGTCTTATTTTATCTCTTTTTCCTCACAACAAATTCCAAAAGCTAGTCTTCCATTCACTGCTCTCAGCTGGGTAGATTTTCCAGACAGTAATCAAGGTTGCAGTAAAGGATCACTTGCTTCTCAGATATACTGAAACACACAAGGCTCTTCAACATCACATCATAGCAGTCTGCAAGATTTTAAGAAGCCTACAGACATGTATTTGAAATATTGTTGATGCAGCTCTACCAAACTGAAGTGTAGTTATTATAGATCCAAAGACCTGTTTTGTTGTATAACATATAGCATAATTCTTCAGTTTGATAATAAAAGAAATTGTCCACACATAAGCGTTAGCAGGAATTGTCTTTGTCAACAGGAAAAAAATGGGTAAAATAGAGGGGAGAAGAGTGGAAGGGAAAAATGGAAGGGGAGGGCAAAAATTCTGTTGAGTCAAAGTCAGAAAAGAAAATACTGGTAAAATGAACCAAAGCATAATAAATAAATAAAGACTTTTATTTAAATCTCAACCACAGCATCTGAGATGTTAAACTAATATAACATGACAAACATAACATGATAAATACTTTGACAATATTATTCAAGACATCTTTGATCTTCATAACAATGTAAATGAAGTACATGAAATCAAACAAAAATAAAAAAACCCAAGTAAGCAGAATCCTTTGTAATGCAAGAATATTACAAATGTCTAGGAGATGCAAATGAAACCACCTTTGCATGCAAACCATATAATTATATTTTCATAACTTTATATACTCTTTATGACCTACTATTGGCAGGATACATTAGCAAATAAGGCGATCTCGATATTTATCTACTAACATATACCTTCAAGTAATTTACCATTAAATACCGCTGCAAAAACTCCAAAATTATATCACTTTAGAAAAGGTTGGAAATTTCATGAAGATAAGTCATGGAAGAAATACATTCTGATGCTGAGTTTCTCTTGTAAAAGAAATCTTGTTAGAAGTATTTTTTTAAGAAAAAATAATTTAGAATGTCCATATTTTACAGGATTAAATCAGAAACTTAGCATCATGCTTAATGTAATTAAATTTTTATATTCAGTTTTTTTGGAAAGGCTGTTACACTACTGTTCTTATGCTCTTCAGACTGGTTTACTAGATGGACATTTGTACTACACTGAACTAAAAAATCTCTGCTACTAATAAAATAATGGAAGTACAATGCAAACTGCTGTAGGGGGCAATTGTGTTTATTTATATACTGTAAAAGAACAGAAATACTTCATGTGAAGACATTTTATTTGCTTCATAAAGCTTTGACAAAATGTAGCTTAGTGCCAGAATTTTATTGTGTTTGAGTTCTTTAGCACAATAATAGTCACATTCCTGAAAGCTATCTTATGTTTAAATTAAATTTAAATTACTGATTTAAGGGAAAGTAAATTAAACAAATTTCAATTCTGAGAAAATTAAAATAAATTTGTTTTTCTACTCTCATTTTTATCTTGATATTTTTTGGAAGGTTTATGTCCCTTAAAAAAAATGGTTTTCTGTTTGTCCTATGAAGTAAACTCCACATGAAGATAAGATTTTATTTTTGCATGTAAACACTTAATCTGACTCTTATATAGGAACTGTGATTTAAGCAATTGAAACAACCAACTTCCTTAAATTTCTTTAATAAATTGGTTGCATCACTCCTAACTTTAATGATCTATTTTTCTTAAGGCTCTCAAGAGAATATAAAACATTTATTGTTGCTCTCTATGGTCATTTTATTTTTCTTTACTTGTGCTTCTGCAGAGACACCATGGGTTTTTTGTACAAACTGAATAACCCTTTCACAAATATCTCATTCTGAGCCAAAGGCATAGCAAACAAACTGAAAACAGTTCCTTTTGATACTGGTTCCAGAAACATGACCTTCAAACTACAGAATTTTATACAATAGCAGCCTGGAAGCAATCTCACAGCCTTTTTTTCCTTGGGCTTTGATATATCCTGAGAAAGAACACATACTTCTTGTCTCATATCAAAGATGTCTAGAAATCAAGGAACTAAGATTTCAGTATTTAGCATATTTGTATCTGAAAATGTGGTTTAGTTATTCTATAGACAGGTACACCTTACTGAAAAGACAATATTCTAATTTTTGAGAAGATTTTAAGACAATTTGAAGAAAAGTGGAGACAGAAAATAATGCAGAAGGCTATCTGCATGCAATTATGATTTAAGGAAACTATTTCATTAGTTTGGGACCTGTACACATACGTAAAACACAGTGAAAACACAGTGATTAGTTGGCAGATGTTCTTCTGTGGATATTTTTGAGTGGGAATAGGGTATTCTGTCTGTGCTATTTTAGGATTGTTCACCTTTTCTCCCTTCATTTTTTTTTTAATTTATAGATATACCAGGTAACAGAAAGTCAGTATCAAAAGTTTGCATCTTGCTAGTATAACTACTATATTGTAAACTAGTTGTCTTGCTGTCCTTTTGACTCCTTTTGCAAATATACCAGTTCCAACATAAATGATGGAGAACATTGTTTCTTTTACACTGTATTTCCAGTCTTCGTTTCTTTCTACCTTCAAATATGCTAAAAAAGCGCAGACAGGGAAACATTATTCTTAGAATAGTTACCTGCTTTTATACAGGAGGTCTGATAGCCATTTTAAGTGCAATGTTCATTTTAAGCTTAGAGAATCTTATTTATTGAGATGTCGAGCTCATGCATTCTGAGAGAGATAGTATTGGCTACCAGTATCAAAACTTGTATATAACTAAATGTCTGGCACTCATTTATGCAAAATTATTGGGCATTTTAATTTCATTCTACAAAGAAGTAACTCATACTGATTTATATAAACTCTGTCTCATGGTTAGAGAGTGACCCAAGAGGTCTGCGTTCTTATATGGGTTCTTACACAACAATGTTCATGTCTTTTTCCCTTAGAGTTTTTTCTGGAATATAACATCTGTGTTGTTGAATCCAGTTACAACCATCTGTTTGTAGACATACAACAGACATTCAATTTGACATTAAGAAGCATTTTTTCCAGCACAGAAGAATGCTTCAAAAATACATAAATAAGTATTTATGAGTTATAACATTGTATACAGGCAATGGAAGGGTTTTTAAGTGTAGAAATACTGTGCTTACTGAGAAAATGGAATATAGCAATGGATATGGTTTGGTTACATGCAGCTAAAATATGGTTGTTATGATTCTATTAAGAATAACATATAAATGCATTTGGTCTGAAATTGTTTTCATATTTTAGAGGAAAACAGTGCTTAAATATTCACTTAATCATTCAGGAATACAGTAATTTTTTTCCTAGATTTTTTTTTCTTCCTATGTTTGTGTTCCTTTTCTTTCCTTGATAAGAAGTGCTACTACCTAATAACATGCTAATTTTCAGTTTTAACAGCTTTTATTTTTTTTTATTTATCATGCAAGCTAAAAGATAAAATTGTGTACCATATTAATACATATTAATCAAAGATGACAGTCAGACAAATTTTGTTGTATCTGATTCAGTACACATCTTGTCATGAGGCAGTATCAATACCTGGCATTGAGAAAGACAGCTAGTATAAGAGTTTTCTAAGCACAATTCTCCCCTGTGGAGCTGCAGTTACAACAATTATGTGGATTGTTACTTCCCCAAATACTAGCTTTACCTGCAAGATTTTTGTTGCACTGCATCTAAATCATAGTGGTTTGTCTTCCAGCAGGTTAGACGTAAAAGCTCTTCAAGTTTGGTTATTTTGTGGGATTTTTTTCAATCAAATACGAAGGTTGAGGTTTTGATCAATTACTATATTAGCTGTCATGTTTAATTTGACTTTTTTATTTAGTTTTTTTTTTTTTTTTTGCGGAGGGATCTGTTAATACTATAGTCAAACCCATTTGTTTCTTCCTTACTGTTTTCTTTTTACCTATGAACACAGCTACATAGAAAAAAAAATATCCCAGCAGGTACCTTAAGACTGGAAATGTCTATGTCCTAGGAACCTTCCTACCGCAGACATATGAAATAGATCCTTCAGGCATATTTATTGAGACTCATTCTATTTTTCCCTTCACCTGGCATTGAAAATAAATGAATTGGATATCAGACTAAAGTCTTCAGTGTATTAAGCCAAAGCTAAAACTTTACAATTTGGGTTTCCTGGTAGTTTTCCTGTGTGTCTTTATTTTTTAAAGTATTATGCATCAAGACATTCCCATATCA
>Ga0065711_1032297_pt1 | contig 27595 bp, 10 predicted proteins | sample Hoacrofraction12_FD_59098 | JGI IMG/M metagenome (GOLD analysis project Ga0065711, IMG submission 59098) | Hoatzin crop microbial communities from Cojedes, Venezuela - Epithelial fraction 12 v2 (version 2) | ecosystem: Host-associated > Birds > Digestive system > Esophagus > Crop | place...
GCTGGCCTGCGGTGGGCGCCGGGCGCGTGCCCCCTTCCCCGGGCGGCGCGCGGCCGTCTCGCGGGGGCGGTTCTGCAACCGTCACTCAGGCGGGATCGCCGCTGTCCCTCGGGGCCCAGCAGACCCGACGCCGGCGGGGCGGTGTCGGTGGCCAGCACCCTGCCGGGTATTTCCTCGCCGCTGGGTTTTCACGTCTCAAACGCGCCCACGGCCCCGAGTGAGCCTCGCATCGAGTGGCCGTGGTGGGTGCCCGGCCGGGTTATTGTGTGTTGTGGAAATGGGTGTCGTCGTCGTCCTCCCCCTCCCCGGTCTCCCTGCGGTGGAGCTCCTCCCGGGCCTGCGGCAGCTGGTGCCTGGCCTTGCTCTCTTGTTTGGGGAAGGAGGGGGAGGTCCTGGGGGCTGTCTTGCAGCGGTGGATTAAGCACTCGGGGCCGTTGCTCCGGTGTGGTGAGACACCGTGATGATGCTTCCTTGGGAGGGGACTGGCATCCCCCAAAGAAAGCAGTGAATAAAAAACTCGCGTACTTAAAACAGTGCTTAAATGACCGAGATGTAAATGTGCTTGTCAGTTCTTTGTCTAATGTCACATTGCATGTCTTGATCTTGTTACTGAGTCTTCTTGTATTTGTGTTTTTTCCTTGGACTAGATCATCTGGGAGCAAAGCAGGACAAGTCTGGGCCCCTGAAGGATCAACAGCTTTCAAGTGTCTCATCTCAGCCAGGTTCTGTGCAGCTCTCTTAAGCAACATCTCTGATTGTGATGAGACGTTTAACTATTGGGAACCGGTAAGTGGCTTGCTTTCCTTGGAGATACCTGGGAATTTGTAGTTGGCTTGTCCAAATACAGACTTACCTCAGAACCTTGTACTAATCTCCGTGTTTCAAACAGAAATTTACTTACTCAAGAATTCAGAGATGGGAAATGCAAAACTGTCTACTCTGTGTGATGCGTATTTGTTTATTTGTTTAATCTCCATTGTAGACACACTACCTCATTTATGGAAAGGGGTTTCAGACATGGGAATACTCTCCAGCCTATGCCATCCGCTCCTATGCTTACCTGTGGCTTCATGCCTTACCAGCCTTGTTCCATGCTAGAGTTCTACAAACTAACAAGGTAAATCAGATGTGTGAAAGAGTCTTTTGTGATGAATAAACATGCCTTTAGTCTGTGTTAAACAGCTGCTTTGTTTGTTGTCAGAGGTAAGAGAATTAGTGTTTACAAAACACAGAGTTGATTACAAACACTAACTTTCCCCTAAGGATTTTCCAAGGGTTGTGAGCTGACTCAATGGGATCCAAGGAAAAGTGATTGGAAAGTTGCAGGGAAATGCTGTCAGGCTCTGGTTTGATTGAGAAGCTGTCCCAGAGGGACTGGTAGTTCCTTGGCCTTTTGTGTGTGTGCAGGCCTGGGGACAGTTACCTGGCAGCCACGGGCTCTTGTACACCCCTGTGAGTTTCACCCTGATGCTTTAGAAGCCTGTATTGTTTTCTATGCCAGCTATCTAGGAGTCTTTTGTTTTTTTTTCCCAATAAACTATAAAAAATAAACTAGTATTTTGCAAGGGCTATTGCAAATTGAACTCACAGAAATGTAAAAGAAAAAGCACTGAATGTGCATTCTGCTTGGATATCCATTGCCATACTTGGTATGTTTGCCATATTGTATTATTGCCATAATGGGTATGCACAACAGAAAACAAAAGAGTGCTGCTTCTGGAAAGTGGACTGTGTTCACTTTCTGTGTTGTAAAGCACTTCAGTGTTAGAGTACTAGGCCTTGAGCTGCCAGGATCTTCAGCATCCCTTGGTGTGGGATCTGGGTCTACAAGAATAGCCTCATTCACCACTGCCAGACTTGCTCCATGTTGTTTAGAACTGTTCTTGGGATGCATTTGTTAGTAATAGGTGCGTAAGCTTCATTGCAGACCTTGTTCAGACTCTTGAGTATGTCTCCTAGGTTCTTATCTTCTATTTCCTCCGATGCTTCCTGGCCTTTCTGAGCTGCATTTGTGAACTCTACTTCTACAAGTGAGTATTAGAAGCTGTCTACAGTGGATGTATTGGAGCAATGTGAGTAACATACTCAGTTATTGCCACAGGAAGTATACTCTGGAGCTGATGTGTAGAAGTGTCTGGTAAACAGAGCTACTTCACAGCGAACCTTGAAAATATGTGTTCTTATGATATCTTAATGAAATATTGGTCAGAATTCCACTGTTAGAACAAAATTGTATTCTCAGATCTGCCACCCACATCTCCACTCCAGCATTTTGTTGACTATGCTTGTTTGCTCACTGCTACCAGCAAGCAGGGTGGGAGTGTTGTAAACCGAGCTCTGCTGGAGGAGAGACTGGTGCTGTGTTTGCTTATGATAGTGAATTTTAGTGGAATACATTGATTGTTGCTGTCTGTAATGTATCTGCCAATGGTGATTACATCCACTAAAAGCAGTAGCCTGAACATACAATTATCTTGTCTAAGCTGGATTTTTATTTTTACCTGCTGCCTCGTAATTTGTGGCTTTCAAACTATTACCTTGCATGACTTTTCTGTTGGCAATAGTCTGGTTTTAAGAATGCAAGCTGTGGCTTTTTGCATGATGGGATTGTGTGAGGGGTGAAAATATTAGATGGATGTTGCTACAGCAGTGCAGATTCCCTAAAATGCTGAGACCTGCGTGAGCGCAACTGACAGTGGTAGAGGCCAAGTCTCTGCCAGAATTTTGCACTAGTGTAACTTACGAGGATCGGAAATCCCAGGCCAGAGGCAGTCATAAAGCTCTTCAGGTTGCCTTCAGCAGCTGAGTAATAACAATCACCCATGCTAAAGCTCTCAGGATGCTCCGTGGATTGTTTGTGTTTCTGCATGCATTGGGTACTGTTCTTTTATGTATTGAGGATATTTTTGTGGTCTCTAATTCTCTCTTTCTTCCTTAGGGCTGTGTGCAAGAAGTTTGGGCTACATGTGAGCCGGCTGATGTTGGCCTTCTTAGTACTCAGCACTGGTATGTTTTGTTCATCTGCAGGTAAGTTTGCTTAGCAATGACACTAACAATTACTCTCTTGTGTCTTTCCATTTCCAGGGCACATTTGTGTCTATTGCTGCCTCCAGTCTCTCTGCAATGGGCCATGCCTTTTAAACAGGGTCTTGGCCTACCTTTCTTGCACATATTTTAATCCAAGGAAAGAGGGTTGTATTTTGGAATTGTCATTTGCCTTTGTGTCCTGTCCCCTCTGGCTGGTTGTGCCCATTTGCCTAGCCAGCCACTGTAAGACTTATAAAACACCTGCTGTAGGTTTTGAGTGAAATGCAAAGAGAGACTTTGCGCAAAGGTTTTCTGTATTGTGTGCATAAAGAAACTTAAAGGGAAATACCACAATTTATGAATGCTGAGATGGTGCTATTTTACCCTTTTTATGTTTATAGTGAGTGGAGGAAGGACTTCCATTCATTGTTTCTGCAGTGTCATATGTCTCCTCATTCTTCACTTACTTCCCACCAGTCTCTGCCCAGTTGTTTCAGAGGCTGTATCCAGTCAGTTCACATTTTATGCTACCACTTGAGTGTGTTAGTTTCATTTTTTTTCAACCTAGCAGAATATAGTGTGTGCAGCAAGTGTTACGAGTGGTAACCATGGATGCTGTCAACTGGTTACCGGTGCTGAGTGCCACCAAGGAAAGAGGCCTTCATACTTAAAGGCAGTATTTCTGGTCTTGGCAGAACAAGAAAAAGAATCATCTTTTTTTTGCTTTCACTGAAATGAGAATGTCCAGTATAGCATCCCAGCTCCAATGGAATGAATGAGAGATGATTAGCCTTATCTTGGCCTCGTGCAGTTCTCCTGCTGTGGGAAAATTGTGCTGACCACTTTCTTTCCTTGTGTTGCAGCTTTCCTCCCAAGCAGTTTCTGCATGTACACCACGGTGATTGCCATGACTGGCTGGTATATGGACAAGACCTCTGTAGCAGTGCTGGGGGTGGCTGCTGGAGCCCTGCTGGGCTGGCCCTTCAGTGCAGCTCTTGGGTAAGGAGAGGAGGGCTCAGGAGTTTCGCACTTTGTCAAACGTTGCTTGCCTGGTTGGGGAGAATGTAGGGGCTGGAGAGCTGGAGGAAGAAACTAGCAGGGACTGAGCTGCCAGCCGAGTCCAGGATCATTGCTAGAGAACTTAAGTTGGGAAGATTTCCTGACCCTAATATACTGAGATTAAGGCCTGAGTTGGGTGACTGGAATATGGAGTAGAAGCAGAGCCTGGTGAAGTGATTTCCAGCTACTAACCTGCTTGCTTGGAAGGGGCAGGAAGACATGCAGGGGGGAAAGACAACGTCTCCAGTTGATACCCAGTCTCTCTTTCAGGCTTCCTATTGCCTTTGACTTGTTGATACTGAAGCAGAGGTGGAAAAGTTTCCTAAACTGGTGTGTGGTGTCATTGATCCTGTTTTTGGTAAGTGCAGAGAGAGAATGGATTGGGCTTGCAATAGAAGGGGTGGGTTCCATGAAGAAAATCACATGGAGGTTTTGGGCAGTCCAGCCAAAAGCTTCTGGCACTTTAAATAATAGATGCTTTCTTCCAGGTGCCCTTGGTAGTTGTGGACAGCTATTACTATGGGAAGCTGGTAGTTGCACCTCTCAACATTGTTTTATACAATGTCTTCACCTCTCACGGACCTGATCTCTATGGTGAGTTTAAGATAACAAGACGGAAAGCGAGTCGGCGGACATACTCTAAAGCAAAAGCAGCCTGCAAGCTCCATGGGGCTGCAGTTCCAGCTTTATGCCACCCGATGTCGCTCTCGAGCTGGAAATCCGCAGGCCACTGTCGACTTTCTCCATGCTGCGAGTTTAGCTGCTGTTGTTCACTTTCAAGTTCTGTAAACCGTTGTGAGGTGTCTCAGCGTCACAGCTGAGAACTGTTAGTAGCAAACGTGTCTGGATGCTATGCAAGTGCAGTGGGCATAGGTGATACTTGTGTGTGTTTGTCAGCTTTAATCGAGTTCTTGGTGGTGCAGAACCTTCAGAAAGTGGGTAACAGTGCAGAATCCGTAGCTCTTTCAGTTCATATCCGGTGTATGCAGGCTTCCTGAGTCCATGCTGTGCTTTGGGAATCTCCTTGCTTATTGGCAGTATATGGCCTCAGCTTTGCTGGCAAGCAGAATCTGAGGTTACCATAAAAGCATCTAATCTGCAGAGTAATCATCTGTCTATGAGGGGTTCCCTGGCACTGGCCATTTAGTATACTGTGTGACTCAAATCTCAGGTCTGAACCTTGATGGCAATACTGCATTGTTTGTTAAGGAGCTGCCACCACACTAAGTTGTTCATGTCATGTACTTGTAGAGCTGAAGAGTAGAAAAGTATTGTATTTCTAGCAGGGTTTCAGAGGAGCTGGCAGAGACTTCAGGGTGCTTAGGTGCAGGGTCCCTGCATCGTATCTGTCATCTGTTTAAGCCCTGTCAGGTATTCTAGGAGGGATTCAGCAGTGGTTAGCAGCAAGGCTTTCTCTGGCAGCGCCCTGCAGGCCATATTTATTGGTTCATTTAAAAGGCTGTTTTGGGTGGTGGTGAGTGGTCATTTGTTACTTGTGCTGTGGCACAGCAGGGCGACAGGTGCTTTGCCAGCGGGAAGGCTCTGAAGTCTATTGCTGTGAATTTTCTGTAAGAAAACTCTGATAGGTTTTGGCGTGGGCTTGTGCCTGACCTTTTCCACGCTGGTGCAGGAGTTGTTTCCAGATGCCTCCAGGGACCAGTCTATTCTGAAGTGTTTTATTCATAGTGACATTCATAGAACATCCTCAGGCTGATAAAAGAGCCTGCTTGAAATTGCTCTTTAATGCAGTGTGGCTACGACAATGCTGTGTGTTTAGAGAGCTTCAAAAAATAACACTACCAGAGGAGATGAAAGGCTGGCCAATCCCTTTTGGCTTTGGAGCTGGTATTTCCCAGCTTTCACGTGATGGGAACAAGAACTGCTAGAGGTTGCAGAGTCATCAGCCCATATCCTCTTCAATGTAAGCACCACAGTATTTTACCTTTTGCTTGCAGACTGGAGTTCTGGAGGCAGAGTTTGATTTTTTTTTTTTTTTTTTGTCTTTAGCAATATACTGCTTCTGGATAAATACAGTCTGTGTAATGAATATTTCACTGGGATGATAAGGTTTCTACAGCCAAGGGAAAGCAGCTTCTAAGCGTATATCCCTAAGGTTGATTCTGAGGCTTTGGGATGTTTTTATGTGCATATTTTCTAAGAATGCACAATTTGTGAGAAAAGTTTTATCCTGCTTCCTGTGATCAGGGCCTTGGCTGTGACTTGCCGTGTGATGGCACTTTGAGAAGCTTTGTTCAGCTTCAGTAGAATGTGCTCGAGCTGTTTATGTGACACCTTGCTCTGTTGAGTCCTGGGTCTTAAACAGAGTGAAAATAAATTAAATGCAGAAAGAAAACTGTTATACTAGCACTGAATCAGACTTGCTTAGAATGAGGGCTGTGAGTCATGATCAAATTATTGTGACTTCATTACTGCTTAAAAGCTGAGCTACAGAGTTCCTGTCTGCCTGCAGGCTTTTAGCCTGTGACAAACATAGGGTGGGGCACCTTATCTTAAGCCTGTTTTACAATTCCTTTGCTTTGTCCTGAGCCGCCCTCACCATTACTGTGATCAGACTGCAGCATGGTTGCTTGTTAAATTCTGTTAACTTGCGTGTGAGTTTGATTTCTAAAATTGCTTCCGGAGCCTGTCACGGAGCTCAAAGTTCAAACCGGTTTCTGGCTTAGTGTCTGACAGTGCTTTCAGTTGGTTATCCACATGGAACCATAGTGCCATGAACTCTCTGGGCCACTTCTTCCCACTGCTTTCATCAGTCTCTCTCCTACAGCCCACATCTGCTTAGCTCTAGCATGTGGGATACTTGCAAGAAGTTAAATCTTCTGTCACGGTCTGAAGGCGATGCTGTGGAAGCATATTCCCATCACTGCTGTGCAGGGAGAGCTCTTTAGTGTCCCTCCCTGCCTGCTTGAAAGGCCTTGTTCTGGGCCAGGACTTCTTGTATGCAATGGGGTTGTTCTTTTTTTATGTTGCAGTTCTTTCTCACATCACCTTGAGTCGTTGTGGATGACAAGAATAAAGGCATTTTGCCCTGGGAGGCATTGAAACGAATGCCTCTGAATGGGTGAGTCATCACAGTGACCAAGCCTACTACTTTTTGCCTGGTGTCTGTGAATTATTTAACTTGCCTGTGTAATGGACTCTTCTTTTCTAGGTTTGTTTGGGTTTTTTTTTATCTCCTCACTCAGAGAAGAAAATCCCTCATAGCAGTAGGAGGAGAGGTTCCAGTGTGCTTAGTTCTTAAGGGCAATTTGGTCACACTGCAAAAAAATCTGAGAAAGTAGCCTTTTTGTTAAAACTGTGCTTCAGACCAGCTGACCTCCTTATTAGCAGAATCCCTCAGGACACCTCTGGGCCTCTAAGCCTGTATCTGGATTGTGGAGGAGGTGTGCTTCATGAAGTGTCCTTCATTCCTGAGTCCCAGGCTTCCAAATCAGAGACCAGACTAGACAGTGCCATAGTTAATTTAATTTACTTTCCATAGCAGTCAGGGCAGGTAGAAGGGTGACAATATGGTTCCTGGTATGATCTTTTAAAGATTTTGGACTTGGCTGTGCTGTGCAGCTTAGTTGTACCCAGAAAACACTGGGGGGTAACAGCTTATATCAGTTTAAGAAGCTTTCTGTCTCATCCTGGCATCTTCTGTGATAAAGTGGCTGTTGTTTATAGCAGTGGGAGTGGGGAAGCAGGCTGCGGAACCCAGTTTCAGTCCTTTTTTATTTAAGGAGAGGCCTTGGTGCTCCACAGAAGTAGTTATTATAATGAGTGGCCTAACCGGTGTCAACACTGCTGTAAGTCTTTACAAACCTGTACTATTGCCTCAGAAGAGAATCTGGAGGTGGCATGGCTGGGAAGAAACCAAAGCCCGCTTTACACACACTTCTAGATATCCACTGGAAGATTTACAGTATGGTATCCTGGACTGCTCAGGTTTTCCCTCAGGGACATATCCCAGTCAGCATCCCTGATTTCTAGTAATGGTAGTATGCTTCAGTCATAAAATGATTTGCTTTCTGAATGTGTTGAAGATCTGTCATACTGATTATTTAGAATTGCAGTCCTTAAATATGGAGAGCCACCAACAGAGTCTAGAGAAGAAGGAAGGGACAGTGGTACTGTTGTAATGTTGTCATACAGATAACTCTGTCATGTCCATCACTTCACATGATCTTTCAATCTACAGTATCCCATATTCAGCCTTTCACAGGCTGAGGATTGTGCTCATGTGGGCCTTGCAAGAATTATGAGACAGGTGGAGGGAAAAGAGAAGGTGAAGTTCTAATAATTCACTCTCTTAAGGCCGCCTACTCCCCAAAACCCAAATTTGTAATTGGTACTTGCTTTCAGTTACAATAGTTAAAGGTTTCCTAAATGAACCTCAGTTGCTTGGACTTTGCCATAGTAACTCAACATGTTTCTGACATTACTAGTGCAGCTTCTAATCATATTTAGCTGTAGGAGCTGCAGAGGTTTTGAGTTTTCCTTGGCTGCTTTTCAGTTGTCTGATTAATTTCAACATGGACCCTATTTAAGTGTCTCTGATTGCAGGAAATTGCTGCAGCATGTGACACGTCACAACAGTGCAGTGATTAAAGCCCCCGCGTGTCAGTTACTGACTGATTGAGCTAATCACACTAAGAGAGTGGCAAATGTGTGGAGAGGAGCCGGCATTCCTTATTGTTCAGGATTTTAAGCATCCTCAATTAACAGTCCAAGTAAATGACAGTTGGCCTGGCATTTCTTTCAATTTACATCCTTCGAAGCTTGCAGCTGATACCCAAGTATGTCATGTTAGGAGGCAGAGTTGACTTGCTCCTGTTTGACATTGTACTGTAAGAACAAATTGAGGTAGGGACACTTTAAATCATGTTGACTCTTAAGGAGGTACCAAAACTAGCATCTGGATGAACTTTAGTGGCAGAGTCTTTGTTGGGCTGGAGTGTGAATGTGAAGTATTTTTCGTGTTCATTTTTAGTACATTTTCTGCCAATATGGAGTATACATATCACTCCAGAATTATAATGATCTCTTATTAACATTGTGTGTTTTTGCGTTATTCCTCTGTTACTTCTCTGCAGTTAGGAAGAATGAATTTGGAGTAAAATTTCCCAGTTCTAGAAGTTTCTGCCTCTACTTCCTTGCTATGTAGTCTTTCTTAACGCAAGGGTGAGTTCTGTGTCACAGAACTCTGCTGGGTGAATCTGAATGTTAGAGTGACCTGTGGTTTGTGAGAAGCAGATGTGATATTGACTATGACCCCGTGAAAAAGAAAGGAGAAAAAGAATTTCTGAAAAGGAAAACAAGTTTCTTGGGCAGACATGATATGAGATACTCTGGTGCCTTTGTATGGCTATTGACTAACTCATGCCACTGTTATGGCAGTTTTACGGCCATAAGGGGCAGAACCACGAGACTGATTGGAGACAGCTCAGGCTCATTGCATGAGGCTTCATCCTCTGTCCATCTGCAAGATCTTCTGTCCACACCATTTCCATTCTTTGGTTCCAGTATGCTTGCAGTGGGGAGAGTTGATGTCTGTGGCTGATTATCTCAGTCTTCGTCAGGCAGAGAAGGAGCAAAGCTGCTGTTATATCTCGATCACATACATACTTGTATTTGAAAACTCTTGTTTCACTCTCTTACCCTTTAGGTACGGAACCCTGGTCCTTCTATTTCATCAACGGCTTTCTGAATTTCAACGTGGCATTTATTCTGGCACTGCTTGTGCTGCCACTGACCTGTCTCATGGAGTGTCTGCTTCAAAAATTTCATGGTGAGTGCAAGACAGCTGTGAGAGCCAAGCACAAGACAGTCGATCTCAAACTTCTTTCTAAAGGGAGAGCTTGCCTGCCAAAGAACAGCTTTCCTTTATTGGAAGTGAAACTAGGTTCAGGGAAAGTCTTTGGAATAATAGCAAAGTTCCTAGAGCTCATTACTCACAATGGAGTTGCTGTGCAGAAAGAACACACAGTGAGATGCATTTTCTCATGTGCTGTCTGCAAAAGGGCGGAAACATGTTTTTCTCTTGAAGGATGATTCCTGTGTTCCCTGCCTCCAGCTCAAGAAGAACAATGTGTTATCAAGGCTGAACTAGCCATACCCAGACTAAGCCTAACAAGTTGTATGGTACATAAATCATCAGCCAGACATGCAAATACATTAGAAATAGATCCGTCAGAAATCTTAAGAGGGAAAGAAACTGTACCCATAGTTCTTGCCTTCTTATCTGCAGCTGGAATTGGTAGCCTTTAGAGTTATTTGGGGAACCTTTTGCTGGCTCTTTCATTGTTACTTTTTTATACCACTGCCAGAATGTTTTCCGCAGGAGCTTGACAGAACAGAGTTACTATTTCCTCTTTGATTGTTGGGGCTGAGCCTACAAGTAGGCATCCTCTGGTCTCTGCTGCTGCCGCCCATGTTGGGATTGAACCTGGACTCTTCTGTGCACTGTGGAAGGCACTCTTCAACTCGCAGGACTGAGCCCTGGCAGGACAATCTTGCTACCCCATGCTTTGGGAAGTGTCCCCATAGGTGTGGATATACTGAGAGTGGAGAAAGGAGGAACCAGAATATTCCCTAATTCACACTGGGCTTTCTCTGAAATAAAATGACGTCAGTTTAAACACATGACATTTGGCAAGTGACTCTAGAGAGGAAAAATGTGCTGAGGAAGTGTGAATTCTTCTCTGCTGTTTTCCTAAGGAAGATTCATTAAGCGTCAGCAGCAGCCTCCAGATTCATCAGTCCAGTTAGTGCTTCGCTCTCTGATTTTTTACTGAATACAAGAAATAATAACGTCATAATCGTTGCTGAAAATGTATGTTAATGGGTATTTGCTTATAGCTATTCCTTGGATATGACTGACATACGGTCAGAAACCAGTAAAAACTCAGTAGGAGATCCTGTAAATGCAAGATTTCCTGCTGTTCACTTGGTGTTCTTATACTTAACAGCAGGAGCAATTCTGATGAGTGCTTTGTTCTTACTGTCTGTGAAATGCTGTTGGCTTAATTGCTTAACTCTACTGTTGGGAGTAGCAAGGGGGCAGAAAAGGGACTGAAAATTGTCAGACACTGTAGAACCCTCCTCAGTGTGACTAAAATTCAGGGTAATTGTAGTTATTTTTGAATCAGTTATTTCCTCTGTTAAGCAGAAGGTGCCTGAGAGACCTCTCATGCTGTTATTTTTGTAATGAAGCAATGAAGGTTGTGGAAACTTCAGTGGCTAAACAACCATTTGTAAGTGGAAGGGTAGGTCCAGAGGAGATCCTTTCTGATCTTTGCATGTATAGCATAATACACAGCAGGAAATGTAGTACTTCTGACTATCCGTTAAGACATGTCAGTTCTTGATGGGTTTTGTCTCCTGCTTGGATTCAGTAATGCAGTTGCTTATTTTCTGATTTTGGTCTTCTAAAGTCTGTTGAAATTGTTAATATTGTAGGAACTCACAATAATTCTGTCATCAAAATGCTGTACTGACTGTTTGGACATATTACCTGGATTTTAACAACACAGCTGCTCAGAACATAGTGTGTTTGTGTCTGAATGCAATGGTATGGGTCTGAAGAACGGGCTTTTAATTGTGAAATGTGATTGTGCGAGATGGGGAATAGGATAAACCCCTCATTCTTACATTACTACTTTACTGAGTGTTTGTTTCTTTCAGTTCAGAATCTGGGCCGTCCCTACTGGCTGACACTAGCTCCTATGTACATTTGGATTGTGATTTTCTTCAGTCAGCCCCACAAGGAAGAGAGGTTTCTCTTTCCCATCTATCCCCTCATCTGTCTCTGCGGTGCTGTGGCTCTGTCTGCCCTTCAGGTAAGTTTTAGTGGAACATGTTTTTTTAATGAGCTCATACCTTTAGGAAGCATAACTGCTAGCTGACTTCTTTAACCTTGCTTCCCAAAGTCTGGGAAAATCTGCAGAGTATCTGTGTCTGTGGCACAATCTACAGTGACTACACAGTTCAGGACTGTCCTATGCATAACTTTTGATCATTGTCTTTAATCTGTTAGCTGGTACAGTTTTCTCTTTTGAGCCATGTTTTGTGGATAGGTGTTGAGACTCTGGAAGCAAAATGAACAGCCATTCTAACACTGAAGTGTGTGTGTGTTGCTGATTTTACAAGTTAAACCATAATCTTCCTGTACAGGTTGATTGAGAGTATATGGAAAACTATTAGCCCTCCGTAAGATGTTATGTAAAAGGAAAAATATTTGGGATTTCCCTCCTGGGTGTCATACAGCATGAGGTCATCTAATAATCTTGGACTTCAGTGCAGACTGCTTAACAGCCCAGCAAAAAAAGATCAAATATCATGGCTTTATAAGGTGATCACTTTAGGAGCTTGTCCAGGATTGTGTGAAATGATATATGGTTGAGAATATTTGCTTGCCACTAATTGTTTCATGATGACTTTGAGTTGTTCTCTGATCCCAAGTAGGAATTTCTGGTGAGGAGCAGTTGTGATCTTGAAGTACCAATATAACACAACATCCAAGAGATGTCATGAGAATTAGTAACTTGCTCATAGCATTGTGCCTCCTTTGTCTGCTGTTAAGCAAGCTTTGAGGGGCAGGAATGTGTGTGTGTAGGAAATGCATTTTGTTGTATCCTGGTAGGAATCCTTCACTGATTTGAAAAAGGAAAAGTGATCTTGTTTAGGCATTGGGGAAATTGTGTTGGACATTTAGATGAGCCAAAAATTGGATGTTTAGTAAATACCACTTGAAACGCTTCATAGAGTAAAGCTCTAGTATAGATTGGTATAAACCTTCCCAAAGCTTAAAATCATTCATCTTTCCTCTGTTAAAGAGGTGTAGGAATGCAGTCACTAGTCCCTGTTAGAGCCTGTTCCAGCTGTTCAGCCTCATTCTGCTATTACACCTCTGTTCTGCTATGCACCACTGCTGGCTGTTCCTACCCTGGGCTCCCCACCAGCGTTGCCTGCACCCCTCAAACCACTTTCACTCTTCTCCTGGTCAGTTGCTATTCTGACTGTTGATCTCCCATCACTGCTGATGCTTTGCAGTGCTTAGCTGAAGCACCCCAGATGAGTTTCAGTCCTTGCATTTGTACAGGGTCAAGCTCTGTAATGTCAGCAGTTTTATGGCTCTGACTGAGAATGGCTATGTGCTGTCAGCACATTCATCAGAGGGCAATGGTTTACGACCTTTGCCAAATATTACTTTAGGAAAATCTAGTGTATATTTCTGTCCTGCATATTTTAACACTGTTTGATTACATTTTGTCCAGTATTCAGTATCCAGCTGAGAATTTAGAACTGGTTGCCCACTAGTAGTATGAACTTGTCAGACTCTACTTCTCCAAACCACATGGATCTGGCTGTTATGAGAAAAACGCAAACAACAAGAGGAACAGAAACCAGATTACAATAGGAAGTGAATAATCAGTCCTGCAGACACTCAGAGCAGGAGGGAGGGATCAAGCCAAGCACTAGATGTAGTTCCTTCTGGGTATTCCCAGAAAGGCTTTTAAATTAGAAAAATCTAAAAGGCTTTTCTTTCAACAATTTCAGAGTGGCTTGAGTTTAAAGGTGGATACAAAATCTGCTGTATGTTCTTTTATCTACTTCAAAGCTGTAGTTTGTGCAGACAGGGTAAAAAAACGTAGGTCACTCAGTAAATCTGGGTCATGGAACCTCTGTTAGAGAGAAAGTCAGTCTAGAATTGAAAATGAGGTCTATCTGTGTAGGGAAGTTCTACAGAAGTGCCTGAAGGTGACACTTGCTGCTGGTTCACCTGGGAACAACCAAGCTGGAGCCTTGGTACAGAGCACTTTACAGCTTGACTAGAGGCCTTCCTAGGAAAAAGAGCTGAAAACGTCTTTAAATACTGTAGATGATTAGTTAAGAACTATGACTGAACAATGTGTTTCTGTGTATTTTTTTCATGAAAAAGTGAAGACCAAAGATCTGGTGGGAGGTGCAGGTACTGCTGTAAGGTCCTTATGAAAAACAGAATTTTGCCAAACATATCAGAGTTTGAGTAATTTTATATTGTCTTTTTTAAAATTTTTTCCTCAGAAATGTTACCACTTCATATTCCAGCGCTACCGCCTGGAACACTACACAGTCTCCTCCAACTGGCTGGCTCTGGGGACTGTCTTTCTCTTTGGCCTTCTGTCATTGTCACGCTCTGTTGCCTTATTCAGAGGTTGGTATTTTAGACTTATTCTGTGCTTTCCTGGGTATTGGTCTTGGCAAGTCTTAAGGCCTGCCAAAGTTTTGCTTCTTTGACTATAGCCGCACAGGATAAACAGGGAACCTCGAAAGTTTGGGTGTCATTGCTGCAGGGAAAGGAATAAATTCTAATGGTCACCATTAATGAATGATTATGCATATGTGTGTGTGCGTGTGTGTATATGCACATACATGTCTGTATGTCATACATTCAGCATGTATGTATGAACGTATGTACATATGAATGTATCACTAGTATTATATCAGTTAAAAATCTGCTGCCTTTCACCTTCAGCCAGTACAACTATACTAATATAAAAGCTGTACCCAGACTAGTATTGAAGCAGATACTTCTAACTTTCAAACACATAATCCCACTTGAAAAAGCATTTTCCCATGTGAAACTTGTAATTAGGTGCGTGTGTCCTTAATGGAGATGGATTAGATATGGTCCTTAGGTACTTGCTTGAATCAGAGCCATGCGGTGAACATTCCCAGCTCATCAATATTTTTTTGCTTGATGGTAGCCATTGACAGTCAGGACAGGAGAATGTGAATAAAGGCTGTAGGGTACAAGCACTTCTAAAGGGGGGGGAGCTTTGGAATCCAGCCCCTCTTTAGCATAGACCAGTTCATTTATTCAAGAAGTTATCAGTTAAAAAGTTATGTATGAACAATTATTTGTAGTCTTTCAAAAGCAGTCATGTAAATATCACCTATTTCTTTAGCCTTATTTGCAACTTTCTGCCTTCCGTAGGCTACCACGGGCCCCTGGACCTGTACCCAGAATTTCACAGGATTGCTACTGACCCAAGTATTCACACTGTGCCGGAGGGGAGACCGGTTAATGTCTGTGTGGGAAAGGAGTGGCACAGATTTCCAAGCAGCTTTCTTCTGCCAGATAAGTAAGTAGTTTAATGTGAAAGGTACAGTTTGGTGAGACTCATAAGGAGGGGCAATTCTCATAAGAAGTATTTATGGGAGTAACCTTCAAGACCTTGTATCTCTGTTGACACCAGCATATCTGAAACAAAGGATTCCGAAATTTGTTGTCAGCAGATTATGTTGGCCAACAGCTACTGAAAATTTTTAGCGTGACTGCTCCTCTAGCAGGGCTGTCTACCCTCAGGAGTGAAGTGTCCTTGGTTATGTTTTTGGTTTTCTCCACACAAAATGTTACTAGCTCCTGCATTTTCCTGCTGGGCTTTCTGACACTGTTCCCTGCAGTTGGCAGCTCCAGTTCATCCTGTCAGAATTCAGGGGCCAGTTACCCAAACCGTTTGCCAAGGGACCAATGGCCACACAGATCATTCCCACTGACATGAACGACCAAAACAAGGAAGAGCCATCTCGTTATGTAAGGATTATATTTCTATAATATTTCTATATATGTTTTCCTTACCTTACTGTGTTATTTGTATTAATACAATACTTATGATTGAGTCTTCCCATTTTGTTTCCTGGGGACCGTACAAGTTACAGAACAAAAATGGGCTCCCTCCAGCACTTGGAGATTTCCTCGTATATGTGAGTGGTTTCTGTTTGCATTTCATCTGCCTATTTTTCATTTAAAGACAATAATAATAAAAAAAAGAAACAGAAGTAGTAATCATTCCTAGTTATTGCAATTTTGGGTTTAGTATGATGTGTTACTGTGATCGCAGGAAAGTGAACTGAGCGAGTAGTTTGAAATCCCCTCCAGAAAATGTTTGTCACTGAGCAGAGACTGAAATTTTCCTTTGTACTTTCCTTTCTTTTTAAATATAAATCTATTCATCATATATGCAAATGAGAAGGAGGAACTTAATTTGGAACTTTACTGAAACAATTGTATCAGTGATTTCAGTGGGAATCTGTTAAGATAATGTGTACTGGTATTGTTAATTTGTTGCTTTTCCTGATTGTATTGTATTACCTAAACAAAAGCAATGCACCCGTGAATATTTTAAAATTATTGTCGGCTAACTTCTTTAAAATTATTCAGTAGGTTAGATCTTAGCAGTGCACTAGATATTTAGTCATCCTTTCTTTTTTGTCCTAAGGGTTGAATGAGAGGAACTGCCAAGAAATGTGTAGTGCTTTCTTCATTCTCTCTTAGCATCTCGGGACATAGCTTTGGTATGTCCAACTGTATATAGGAAACACTCACATGTAATGGACCAGGTCTCTGGTTTACATGAGTGGGTCTATCCTGGCTGAAGACAGTAGACATATGCTTGTTTATGTGGCTCATGACTTTGACCTGTTAGACATTGTACAAGGACTTGTGATCTGATCACAGAAGTGGATGGAAAGCAGTACTGCTACACAGGAGCAAACTGTGTGGGTAAAAGCAGGGATCAATCTCCTGGGTTAAAGCTCTCTTATTGTGAGCCTGATTATGTAGTTACTGGAAATGGAAAGGAGGCGTGTTCCCACCTGAGAGAAGTTGTCTGCTGCAGTGCATTTAATTTACGAAATCTTTAACCGTGGCATATTTTTAGCACAGACAGCTGGCTGGTGTACAGCCTGTGACTAATGGAGCAAAACACACTTTTGTTTCATGATTGTTTCTTAATGTCATCCTACAATTTTGTTATTTCTCATGCAAGCAAAAGGCCCTAGGACATGGGAAATTAGCTACTAAATGTGAATTTTTAATGGGATTTTATAACTTTTAATTCTGACCTGCTAATAATACCAAGAGAACAAGATCTTTTCTCAAGTTTAGTGAGCTTACGAGTGCAAGCATACCTAGATTTTTTTTAGAAAAAAAGGGTTATCAGGCACTGGAAAGGACCATCATAGTATATAAATCTGAATGGCATGAGTCTGCTGCTCATTTGAAGAGGAGAAAACAAACGGTTTGAAAGGATTATCTGAGCCATAGGCAGCTTAAAACTAATTAATATCTGCAGAAATGGGACTGATCTCTCTGTCCCATTCTCTGAGTAATAGATACTCGGTAAGTATCTATTACTTCTCTGCTTGAAAATTGAAGAGTAAATCTCAGTGTTTCTGTTGCTATGAGACACTGGGGAAAAGAGTGATTTGATCTTCTTGTTTCACAATTTTTCCTCCTTAATCATGTTGACCAGCACTTAACTTGTACTTGTCCTAAGGGGAGATGCATTTGTCTCTGAAACCACTAAGAAAGAGATGAGGAGTATTATCTCTTACAAAGATGTATCCAAGTGGGAACAGTAGATTAGACCTAAAAGCTGAAACTGTTAAAAACTCCTGACATCAGAGGAAGTTTTTTTTAAGACTTTATTTTCACTTCTTTTCCAATTGCCTTTAGATCTGTTTTGAACTATATGAACCCCCTGAACCTTGGTTTCAATTTTTAGATATGCGTTTGAGTCATCAGTAAAACCATTGAACTTTATATGCGGTAAACCAACTGTTATGCTCTGTGTGGCCAGGCTGACATCCATTCAGACACCAGTGAAAGACATGTGGCTGCAGCAGTACAGCAGCAGGCTGCGCGCTTAGCTCCATCTCTGTACTATACCATGCCCACTGCTGTTACTGAGGATGTGATCAAATGTAGTTGTCCACCACTTGGCATAGCGGTTCCATCAAATAAAAAAAGAGTGGGTGGAGGAAAAGGGAGGGAGAACAGAAGAGGCTAGGATGTAATTTAGAAATTCCTTGCAGCTCCATTCACTAAGACTGACATCTTTCTACAAAGAAACATTTCAAGGTCTGTACACCACCGAAGTCTTGTGTAAATCCCCAGATGAATACATAGGTGCTGTGTTGGCCCTCTGACCAAGACGAATATTGTCCCTAGCTTCAGTGTAACTTGTAAGAATGCATTGTGCTGTACTTGAAATGGTAGAAGGGAAGTCTATCATGGCAGTCTATTATGGCAGATAATTCATATGCATTGGAAGTGCCAGCCCTTTTAGGGGAGCTTTTAGAGTAAGAGAAGCGAGATCAGTCTTAGCGCTTGAGGCAGCAACTTGGCTTGCTCTGAATGAGTCTACATCACTTACAGAAAAACTTGGTTAGTGGTTTGGGAGTCTTTTTGCTAATGAGCCAGAACCTCTCTCAGGGACTGGAAAGTTCTTCTCATACAGTGCAAGAAGTAGATTCAAGATTCTCCTCAGATGAGTTTCCTATGGTGTAATTTCATTTGCCACTCAGTTGTGATGCCACGGAGCCATCTGGTATCCACCTAATTAAATTGTTTTCAGCCTAAATTGTTACAATAAACCCCAAAGGTGCTTCAGAAAAGTAAATTCAAGCATGTCCAAGGAAGTTTGCAATAAAATTTTGTGGCAGAGCAAACTGAAATCTGGGATAGCTCAAGGAAGAGTTTGAGGGAGTAAAACAGAGTAAGACATAGTCATCCTGGAGAGTCTTAGTTGCCTGCATTTAAGATAGCTGATGGGTAGAGGCCTTTGCACACCTGGCTTAAGGAGCATTAGCTTTTCATTTGACTAATAAACTACCCTGCTTTGTTCTTCACCTTTTCAGTGTGGCAAACTTATGCAGTGACTCTAAGGAATAATGTATTTCCTTGTTGAAACACCTGGTTGTCACACATTACCTTTTTTTTTCTGACTTGATGAGGTGTACACACTGTTGTGCAACCAACAAGACACAACTGTTTATGTTGTGTTCTGCCATTGCTAATTAAAGGGAAAACTGACACTTTGGAGAGCTGGCCTCCTAAGGAATGCGTATAGATCTCTCATGAAGGTCAGAGACCCCCCATGTGGAAGTCAGTGAAACCAAATTGTTTGTTGCTCCCCAACCTTGATCATGTTGCTGCCACCAGGCACATAACTTATTAATGTGAGTCCTCCACCTGATAGGGTCCTGAGTCTTTCCCTGCCAGCCCCTGTCAACCTGACTGTTGGCAAAAAAAGGAAATAAATCTGGAGGCATCTGTCATTTTACAAAGGTCAGTGATGATCTGACCTTGCAAGAACTGCCCTGTAGCCTGTGCATTGAAAAGCTTGTGCATGAAACAGGTGAGATTGCAATCTACATTCTGTTCAGAGCCCCAGAGGGATGAACAAGGACCAAGAGTTTGTGTCACCAGCTGAGAGATAATTTTTGTGTGTGCACTGTTGACAGGATCTGGTTATGATGCTGTGTGATGCTGGGGCCATTGAGCCTATTTCCAGATGATGATTCAGCACAATGATTAGTTTTTGTTGCTGTCTTCAGAAAAAAAACTTGTAACCAATTTACACCAAGATGCATGATGGAAGTTCTTAGCCTAGCACAAAAATTTCCTTACAGGTCACTTAGCATCCTCATGAATTTCTTTCTTAAAAGTGCAGTGGATTACTCGGTGGAAGGTGTCCTTGTTTATACCTGGGAGTGGGAAGGAAACATGTTAGGAGCATGCACCTGTCCTCCTGTTCATGCAGTTGGGAGTTCAAACACAAACTTGACAGCAGCAGGGTATTTGGGAAGAGCTGGCTGGACCGTTTATTTACTTGCCAGTTTCCTTGGCGTTTGCTGATCTAATAAGACTGGGATTAGATGACACAAAGTGGCTTGGCACTCTGATAACTCTGTCCTGCTGGATGCAGGGATTGGTGGCAGCTGTAAACCGAGATATCACACTTGAAAACTTCGTATTTTTCCTAAATTCCCATGTTAAGTCTCTTTCCTTTCTCCCTTGTATTCCACCTGGGTGAAACATTTGCACAACTAATGAGACTCATGTTGCAATTTGCAAATATTTATTGCTCAGGAGTTATGCCCTGTCTTCTCTTCCGCTTAACCTGAGGAAAGACTCTGGTGATGTAATTTTTTTGTATCTAAATACATGTATTCTAGTTCCCTGATGTCTCCCAGATCAAAATATCTAGATTATTGAAGGAAAACACCAATAATTACTAGGATGTGCTGTACTTCACTGGTGTCTTTTCTGAGAAATTTCAAAATACTGTACTACGTTTTAATGTACAATGCTTAATAACATATCAGAATCAGAAGTGGGAATTGTTATTCCCCTTCAGCAGTTGGGAATACTGGAGTGCCACAACGATGACTTGCGGATATATAGAGCCCGAAAAAGCATCCAAGAATTCTCTGCGTTCTTAGTTTGCAGAAAGAAATACTGGAGATATTAATCTGATTGGAAGTGGCACAAGAGTGTAAGATAGTTGCAAGCATCAGTCCTGTTGACTTCTGGTCAGCTTCTCTCAGGTCACTATTGCAAGTTTTTGCCAGAAAACTCAGCCAGTGCCAGATTTGAGAAAGCATGGCCCTTGGCTTACAAAACCTACAGTCAGCAAAATATCCAAGTACAGAGGTAATAACTGCTAGAACTTGCTTTGCTCCAGTGGCTGAAAATCATTATGCCAGCAAAAGCTCAGCCTTGCTGCTGTATATTGCATCCGTGAAGGCCTTGTTTTTCTGGTGTATTGTAATGATATAGCTACCCTGGTACAACTGAAACATGGCCTTAGGCTTGGGATTATTTTGCTTTTGAAAATGTGACTTAGATCACTTAAAGACAATTAGATCTTCCACAGGAGGACATCAGCTCTTATTTGTAACCTGTTCTCTCCTCTAGATCTCTTATGCTCAATGCAGAGGTTTCTACACAATGTAGCTTCCTGTTGGGCTACCTTGTATGAAACTTATCTCACATCTGATGGTTATGATTAAAAGGAAGTTTGCCCTGGTAGGAACTCAAGTCTTTTTTGTAGCTGACAGTTCACATTTGACTTGGCAGAGTTTTTATCCCTCAGCAGCTCAAGTGCACATCTGTAGGGACACCTGCGAGGAGTGGGGAGAAGAGGGCAGGAGATGGGGGCTGTTAGCCAGAAAGGACACAGGATATTCATATAAATGAGTAGTACAGCCTGTTCATATCCAAAGCACTCTCCCCAGCAGGAAGGAGAAGGTTGCGTAACACAAGTCTCCTGAGGACATTGCCTGCAGCTCGTTTAACTGGGAGGTCACACACATAATTGTAATGTTGCTTCCTCGAATGCAGTTTCATAATTTGGCAGGGGGTTGTCAAACATTTTGGTCAGCACAGAGCAGTTACTTGCATCATAGGCAGCTGATAAAGACATGACTGTGCTGATACCAAGTCCATATGGTCTGAGAGGTGCGTGCAATGTGATGTCCATCTGCTGCGAGTGAGGCAGTGAGTGTCAGCAGTGCTCCAGGACAGGTTATTCATGCACAAACCCCACCATCATTTATGCCAGACAATAAGCTTACTCTGCTGAAACTACTTACTGTTTTCCATGATTCTGCTTAAGCCCTGCCATGAGGGGACAAGACGGGTACCATGAGGCTTGCAGAGTTAACAGGTTGTAGAGCGTGTGTGATCCTCATGGGTAACTTGCATTGGTCTGTATGTGCTCTGAGCCAAATGTGCTGATCATGACAAACAAGTGCTAAGTTGGTACATTTCGCAGCATCCATGTTTAGTATTCCTCTAGTCTACAGATATATTTCTCTGGATGTGCCTTGACATAAGGTGCACTTCTCACTGTTGTGCGTATACTTTGGAGCAGAATTAATGAACTGCTGTTACAGTAGTGATAGGAGTAGTTATTCATAGATCGTTCAAATCAACAATTTTTTCCACCACCTCAGATTCACCTCTGTGACTTGACAGTTCCTCAATAAGATTACTGGCAGAGGTACTTCCCCAGAGAGGGACCCCAGGACTCTCCTGCTATGACCAGAGCAGTAGTGGTAGCGTGTATTCCCACATAAAGATTTTACTTGAGAACATTGAAAATATTTTACCATGTGTCTTGCATGAAGCATTTCACCTGTTGCTAGAAATTTAACCCCTTTGTCATTGAGAAGTAACAGCCTGTCTAAATGAACACATGCAACTAGAAGGCTACAGGAAATAAACCACAAGATTGTCTTTCCTTTTGCAGATTGACATTTCCAAATGCCACTATCTGGTGGACTTGGATACAGCAGCTGAAACCCCAAGGGAGCCAAGGTATTCTTCCAACAAAGAAGAGTGGCTAACCATTGCCTACAAGCCATTCCTAGATGCTTCCAGGTACGCTTTACACATTTGAGAGCGAGGAAGAAAGGCTGTTCAATTATCTGCTTGCAGAAGTAGTTATATACATGGAGAAAAGATACATTGGCAAATGCCAGCTTGAAATCCAGTTTCCAGTATGGGCAGCTTGCTGGCTACAGCGAAACCTTTGTCAAACTTGTACTTGAAATATTTATGACCTACGTTGTGTTAGAAGGTGAAGCTAGCTGAGCAGGGTGGTGAGAATGATTATTTTTAAAAAGAATCCTCCCTGTGCACTGCTTGCTGAAGTAATGTTTTTTGTTTTGCTTTCTAAAGAAATGGGGTGTATGTCATCTCCTCCCAACAGGTTTTTGAATCTGCTGTCTTGTTTCAGCCAAATTCAAGACAGGTGTAGGTCAGTCTCAAAGAGCATGAGCTCTTACAAATTTTAGGAAAGCTGGCAGAGAGAGAGAGGAAGCAGTCTGATTGAGTGAAAGTCAGCAAGGTCACACCATTATTAGGCATCGGAGAATCCATGGAAGAGACCTCTGCTAGAACAGACCTCTCCTGTCTGAACAGGAATTTCTGTGAGACATGGAGACTGAAATTGCTCTCCTCCAGGCTAATGGGGTTTGGAATCAGGGTTGTCAGACTGGGAATGTTGTTAATACATTCCTGCAAAGACAGAAACTCTGGGCTGTAAGGGGATGGTTGTTTAGTCATTTAAAGCTCTGGTCATGTAGCTGTCATCACAGGATAGAGAGGATGACTAGAAAAATCTCTGTGAAAAACTAACACAGAGTTCAGTGTCCTCCTATTTTCTGTGTGAGACCTTATTACTTCCTAGTAATAGGACCCTCCAGAGGAGGGGGCTGGTAAAAGCAGTTCAACAGTGAGAAAGAGTGATAATATTAGAGCAGCTCCCAGGACTGCTGTAAAGTTCCCAGCTTGCTGACACAAACAAGTTTTCTTGGCAAGGCTTTTCATGGACTGTGTTTTCTGAGAGACCTGCTATTACATTTGGGCAGGACTTTGGGAAGGGAGAATGAGATGTCCAAGGAGTCTTATTAATGAGGCAGTAGAAGCATCTGCACAAGAGTTTTGCAAAGGACTCCTGCAGAACATATACCCCTGAACTTGCATTTCTGCTTTGAAGACACATTCACGTGTTTTTAAAGCTGGTTTATCTTGCTATCCTCTGCTGAATAGCCAAGCTTTGATTGTTTGGACCTGATCTAAAGTCCTTTGAGGTCAATCACAGGCACTGAGTCAGGTCCAAATGAGCCTTTAAGACACCTTGGGTTAACCATGGGGATGTAATTTGCTAGGGCTGTTTTCAGAGGTAGCGGCTGTCTGCTGCAGAGATGCTAGCCTGCCTAATGAAAGCAAAGTGAATTATTCTAGTATGGCTGTACATCACACACATTTCTCCAGAGTGTCCTGGATTCTCCACGGCTTCCTTCCAGTTTTGCTCATTTTTCCTGGACTTAACTGATGTTTGGTAGAGAAGGAGCTGGTCTGTCTCATGGGGCTTTTCGAATTATTGCACTTTGAGCCCCTACCCATAGCCTCTGAGCTTTTGATTAAGGCTGATGAGAGACATTCAACTGCTCTCTCTTCTGAACCCATTTCGTATGCCCATAGAGGCTGTGCCCTGCTGAATCAGCATCTGTCTGGAAGACATAGCACAGTATATCTGCTCCTTTTGTGGGGAGAGAGTTGATTCTGCAACTGTAGGCCTTACCACAGGACGGACACAAGTTTTTTGAATCCTCTACTTTCACCCAGGCTTTTTTGTTCATTCTTCCCTTGGCTGCGGATTTTTCCTGCGAGGTGCATGTACATCTGATACCGTCTCAATCTTGACCCTACTGCAGCCTACAATGCTGACTGGAATCAGTGCAAGGAGTTAAGCTAGAGCCAAATGCACAGCTCAGTACTGAGCTGAGTCCTTGTCGCTCTCTTCACTGCTTTGATGCTGTTTCCATATGAGTTACTCTATGACATTTTTCTTCCTTCTTTTTTCCCCTCCTTCTTATTAGGGGAAATTGATAGGATTAAGGAATTTCCCTGTTTACAGTAAACCCCCGTATCCTGCCAACCATAAATACCTGGTTGGCTTCTCAAGAATTTGGCTGAATACATAGGTAGATGCGCTGTTGCAGCTCTGTGCTTCTAGAGGAAATGCTATCAAAGTACTTCCTGCAAGACTGAGGCTGGTAACTTATTCCCAAGCTTGGCAGTGAAAACCTGTGCAATCATTTTGATTTGATATATGATACCATATGTTGCGTTCAGATCATCTAAACTCTAGCTAGATTCCCAATCTGTGTGTTTCTTGTTGGCTAAGTATCTCTGCAAGCCTGCAGCCAAATTCTGGTAACCCAACCAGTACAGGGATGTTGATTTCTCTGTGGGGTCCTTCATGTCTGGCTTGTGAAAGGAGAGTGCATGTGGCTGTTACCACTGGAACTAATGGCTTGGCTGTTTGTAGCAAATGTAGCATCTCACCAGGGAGCAGCAGCTTGTTGTGAGAAGCTGGAAGTCACAGAGAAATCCTAAAACTTCAAAGCATTACGAGCTTGATAACGATGTGATGTAAAGGCAGAATACTGAGGGTGAGGAAAGGGGAGCATATTCCCTGACTAAGCAATCACCAAGACTTTAGGACAGATCATCTAAAGGTGATGGGGAGGGAAGGGGATCTTTCTGGCTGCTATGTCCTCCTTAACAAAAGATGCTGTTGCATTAGTGGGAAACTGGAATAGAAGAGGGTTTGCAGAGCATGTCCCAAGAGGAGATCAGGCAGTCAGATCCTTTGCCCTGCTGGTGTCGCCTGTCAGCCTCCTCCACTCCTGTTCTTGTGCTGCACGGAAATTCTCTGTGCTGTTCCTTATCAACGCCTCATAGCTGGAGCAGAGGGGAGGTGTGGTTCCTTCACTAGTGGAGGAGGCCAGGTTGCCATAGCAGCAGATCTGATTTCCATCCCTGCTGTTAGTACCTCCAGAGCTCCTGCAGTTTGGAGCATTGGGCTCTGTCCCTTCAGCAGACCTGCAGGAGTAGGCAGGTGGGGCAGCTCCAGTGCACAGTGCTGATGAAGGACTAGAAGGCTATGTGCTTATCTGGGGGGTAACACTGATGCTGAGGGACGAGAGAACCAGAGTGTTGCCCCATCTTGTCACCCTGCTTGTCTGACAGATTCTCTGTTCCTGCCTGAAGAAGAACGGTAAGCTGGGAACCTTGGCCTGCCTAGCAGGGCAAATGCGTGGCAGCAGGCACAGCTTCCCAAGACAACTCACAGTAGAGTGAAGAGCAGGAAGAACAAACCATGCAAGGTCTGATCTGCTCTGGTTTTAGATAGTGTGTCATTTAAAGGTATCACATGTAAAACTGGATACTACAGCCAAGGTCAAGGCCCCTATTGCCACCCCATTCACAACAGCATGAGCAAGAGAGATTTCAGAAAGGCTCTTTTTGGATTGCCTGCTTCATAATTTTTTGTCATATTTTAAATCTCTTTGTGTAATTTGGCCCTTGGAGAAGAGGGTGGATGAGTGATTAAGGGGCTCAACTGGAACTTGATGCCTCCATGATTCTGTCCAGGTCTCTTAAACCCTTCCTGTCTTGCAGTTTCCCATTTGGACCGAAAGTTTGTTAGCTCCCCCTTTATCTCCAGGAGTTTCTTGGCAATGAATCTTAGAATCATAGAAAGGGTTGGGTTGGAAGTGAGCTTTAAAGGACATCTAGTCCAACCCCCCTGCAACGAGCAGGGACATCTTCAACTCAGTCAGGTTGCTCAGAGCCCCGTCCAATCTGACCCTGAATGTTTCCAGGGATGGGGCATCTGCCACCTCTCTGGGCAACCTGTGCCAGTGCCTCACCACTCTCATTGTAAAAAATTACTTCCTTGTATCTAGTCTAAATCTACCCTCTTTTAGTTTAAAACCATTGCCCTGTGTCCTATCACAGCAGGCCCTGCTAATATATTAGTCCTCATCTTTCTTATAAGCCCCCTTGAAGTATTGAAAGGCTGCAATAAGGTCTCCCCAGAGATTTCTCTTCTCCAGGCTGAACAACCCCTGCTCTCTCAACCTTTCTTCATAGGAGATGTGTTCCATCTCTCTGATCGTTTTTGATCATTTTGGTCATGAATGAAAGAATGAGCAGCTTCACTTCATAATAGCAGTATCAGGTAAATACCTTTGCATTGTTTTGCATCCAGGTATTGGAATTTTGCTGCCACATCCATATAAAGGTTTCCCATGGCAAATGTTCATAATTGATCTATGGAGCTCCTTGCTCTGAACGTGTCATAACATTTCTAAAATAAGTGTTGTTTGCTTTGGTTTTTTTCCCGGAGTGTGATTGATTTGTAACTTGCATAAAATAATAGGGCTCAAGGAGTTCTCAAAAGGGGAAATGACAAAAGTTTTGCAGTAGATTGGCAGGTTACAGATGAGTTAGCTAGTGGCAACTGCAGATCTGCCTAGCAATTGAGTGAGATGCGAGGGTCTGTCTCACCCTGCAGACGCAGGCATTAGCTATTGTCCTGCTCTTGAGATTGGAGAACCTCATTTGCAAAGCAAGTACTATTGGTGCAGCTTTCTGTCTGTGGCTGCAGTAGTCTCCCTTGCTGCTAGTCAGCCCGTGCTTTGCTTTCTTCTGTCCTTACCTAGTCTGTAGATTACCAAGCCTGCTAGAGTGGGTGCTGCAGAGCCTCAGAGGGAGGACACTGAGAGTTGCCGCAGCATCCAGTTGGAGGGTGCTCTGGGGGGCATCAGTGATGCTCTGAGACTGTTTCAGGGATGCAGCGAGTAGTTCTATAGTCCAGAAAGTTGTTGGCAGACCTGATAGTGGAGAAGGTATGGAAATCTCGGCAAAAACACTTCTGTGTTTTTGTTTTGTTTTAATTTGAGACAACAAATTCTAGGCAGTGCTGTCTCTCTTAGAGTTGAGAAATTGATCATCCTGGGGAGTTTAGCTGCAGGAGAGCAGCAGTGACACAGTTGTAACAGCACGTTAGGTGCTAGAAATTGGTAAGCTGAAGGGATCCCAGAGTTAGTAGATCTGTGGGGAGAGTTCTTCCCAGGGTCAGACACACAGGTCTGTGGGTAGAATCAATGAAGTTGCATCAAGAACTCCTATAATGATCCAGGCTGCTCACATTTCTGAGCATGTACCTTCCCCCCCCCCCCCCCCAGCTTAACAGAATGATGCATCTCTCAAATCTGGCACCTGCTTCTACACAATGATTTGAAAATGCCCCCTGCTACTTATGAAGTAAGTCTAAAAACACTATGAAAATGCAGCTTTTTTTTTTTTTTTTTTTTT
>Ga0065711_1007747_pt1 | contig 27593 bp, 19 predicted proteins | sample Hoacrofraction12_FD_59098 | JGI IMG/M metagenome (GOLD analysis project Ga0065711, IMG submission 59098) | Hoatzin crop microbial communities from Cojedes, Venezuela - Epithelial fraction 12 v2 (version 2) | ecosystem: Host-associated > Birds > Digestive system > Esophagus > Crop | place...
GTGGGGTGTGGGGGGGGTGGGGACCAACTTAAAAATGAAAAACCAAAAAAAAAAAAGGAAAAATGAAAGTCAAATTGGAGAAAAAAAATATATTTCTGGAAGTAAAAACTGAGAGCTCTTCAAAACTTCATAAGCTAGGGAGGAACAGGTTATACCTGGGAGTAGGAATATTGATCTTGAATATTGCAGCTAAACTACATCACTAGTTCCACATCCAATGTACAATTTCCTCAACTCAAAAAAGTGTTTTGAACTTTCTCCAGCACCTCCAGTATAGTTTTGCATGATCCTTCTTCAGATTCTTGATTCTAAAAGGTAATTACTTTTCATCATTTCCTTAAGAACAGATTTGCTTAGTACTTTGCACTAACATAGTGCTCAGATTGATCATTAACTGCTTAATTAATCCTTTCCAACTTCCCTGTAAAGTAGATTAAAATTGTATCTTGTGTTTTGCAGAAGCTACTTGAAATTTTTTTTCCCAAGAAATTATTTACAGTTCTTTAAGTCAACACACAGCCTCAAAACTTTGTATAAAATTTCTAGGGAACACACAGAAGCACTTTCTATTTCGGCATGAAAGTGGAATCTCCCCACCAGTTCCTAACATTATGAAAACAGAAAAGATGAGGCAGAGACAGACGTGCAGCAAAATTTTCCACACTTTTAAAATCAGCCACTGAAATATGAGAGAAAATATCTGCAATATTTTTCTTTCCATTATGTTTAATGCAAAGCAAGCACAACGAAAGAAATCACTGCCTTGGTGCTCCCCCTTGAAACCATTGCCAATGCTGTATCGGTCCCCTGAGCACAAGGGACTCCCCAGCCTTTCCCCATGTGAAGGCTGGCAACCAGTAGTCCCTACACAAGGTCGAAAGATCCAAAGGCCTGATCATGGTGTGCCACAGCCAGGTGCAGAGCTCAGGAATGTTTAGCTTCCCACATTGCACTAATTTATTTTCATTATTTTATTTTCATAAGCTTTACTGTGTCTCAGGGAAATTCCCCAGCTTTCCTTTTCCTCCCGCAATAAATACATCACCGACAATGACTCAGGCCAAGTTCTCATAGATTCAGACTTTACACTCTTAACTGCCAGGAGGTCTCACTCCTGAGCACCTACCACCCACCCGTTCTACAACAACCAGGCTTCCCTCTCTGCAGCTCTTTGTCTTTCCTGCCTCACCTCATTGGATTTCCTCCAGTTTCCACTTCTTGGTCAGAAGTGGCAGCAGGGCTTGATTGCCTAGTTAACATTTCCACTCAAAGCCACAGTGGGGCCCAAAAGCACATGGTTAGCATCAGGGAGGCACTGAGGTTGGGGAATAGGTAGCACTGGGGATGGAGGTTGGTATCTGAAGAGCTCAAACAGACAGCTAAGTCCTTTGGTGGAGACCACCCCCAGCTACAAAAGACCGTGTGTGATATTGTAGCCCAGCCAGCAGTCAGACCAGGATGCTTGGTCCACAGTGAGCCTCTTCCTAGCAGAAGACAATCTATTTCTATATTTTTCAGCTGACAAGGACAAGTAGGTAGCACAGATGAAGCGTAGAGCATAGGGAAAGGGCAAGGCTGATCGGGAGTGAAGGGAGGAGAGGAGCAGAGCAGGAGGTGGGAGATCCAGACAACACCAGGATCTCCACCTCCTCATGGCTAGGTGTAAGCACCTTCATGCTGACAGCATGACTATACCTCCTAAACCTAGCAGGTTTTTTATGTAGTAAATCATCTCAGAAAAGAAGGCTTTTTGGCCATCCTTCCCTATTCTGCAGTACCTGGGTCCCATAGTAGGTCTCAGTTCTTCACCGTTTTGTCTACTCTGAGACAGCATTCAACACATCGCAAAAGCTAGGAGACAGCCATTTGCCCTGCCCTGCTTTCCTCCACAGGTGTCTTTCTGGCTTCCAGATTCTCCTTGATTGTAGTCATTGGGCGTTGGTCTACTATACAACACTGTCCATCTAGGAGACCTTGACTATGTCCCTTCATCAAAACCTTACTGCTCTTTGGCTTCCCATCCTTTCTTTGGCTTGTCCTTCATTTTCCCCACACCCACACCTCAGCTGTCCTCTTGATCCCTTTCTCCCACAGGCACCTTCCTGCCTTCTTGGCCCTGTCCATTAGGTACAAGGACATTTCTTTGTCCAAATGTAATTATCTACATGCAGCTTCTCTCTTGCAATCATCCTCAGTGCACAGAGAAAACTGACATCTGAAAACAGGTTAGGATGAAAGAAAGTCAAGGTAATGATCTTGCTAGCAGGTGCCACCACTCTTGGACAAAATATCCTCTTATGTCTGCATTAGTTAGATTCACTTCCATCTTGAAGTCCTTACTCCTATGTTTGCTCCACCTGTTCAGCCTTTTCCTATAAGCTGAATATATTTGTGTATATTCCGTACAAGTTCTAGGAAGGCCACTGGCAATAATGAGCCTTTTCTACTATAAGGCACATAGTTTGTGTCCACTGTACACTGACGATAAATTTCACAAGCAAAAAATTGCCTGCTGCCGCTCCATTAGAGGTGTGACTCTCTTGACCCGTTATCCATGGCACAAAAATATTTATTTCAGCCCAGCTAGAGCAAGTTTTGCACCCCGTTACACACACCAGCTTTTAGCACATTTAGCACACTAGCACATTTTATATGACATAAAGTAATATATCTGGCATTACTTGTTTTAAAGTGATGCAGGCATATTAATCCACCCATCTACCCTAGTGGAAATTCTCTCTTTCTCCCTTTTTTCCCCCTCTCAGTGCTAATAATATTTCTGTAACAGTGACCAGCAGATATAGGAAGTATGCAGGGGCTGCTCCTGACCCTGTTGTGTATCAGATGTCCCTCCACAGCGGTAGATGGCATGAAGTCAGAGCAAAGCCACTGAAGTGAGACAGAGGTCAAGCTTAAAGGGAAATATCTCCAACCTGTGGACTGAACCCAAGCTGTGGATTCTCAGATTTGTCCAAAGCTAAATCAGGACAGAAGTATTCTCAGAAGTCTGTGTTTAATTAATTAGAAAATTTTCTTTAACATAAATCATTTCTGGAGATGTGAAAATGCATATGCATCAGCATTTTCAATTCAATGAGAAGATGATGAAGTAAGTCTGGTCAAGTGACCTTTCATTCTGTGGTCAAACTGAAAAAATGTTTTGTTTTGGATGGATGTGAAACTGAAACAGTTCTAAGAAAAAATCCAAGCTGGAGAAAAAGGGTGAAATATGCAGCTCATGTTATATGAGTTAAAAACACATGATGACAGGTTTTGACACTTACATTTCTTAGGGGAAAAAAAATTCAAGCACTTTTTAGAAGAAAACCATTGAAAGAAAAAATAACTTTTTTTTTTTCTTTTGAGTACAAAGTCTGATCAAAATATTTCAGTTCTTAGGAACTCTGTTTTTCTGTAATCTCTTTGATCCTCCCAAAACTAACACTAAATATAACCCAAAAGTCATTAAAAGGTTCACTTAGCTAATCCCTTTGATCCCCCCAAAATTAACACTAAATATAACCCAAATTCATTAAAAGGTTCACTTCCCCACTGCTTCCTTTCCCCTTGAAAAGCATTAACTTTCTCTCCATATATGTACAGAAGTAAACGTAAATCATGCTAGAAGGATCACAGCTCCAATCTTACTGACATATACTTGTGCTGTAGTTAGTCCTGAGCATGCGGCTAAAGGGAATCATTGCCAAAGTGAGCTTGGTTTTCTCATTTGGTGTATGGGAAGAGGAAAATCTATCTTGCTCAAATTAAAAATGGATGAAAAATTTTACCTGTGTTTACCCTCAACTACACCATTATAGGAGCAATCCTCCAAATCATAGAGCGCTTATGTGGACCATCTCCAGTACATGTATGTTGGCAGGATTAGGGTCTAGAGGTGGAAAGCTGAAGGTCACATTCCTTAGCAAAATATAACCCAAATGTCAAAAAGGATGCTGCTGCAGTGATTTTGGACATAAGAGTTCAGTGGGTATTAGGATGAGCAGACCCCCAGTTCAAAGAGATGCTACCAGGTTATATTGAACTGCAGCAGAGACCAAGTGGAATTGATTAAGGTATTCATTTGTGTTTTTCAACACGGATATTTCAGAATTTTGAAGGAATCTCATTTTTCACCTTGGTATGGTATAACTGACCACACCGTGTTTTGTTTAATTAATTTCCTGAGTGGCCCATCATTTCAGATGAGAAATGAGGATAAAATTCATTCTTTAGAAGAATCAGAAAATGTCAAGAATTTTTGCCCAGATCTGGGTATTAGACCGCAGTATAGCATTTTGCTATTGTAATGTATCTTCATATAAGTGATTGTATATTGTCTTGTGCTTCAGTACTGATGTGTGTCTTTACCAGTAGAACTGACTTAGCTTCTTGTTTCCAAGTTTTATGACAATAAAAATGCAAGTTATCTAATAAGACAACTTCTGATCCTGGTCCCCTTCCAAAACCACTAACCAAATAGCCACTTAAGAACAAGCAGCTAATATAGCCAGATAATGTGGATGTATAAGAAACCTGCTTTGTTGCGTCTTAACGTGTGAATTGTCGTTATCTTATATGCAGTTAGAGGTCCCTCACCAGAGTGAACTCAGGTTCAGAGTTTCCCCCAGGGCCTCATAGAGACTTGCATCTCAAAAGACAAAACATAAAGCTTAAGCAGATTTTCTTTTTCGGTCCCTTTCCAGCATGGGAAACAGCTGGTTCCATCTGTTTGTTAGTTATTAGTCTATTTTGAACAAGACTATCCTATGCAAAAGCAGTGCTCATCACAAACTGCATCGTAGATGGACTCTCAGCCTGCTGAGTAGAAATTGATGCTTCCGCTGAGCACCCAAGGGAGACAGGGAGTGTCAATAACTGGCCGAAATGCCAGGTTTGCCCGATCTACAGTCACATATGCGAGCACCTTGGCAGCTTGGGAACTGAGCATTTCCAATTGCTCAGCTCCTGGCTGCCAGGCACAACCCAGCTAGGAAATTTTGCCCTGATGAGGGTCTAAGTCTTGTTTGAAGGCAGCAGAGCTCTGGACACCCTTCGCCCTGTTCTAGCTTGAGTTTTGCTGTCCTTAAACTTTTAGCTTAATAGCAGCATCCACTGGATATGTGTTTCCTATCCTGGATGGTGTTGTCTTCAATTCCTGTGCTGCCAAAAATCTGAATTCTTGCTTTCCACTAGCAGAATTGAGAACTATTCTCCCATTGGGCATATTATTTTGTATTTCCACAACTTCTGTTGTTTTCCTGGCTTGAACTGGGAGTATCATATTTAAATTATTTTAGAGGAGGTTTCTGGTTAAGGGCTCCATGCTCTGGCTCAAGGAAGGTTTTCACTTGAAAACTCTGATGGAGGACACATGTTTACCCTGGTTTCCATCCACTTGCCAATACCTGAGATGCTTTGTTAGGCTGTAGGTGGCAGCCTCTGTAGATCAGCCAAGAGTTAATTAGACAGTAGGAATCTGATTTCTTTCTCCTATACCACCAAACAGATGTTTTTTTAAAAAATCCAATAGCTACCTCATGCTTAAATAATAACAAAAGCAAATTATATTATTTTTATTATTATTAATTTCTGTTTTAACTTGAGCTAAGCATGACTCACTTGTTTTATTGCCATTTTACTCTGTTCTTTGCACATATTGGGTAATAGCTTGAGGCAACATCTTCTTTGTGGTCTAAAAACACTGGCACATACAGTCCCTCTGCCCAAGCATTATGCTTCATTTTGCCTATCTTTAATCATACAGAGACTATTCTTAATAAATTTCTAGGCTCCCTCTCTAGAGAGGTGGAGGAAGAGATACACATTTCTGAAAAGCTAGAGAAGGTGGGGATAACAGAGGTGCTTCTCTCCCAGGGCTGCAGAGGGGTGTATATAGTCGTCTTCTAGCTAAATGCAAATACGATGATACGAGCACTCCACTCGCTTCCTCAGACAGCTGGATAAAGCTGCCCAGCTGCTGCCTGGGTAGAATCCCCATAGAGCTTAGTGTTAACAAATATAAACGTGGGCACATGTCTTGAGGGAAGGGAGAACCTCACTTTCATACGATGAAGTTGTTAGTCCATGAAACTCAACCTGCAGAGCAGGACACTGCACTTGAGAGGTTAGCGTTCCCAGCTCCCATCTGTTGGCCAAGAATCCCAACCAGAGCTGGATCCGCTTCTTTCCAGGTTTGTTCTTGTTCCCTGCTTGGAACAGGGGACTTCATACAAGTTCAATGTCCAGCTTAATATGTCCAGCTTTTGGGAAGAGCTTTGAGTTCACTCTGGGAGGGGATGGAGAGTTTGTCTCCTAAGCATCTTGCAAGATGGAGCACAAACTGAGATGAAGTGGAAGCAACCCGCACTCACAAGAAGGTCCTGTGCTATAAACATTTCAGCTCACAGACAGGCAGCTGAGTAAGGGCTGTGTTTTCTAACACACTCAGGGTCTGTCAGACAGGTTCTTAAAAGTGATGAGGACTCCACTGTCCAGTTTATTTTTGACACCTGGTGCCAAGGTTGCGCACGTATCTCTTCAAAAGTGCAAAAACAGGAGCCAAGTTTGTCAACAGTGACAGTTCCAAATTCATTCTGCTTTACAAGTATTACTGCTGAATCCTTTGGAGCAGCAGGAAAGACACTGCCTGAGAAATTATATCCTGGTTTATTAAGCACCGGGAGTGTTTATTATTAAGTCAGGAGTGTTGGGGGTTTTTGCTGAATTAGGAACTAGACTACCTTTCCAGATGCTCTCATTCTTGCACAAATCAAGCTATTTTCTTTCGTTGATTGTAGAGTTTTATATTAAAACGTCAAAAAGACACTGAAAATGTTTGCTGCATATTTATTGGTACTGTACATATATATGCCTTAATTTTAGGTAAGAGAAATTATAAAAATCATGGTTTAAAGTTTAGATCTATTATACTTAACAGCTATTTCTTTTATAAGATAGCTTTGATGACTTCTGACGACTAGGTTTATAACTAGTCCTTTAAAACACACTTTGTGTCTTAAAGTGAAAAATAAAAGTATTTTATTTAATTCATATTTACTCCTGAGTCTTTCATTATTCTAATAAGTACCCAATTGTAAATATGAGCACTTGGTGGGAAGGACAGACATTTACCTGCGCCAAAGTGGTCAAAGTGTGCTGCATATTGCATGTTATACATGTTCTCTCAAAGGTGTAGAGTGTTTTTTTTTTATATAAGCTATTAATCACATACAAAATACACACACAGAAAATTATTAATCTTCACATTTCAAGAACAGTTTAAGTCTTATTCATTTGAGGACAAGATTCAGACATTTTCATGAGCCTTTATTTTAAGGGCTTTATTTAGAGAATTTTGCTCCAGTGGTGTATGATTGAGTACTGGGACTGTAATTTTCAATTCCACTTAGATTTAAATTTTTTTCTCTAGACATAGCTGAACCATCTTCATTTTTAAGGGTCCCTAATTCTCACTGACAATATCCCTCCAAAAGAAAAATAAAGAGATCAGTGCATCCCAAAGATGATGTACCTTGCTTTAGAATGAAACACTCCCATTTAACTGCTTTCTGCTCGACAATAATAAGATTGTTCAGTAAAACCCCACTGTGTTATTTCTTTTGAACTTCAGAACATTGGAGCGGAACAGCATTTACAATTCAGAAAACAGGACTTTGAGTGGTTTACCTAAATTCCTGATTCTTGAAAAGGATCCACTTGAACAACCCCAGAAACTGCTATTTCTGTAAAAACACCTAACACTGCTTTCTACAGTAATGAATTTTGTTTATGGGTGTCAGCTAAAATTACAGGGGTGGTTCTGAACTGCAGGCTGCAGGTCAGGTGTTAGTCTGGCTTCTTCTGAAGTCTAACAGAGACAGCCTCCCAGAGAGAGTCGACCATCTCCCTTTCTCTGTTAATGCCAGAGAGCTTAGAAACTTTCCAGTGCAGCTGAGGTTAGCAGCAGGAATCCCACCCTGAACTTTGTTTCTGAGCTGGATGGTTTGCCTGGATAGCTCTGTTCGTGGTCCCCAGGAAAGCAACTCAGAGTCAGAGCCTGAAGCTGACTACTGCACCAGCCCACATGGCTGCTCTCCTTCAGCAACCCATGCGACAAAGCATATGGCATCCTCTCTTCTCCCATTGCCTTAATTAGCAAGAAGAAACTCATTAGCTAAATATGAAATCACTGTCCCGTATGCCATAAGGGGAAGAGGTTCATTCCCTGCTGATGGTCCAGCTAGTTGATTACTGTAAGGGCACACCAGCTTCTCCCTGAGTTTTGAGTTCATCTTTACGGACAGGATACAGAGGCACATTTTTGCATGCAGACACCAAACTGGAAGAGATCTATTCAGACATAATCAAGCAAACAGCTGCCAGGGCATGGGTATCTGAAATCACACAAAATAGACATCTGCTCACTACACTTCCCTTCTCTCCTCACTGCCTGAAAGCAAAGCATGAAAGAGCACATCCTTTCAAAGCGATGGTTAGCAGCAAACGCTGCCCATGCCCTAGCCCTATAGCAAGATGACTTCACTTTTTGAAGAAAAGGAAGTGGGACATCTGTACGTAAATAAGGGGAATCTCTAGAACAAAAGCAAGGAGATACGAACAGCTTTTTGCTATAGCAGTGAGACTGTTCCTCTTTAATGCTGAATTGTCTGGTGAGAAGGTAGGAAAGATATTACAGCATATGGAAAACTCCAGTATCTGTACAAATGTTTGTGTCCACTGAAACTAGACAGTCCCTAGGGCTCTGCTGCCACTACCTTATGCACAGTGGCACCTTATTAATTTACCTTCAGTGATCACATTATACCTCTTTATTAAAGGAGGTGAGGTAAGGAGGATGAAAGACACCTTTTCTTTACCCATCCGCTGCAGCTAACTCACAGTCAGGCTAAAAGCACAAGACTGATCTCTTGCATATTCCACTGTTACTGACCCTCTACAGTCAAACTAGAATTTGATGCTTGTTCATTATGCATGTTCTGTTGAGCAAATCTGCTATTCCTTACCCTAGCTTCTAAACTGCAATCTGAATTTCAAGAAGGTGTTTATGCAGTCATTCAAAGCAGGTGTGTAACCACAAACCATTTTTTGGCAAGCATAGCTTACTATGGGAGTATTTTCTTGCCTCAGTGGGGCACCCTGGGGTCATTCTTTCAGGTTGCAATTGTAGCAATGACAACATAGTTCTTTAAAGAGCTGAAGGCTCCCAAGAGGTAGCTGAGCAGAGCTCCGCTATTTTTAGGGCACCCACGTTAGATAAAGAAGAGTGCTGCCACAGTTGCCAGGAGGAAGTTTCATGTCAGTTCTTCCCAGAGAAGTCTTACTGCATCACAAAGTGGATTTCCCAAGTGATAAGGCAAATTATCATGCTACATAAGGCAAATTATCATGCTACACAAGCACCTGCTCTCTGCTTTCTGGAAAATCCCAGAGGAAGGCATGCATGCTGTGGGCATGAATGGGGCAAGTTCTCTGTGACAGCAGTGCCACTCATACCATGCAGATAGGCAACAAGGACTGCTTCCACCTGCACTCTGTCTTTCTGTAACCAAGTCAGGCCACCACACACCCAGAGCAGGGGAAAGGGGACACCGGGCAGGTTCCTGGGCCACCCCAAGCCCAGTGGTTCTGAGCTATGGCATTTCTCCACTCTCCCTTTAAGTACATACATTACCAGGGCACAAAGTTTCAAGTGCTAAAGCTAACTGTCTTGATTCCATAATTAATGGCTTTATGGTCATTTTCTGGTGGGCTATGAAGCTAACTGATAACTTCCTATGTTGGGGTTGTGGCACCTCAAGATAGTCTCTGCTCTCTACTATCCCTTCAGAAGGAATTGCAAACTCTAACTCCAAAGGTTCCCATGGTCCCTCTGCTCCTGCACAGGACAGCTTTCCCTTTGCAGTAGCGGATACAAATTAGACTATTCTACCTTCATTGTACGTTAAGGCCTGTTTAATATCAGATCTGGTGGAACCAAACCAAGGCTCATTCATTTAGGTTTATGTTTACACAGCTTAGAAATCAACAGAAGACTAACAACTTCAGCGCTTGTTTCACAAAACACGCTCCTAATCCTCTCTGAAGGGCTACAATAGCCTTTATTGGCCTCAGGAATCACTGCCCCAGCATATGGGAATATCCCACCTTCAATGGCTTTCCCAGGTGACAGGTAAGCAACCCTCTGCCACTCAGAGGCAAAATATCCCAAGAAAATTTCAGTTACAAGCACAGTACTGGCAGTGTGCAGTGCACTTCATTCAGTTCAGGGCTCATCTCCAAAAACACCACTCTGGCAAAATAAGGGGTTTGCGCTAGGAGACAGCAGCTTCAGTAGAAGTTCTTGGAAAAGGTTTCTTCATTCAGAAGTGAAATTTGTTCCTGACATCCCTCGGGACAGGCAGGGTCCTCACAGTGCTGGTACTTCTTACTCAAAGGTCTTTTCCCAAAAGGCCTGATCACACTCCAGAGAGGCTCTGAGAGCCCCCAACAGATCCTCCAAGGGTTGTGACACTAGAAAGTGATTCTTGGGAACTGGAGCTTTCTACACGACAGGAACTGCAGGAGCCAAGAGCATTGCTAAGTCTACAGACAACTGGTGAGCACTGGAAAGTATACTTCAGAGTAAGACCCAGGAGGGAACCATTTCACAGCCCCATCTTGCCTCTGCCCTGGTCTCCATGGGAAGGAAGAACATGCCAATGGAGCAGGCAGGAACCACAGGGTGCCCTGCTCAGGCTGCACCCTGCTCAGGGTGCACCTTGTCTCCCTTTGCCATACAGTGCAGACAGAGCCCCTGCTTCCCAACAAGCCTGTTTGGATTGATACAAGCCATGCTGCCAGTCAGTAATCCATCAGACAGAGCAGTCTCCCAGTAAATCAAAGACTGAAGATCCTTGAAGACATAGGGAAAATCCTAAAATATCAGACCAACAATATGTTGAGGCCAGTTCTTGGACAACAGTGGAAGACGACACAGTCTAGGGAGAACACAGCGGGGTTTCATTTCCCTCCTGTCCTTTTCCAACCATGCATCCACCATCCACTGCAATGGTTTCAGAGGATACCTCCATACCTTTTCCCTTCAGTACTGAACTCACAAATAACAGCTCCATGAACAGACTAATCACTTTCTAACAAAGTCGATGTTATTTGTTGCTTCATTTTCCTGTGGCAAATTCCTTAAAATCTTTGCCCACTGCAAAACAGCACTCTTACACATTGCAACCTGAAGATGAGAACAGCCCTTGAGCCTTGGGCTATGGCACTCACCTGGAGCACAGGAGACAGCAGATCAGTCTAGTCTGGGACAGGTTCTCCTTTTTGGCCGAAGCTTTGGAACATGACAGCTGTGTGTCAGTGTTCATATTTCCAGTTGTTTATCATTCAGCAACCTGTACCATAGGAAAAAACATCATCAGAAGCCACAATCACACCCTTTCTCTGCCTCCCATATGAGTACAGTGGCCAACCTGTGGGTCTTCTTGGCTACCAGACTGATCCTGGAGTCACAGGAATTAGCATGGATGCTAATAACTCACAGTCTGGTTGGCTTACTGCACCATGCAAGGCCATCCTCCAGCGAGCAGAGCACTCCCTACCAGGGCCCTGTGTCAAAGTGGCTACTAGGACATCTTTCATCAAAGAGGTCATGAGTAAGGGATAGCATCAGCTAGCTTCCAGACTCTGATAAAAAAATACCACTAAGCAAGTAGTATTCACTCTTACTCTGCCATCCCTCCCTTCTCATATGTCATTAATCTTTGATCTGTGAGACAGAGGGAAAATAGAGATCAGCCAGGACATTGCTAGCTTGTCACTATTTTCCCTTTTATGGGCTTTCCCATCTGGCTCTTCAGCAAAGCCAAATATTTCTTATCTTCTTTCCCTTTTTCCTCTATTCACTTCAGGACAGGCAGTCACAGAGCCAGGGAGAGCTGGGAGCCCACCCTGCAGTTCTTTGACAGCTGTGCTCCAGGAATTAGGGATGAGCATGGCAGAAGGCTTTGATCTGCTACAGCTCAGCCTTCCCACACCGCAGGGATTTACAAGAAATTTCAGAAATCATGCCAATAGGCTCAAACAGTAGAGCAACACCTCCTTGCTCACCCTGTAGTCATCCCTATCAGTTACTTATGTGGATAGGGACCAGCAAAAGTCTTTGGCTGAAGAAGTAAAGCACTAACTCAACTCGGAGTCATATGCAACAAGAAACATCAGATAAGCATGAGTCTGAACTGTTGCATTACTTGAGTGTTTTTCCACTCGGGTACAGAAAAGGGTGAGAACTGACTAAGCAGCTAAAAAAAAAATAATTAAAACAACCATAAGCAGCCAGGCTCCCTCAGCTTCCCTTACAACCATCCCAAATAATACATTATGCCTCAGTTTCTCTCCATACCTTCAGGGCTCAGCACATTCAGACACCTGAGCCTCACCACACATCAAAGCACCTACTGCAGACGACCCACAACCCCCTTCTTTTGCCCCTCCCCCTTTTATCTTCCTCTCCAGTGCACACACCTGCAGGAGCAGAGCAAGGTGGAGGCTAATTGAGTCAATTAGCTTTCATTAACACCTTCTTGACCAAAGCAGGTGTTAAGCACCCTGTCAGCCTACCTGCATGTGTCACTGCCCTGGGAGGAATTCACCAACTCAACCCAGGCTCTGTTTGTGTCTTTCTGTACTGCACCCTGCTCTTCAGGAAAACACAACAGTCGACAAAACCACACCAAAAGGCTGAAGCACTGCCTTGGTGCTTTCCATAGTTTTCTGCGATGTCTGGGATCCCTCTCCCCCACTGCCTGAGCCCAGCCTCCAAGCCATGATCAGGTTCCCATTCCTGTAATTGCTTTTCTGCCTGCACATTTGCTCTGATTTGGATGCAGTGAAGAAGAACCTGCCATTAGACTTCTGCACCCTCCTTGCAAATGATGTGCTGATCCCCATGCACAGAAGTCAGAAGTCTTTCCTTTCACAAGTGAGCTCCTTGCTCACAAGATGAATATTTACTGCTTGCATCAGACAACATAGTTCTTGTAATTTACTCCTTGTTTTCCCTGTCTTTACAGCCTTCTCTTTACGTATTCAAGGACCTAAAGCAGCACCCTGTAATACAGCCAAACTGTAATCTCCTATATACGACAAATGAAATCATGTACAAATGGGGTACCGGTGGATGAAAAGCTGGGCATGACCCAGCAATGTGAGCTGGCACCCAGAAAGCCAGCCGTGCCCTGGGCTGCACCCCCAGCAGGGTGGGCACAGGGCGAGGGAGGGGATTCTGCCCCTCTGCCCCACTCTGCTGAGCCCCCCTGGGAGCCCTGTGTCCAGCTCTGGAGCCCTCAGCCCAGGACAGAGCGGGAGCTGTGGGAGCGGGCCCAGAGGAGGCCCCAGCAATGATGTGAGGGCTGGAACCCCTCTGCTGGGAGGAAAGGCTGGGAGAGCTGTTCAGCCTGGGGAAGACTACGGGGAGACCTTATTGCGGCCTGCCAGTGCTTAAAACGGGCTTATAGGAAAGACGAGGACAATCTTTTTAGCAAAGCCTGCTGTGACAGGACAAGGAGTAATGATTTAATGAAGGGAGGGCAGATTTAAACTGGATATAGGGAAAAATTTTTTTAAAATGAGGGTGGTGGAACACTGGAGCAGGTTGCCCAGAGAGGTGGTAGATGTCCCAACCCTGGAAACAAGCCAGGTGTGATGAGGTTCTGAGCAACCTGATCCAGTTGAAGATGTCCCTGCTCACCGCAGGGGGGTTGGGCTAGATGAGCTCTAAAGGTCCCTTCCAACTCAAAGCATTCTAAGATTCTTTGAATTAGTTATGAAGAATGACTTCCAAACACCACCACGTTCTCTGATGCAGTCACCCAATATATTACTTGTTTTCTTAGGAATAACTGATGTCTTTGCAGAAAATCAGGACCTTTTCTGGATGTTTACTCAGAGGAGGTACTGATTTAACCAGAATCTGTCGGTCCACATCAAGAGAGTATCTGAGGCTCAGTAACATATTTATCCTTGTATCATTTCTATGAGATAGGGAAAGTCCAATCTTGCAAACGGGGAACTATGGAGACACTAAATGACTCGCCTGGAGTCGCACAGGAAATTTGTGGTGGGGAAAGAAAAGAGAATAAGACAGGTCTTCCAAGGTCCCCCACTTGTCCCCTAACCTCTTCCCCGTCCACCTCCTACGCAGGCTGAGTCAGTGGTAGACACTGCTGTCACCCTGCTCTGCAGCACGGGCTGTGCACACACCCACCTCTAGCTACCTTAAGCATCGCTGGAGTGAGGACCAGGAGCAAGCGGGTGAAGGAGTCCAGGAAAACCAAGCCCTGCCTGCTCTGGGGCCAGCACAAAGCCTGGACCTTCACTTGGCTTCCCTGGTGGTTATCAGCAGTGGAAATACACTTCAAAACGCAGAGTGGGAAACCTCCAGCCCGGCTCCCAGGCACCAGAATGGGGCTGGGACCAGCTGGCTCTGCAGCATGCATGGTCCTTACACTAAATACCCTTGGCGCTGCCTGTTGTCACTGGAAAATATTCTCTGCTGGGGGGAATAGACCGCACTCAGGAAAGCTGTCATGCATCTCCCCGCACTCCTGCCTGGTTTGTTGGCTGTCTCCATCGGAAAACTTGAGACAATGTTGGTAATGTTCCATTTTTGGAGGAAGGGATCCAACCCTTGCTGGAAACGTTGCATTAGAGAAAAAAACAGAAAGAAAGAAATGAGTTTTCAAAAGCAGTTTTTTCTAGCCACTAAATTCTCAGTCTAGAGAGTTTTACTTTGAATTAATATGGGTTGTCTCTGCTCTAGGATTAAAATTATTGATCCAGTTCTTAATTACTGTCATCTGTCTTTGTTCTGGACTTATTTTCATCTGTGCAGGGCAAAAGTCTCTAATTAGGGACTGCGGTTAATGGTCTTACTCCAGAGAGCCACCAGGAAGGAAGCCATCAGCATGCCAGCTGGCTGCAAAGTCTTCAGGCCAGCTCGAGTTGACAGGGAGCAGTTCCACTCTGGAGCCTTCAGGTGGGGGACATGTGGAGCCAGGCAGCCACCCAAGGCCTTCAGGGAGGGCAAGCCTTTCAGAGGTCAGGGCTTCCCCAGCTTCTCCCTGAGCTCCCACAAAACCACTGGAGTCACAGGGACAGCACTAAATGCCTCTTAGAGTAATAAATATGTCCCAGCTTTACGATTTGTTGTAATGTGAGTGAACTTTTAAGAAGCATTTAATATCTAGTAAAGTGGCTTGATTTACTTGTAGCAATCCACATTTGCTCCTGGTTATCCATTGCTGGGCCCCCAGGGCTGAGCTGGGAGTAGCACAGAGACAAGGAGACATCAGACCACATTGCCGTGCCATGGGAGAGCCTCCAAGGAGAAGACTACTGGCATGAAACACCTTCAACAACTGTTGCAACAAGTAGGAGAGATGTGTGCCAGTGAATAATTACCAGGGGCTGTTCAAGAAAGCTGTGCGAAGTCCCCTAAATAACATTCCTATGAGTATTATTGAGTGTCTGCACGTCACTCACCCTTACCCAGAAGGGACAGGCTGCTGGAGCCCGCACATACGCATGGTCATGGTGCAGAGAGAAGCCCTGATTCTCTCCTGGACCTCGTGCAATCCCACTGGCATCACAAGATGTTTTCACACTGATGCAGATGGCCTCTTGTCAGCCCATAGCTCCCCTCACCTGGCTCAGTAGGAAATACAAACTCCAGCGGTTGCTGCTGTCTGTCCTGAGCATCCTGACACCCCAGCTGAGGAAACCACAGTGGTTTTGAGAAAGTATTTATTCCTATGTGGACTCCAGCTGGGTATGATCTCAAAGCATGACTGGGTTACACCATTGGACCCATTAATTAGACACAGCTTACGGGAGAAGAAATGCTGTCACAGGGCAAAAGATCACCTCCTGTAAATATTTTGAGCCATGTGAAGACCCAACAACTTCTTCACTCAAGAGATCTGGGAGAGAGCTGAATTAACACCCCAACTTCTGTGATCTGCCAAACGAAACGGATAAATCTGTGTTTAACTGACCTTGCTCATGTGAACACTGTGCTCTCATGCCCAGGATAGCAATCCTGGCAATGGGAGCCCCTGCAGCATCTCTGCTCCTGATATGCCACGGACAGAGAAAGCATTTGCCTTCTGCAAGCATCATCAGTGAGAGGAGAGGGAAAACCATTACAGAGCAGCCTGGCTTCAGGGCTGGGGCTATTGGAAGCACAAATTTACCTCCTGTCCCCTGGGAGTTTTATGCAGACTATGCTCTGAATTTTCCAAGTAATGTTGGGGTTTTTTTCAATAGGAAGCTTTGGATTAAGTGTCTGAAGTCTTTTTTTCCTTGGAGATCTTTTTTTATTTGCCCAATCTCCCTTAAAATAGGAACTACCTGCACAATATCTGACAGAGTCATAAATACTGCATGCATTCAGTATGATATTAAGGCTGTTATTCTTTTGTGAGCTTTGGATGTTGCACTGAAGGTCTATTTTTGGGAAGCTTTGCATCAGAACAGACTGTTAAATGCAGTGAGTAAAGCCCAGGTGACTGCTGGAGGGCTGGCTGCGTAGCAGTATGACTGGTGGCTCTGGACCGTGCGAAACACCACCTGCACTTTAGCATCTGCCCTGACCACTGCACCACTGGCAACCAGGGGAGATGGAAAATGGACCAACAGCGAAGGTCTGTCCCTCAGCAGAGCACTGATCGTGCTATAAGAGCCATGAGGATGTGGGAAAGATTCCCATTTTCCATCTGTTTTTAGCCTAAACTGACCAAGTGTTCACGCACAGAGGTTCTTATACAAGATCTCTCCCTGAGCAGTTCCTTGCTATCAGTTTTGTCCTCAAATGGGTTTCTTCGAGGACAGAATATTTCTAGCCATGCATCCCTAGGATGTTTGGGTTTTGACTCAGACTAACTAAATAAATAAAGTATGCTGACAAGACTCACAGAAACAAGGAGTTTAGAGCCCTGTCTGTCCATCTCCTGTGCACACAGATAGAATCCCTGCAGTTACCCCGGGGACTGAGCACTGTAGACATCACCAGGACCTCTCATCTGGGACCCCAGTACATCCTTCCATAGTTCTCCCTTCCCCAAACAATCTTAAGCAAAATTAAGGACTTGTTAATGTTGGAGCCAAGATAACTACACAAAGGGATGTGTTGACCCTGGCAAAGGAGGAGGACAGATGAGGTTAAGGACAGGACAGAAATGTGTGGAAATGGGTGGGGGAAAAGAAATTGAGCCTTGGGTGGGCAGGAGCTGGGAGCTGAAGCATAGGGAGATTAAACCTGCTTCCACTCTACAAAATAAACACGTAGCAAAACCAAGAGCTGAATCTGAGTTCAAGCCTCTGCTTCAAGACCAATGTCCCTGAGCAGACTGGGATTTTCATTTCGGTATCTTTGGTTTGGGGTTTCTTGGGGTTTTTCTTTCGGTGCCGTGAGGTGGGCGACAAGTGGTTAGCAATTGCATCAGACTTTCAAAACACAGCCCGATGCCTGTGCTACCTTTTCTCATGTAACCGACTCGCAGAACAGATGTAAAGCCCAAATCCAATGATATCTCATCGACCAAAAAGCAAGAGGCTCTGGAAACCTGTGTGGCGGCATGGATGTCAGGATCGCTTGCTCGCTGGAGCGGCGCACTGGAGAGGTGAGAGCAGCGGGGAGCAGCACTCGCCTGTCAGCCAGGACCCACCGAGCAGCTGCAGTCAGATCCTGGTTTCCTCATGTTTGGCGGCAGAAAGAGCCGGATCCTGGTGAATTCTGTGGCCAGCGTTACAGAACAACTTCTTCTCCCAGGAAGTCACCTCTGAATCTCCCTGACATGCTCGGGGCTTGTGTGCTGTTTTAATTCTAACCTGACATTTCAGAGTTTGAGGCTTGGGAAAATGTGATGTTCATGAATAGATACTGAAAGCCTCCCTGTGCTGGTGTGAAGGAGTACTATGTCCTTTCCCCACCTCTATGTCCTGTCTCCACCTCATAGTACTCTAAAAGTACTATGCAATCTCTGCCTGGAGCTTACAGACTTTGCTTGTCCTCTTTCAAACCCAACTTTGAAAAATACAGGGGAAAAAGTCTAAAATATATAATTCTTTCTGTATTCACTTCTCAGGTAAAAGTCTTCACAGTTCTGAAACCTTTAGCCTTCAAATATATAAAACTATTTAAGCAAGCAGGGAAAACAGGTTGAATTCTTACAAAGTAAAGGTTTTTCCTCGGTAAATTTAATGGTGGGAACACTGACAGACTTGTGGCCTTAAAGTCTTGGTCTACCACATTCGAAAACAGAACTTGCACCCCAGGGCAATTTCTGACATTTGGGTTTTCTACCTTAAAGTGGGATGAAAACTAAAAATACAGAAGTTCACTGAACAAAGACACCCAAGAACTTTTTCTTTGAAAAAGGTGAAACAAAATCTTCTGTAATTTCTAGGGAAATGTATATCCTTTCCTATGCTGACGTTTCCAAATGCCTCACCAAACAATATTTCCTTATCTTAAAACCAGAAGTTTTATTCTAAAACATGATGCTCCCATGAAAAATACCCGATTCAACGTATCACAGAATCACAGAATCATAGGGGCTGGAAGGGAACTCTGCGGATTATCCAGTCCAACCCCCTTGCCAAGGTCACCTAGAGCAGGCTGCACAGGACCTTGTCCAGGCGGGTTTTAAATATCTCCAGAGAAGATCACAATGTCTCATTAGGATTATTGTTCTGGGTGAAAAGTTTTTATTCAACTTTTGTTCAATCTAGGGTTCATCATTTGATCCTGAACACTAATTAATGGCTTTCTTTTAATAAACCTTGTCAAATCACTACACAGAAACATCTAACATGCCACATAGAAATAAGATTTATATTTAAAATGAATTTAGTACCCTCAAAATGTGTCCGTATTTTGGTACCACAACATTCAGTTCATACTGAATGACAATGAACAAATATTGCAAACCTCGAAGGAAAAGGTGTTCCATCGTGGAGGAGGTATTTGCTTGCTTTATGCATACTTTTGCCACTGACAAGAAGCCAGAAAATGACTCACATTATTTGTCGGAGGAGGAAGCTTACAACTGAGAGCCCTGGAGATATAGAAACTGAAAAGAGAAAATGAGAAAAAATTGGGAAATATATGAGCAAATAAACAAAGAAAAAATCCACAAAACCTTTTGAATTTTACAAGGTAGTTTTTCCCAGAGTATCTTTTAGGTCATCAAAAAGGACAAAACCAAAAAAAAAGTAGAGAAACCTTTGGAAAGGCAAAGGTAAGTGGTCAGAGAGGAAAGCCACCCACAAAAATGCCTGTTTTCTCTTTCTACTTGTTTTGCGTGAAGCAACATACCAACTCACAATTGTAAATATACCACAGGCTGAAATTTTGGTTAAAACAATGAGCCAAGCACACCCAAAACATGTGAAAACTGGCAATTGGATCGGTTCCATCCTCAGCAAATTATTGACAATGGCTGTAAAGTTCAGCGTGTTTTCCTTCACTTTTTGAATAGCAATATTAATGTCTGCCTTGACCTGTAGCAAGTAACATTTCCAGCAGCCTGCAGAGACCACCAAGTGTCACAACCAAACTCTCTTCTTCCTTTTACTGTGTCCGTCTGAAGCCTGCAAGATAGAGCTACTCCCTGGACTGAAGCCTCTACACAACCATAAATAATTCCCTTGTCTCATGTTGCATTTACCAAACTTAATTGCCTTTGGCTCACAAAGGACACACCTCTCATTCCATTATTCCTGGCTGAGTTTTTTTTCTTAGCGTGCAGCCTAGAGATGTTTCTGTGGAAACACTGCTGAAGGAAAAGGGACCTTAGGGGAAAACTGGGAAGTTTGGAGTTTTTTGCTATTTAGACTTATTCTCAACTTATTTTATCAATGAAATGGAATGGGGTGGTGTATTCATAGTGCACGAAGATAGGAAAACATCTCTCAGATGGTTTTCATCACTGGGTTTGTCTAGCAGACACACAGGAGTCTGGCAGACTCCTCAGGCCACAGATGGGTGTCACACAAGTTCAGAACACATCAGGGAAGTCCTCCATCAGTCGGAGCTGAAGTCAAGGCCACATGCAGAACTGGAGAAGCGGGACGTCCCAGCCAGCAACGGGCAGGACATCAGCCCAGCGCAAGGCAGTGGAAATGCTGAGCTGAAACTTCATGGTCAGTAGACAGAGAACAGCGTCACCACAGACTACTTCTTTAAAATGAGGGGTTCCATTTATAAAAAAAAAATATTGAGATTACACATTTAGCTCATAAAATTAACCAGAGATAAGACATGAATTGTTTTTATTTTTTTAAGTGTTTTTTTCTCCTGTTTCGGTGAAAGCAAATACTAAGGCACTCAGTACGTGATCCAAGCCCTGCAGAGGATGCATGTCCCCCCACCACCCTGCAGCACTCCTTGCCAGGTGGGTGTAGCTCCAGCACAAGGAATTAGGCATGGGGCTGTGAGCAACCCTGGACACAGGTTCAACTTGGGTTTGCTCCTGCAACTTCAGCCCACGAAGTGACACAATACCACAGAGGGTCCTCAGCTGTGGAACAGCACCAGCAAATTCCCCAAGGACACAACTGACAGGTATATTTGTCCAGGCATTGTATTTCTCAGGAGGCTTGGCCAGAGGAATACAGACCTGTCCTGTGCCCCGTAGAGCCCTAAAGGGACCTGCTTGATCTCCCTTGGGGTAAGTCCTTGGAGGCTGAGAACCTGCTCTCACTCTGTGCAGCAACAGACAACTGGAGTTACATTTTTATTATTATAATTTACAGCTGTTCTTGCAGGTTTTCACTGAGTTAAATGCTACAACAAGAACCAGAGAGATGATTACCCTTAAGACCTTGGAAAACCAACCCATGACTAAAGATTCTGCCAGTGCTGCATGCCAGATCTGTGGCATCTCTGTAGACATCTGTTTTTAAGATGCTAAATAGCCAACCTTTTCTTACCTTCAGGCACATTTACTGGGCCTGGTGAGCTCCTTCACTAATCACTAGTGACCTGTTCACAGCCTAAGAAGTGAGAAAGGTAAGAAACAACCAAACCAGACGCAAAACAAATGGTCACAGAATTCATCCATGCCAAAGCTGGATTAGCAATGAGGGCTTATGGCTTGCAGGTTTAGTTTCAAGTGTCACTTTCCAGTTCTTCAACCTTTATAATATGCCTTGTGCTGCCTTTCTGCGGCTGGTCCTGAACTCCACCATCTTCAGCAGTGAGCTGTGCTTCCTAAATGTGTTGGCCATCATGAGAAAGCAGTGCAAATGCCTCCCAACAAGATCTGATAGTGAAAAGTGAGGGCAAGCAGCTTTAACCAACTTCAGGAAGTTTTAATGCTTCAGAAATGTTGCAAAATATGAGCCACTTTAGCCTGGAGCAAAGAAGCAGGGAATAAGGAAATTGCATTTACACATGGAAACATGACAACCCAAAAAGCCATTATCTCTCCCTCAGGAGTGTAGAAAACACACACACATGTTTTCTTGGCTAGGAGAAGCCAAAACAACTTTCCAACAGCCCTTCCAGAACAGTTCATACCACTAGTAAATGAGTGATACACACCTGCTATCACACTGAGAGCGCTTAGAAGTAAACAGGAGGATGCTGGCTGTGGTTTAGGGCTAGCGAGAACAAAGAGAAGGTTCACTCCCTAGTGTCTCTTTTGGACACCAATTGCTAGCTCAAAATCTTCCCAGAACAAAACTGAGACTACCAAGAGAGTATGAAGTGCCTCTTAACATCATAGTGTTTGTGCCTTTGACTGGGGCTACTGAAGGATGCCAGAGCCAGAACCACCCACTCTCCTGTCCCCCAGACAGACCCCACAGATGCACAGCAGTATGACAGACCCCATCACCTGTTGTCATTCCATTTCTACTGAGATGCACAGAACAATGTTCTCAAGGAGCCAAGTACTTGATCAGTCCTATCTGATTCTTAGGAAGGTTGGACTGTGTTGAATCTTCCATGGCCATGGAGTTCAGGGTGCCCGAGAAAGTTAGCCAAAAGAGCTCTGGTCTTCTCTGATATAATGAGAAAATCCTTCTTAGATAGCAAATTTCCTTTCATTTCTCATAGATGTGATGCCGTCAAGTAATCAGCAGAGATAGCCCTTATCTTTGGTCAGAGGGAAAAGTGATGGATGATGGCCAATGTTCCTCCACCAGTTCCAGGAAGAGACCGGTTTTCACTCAAGTTTTCTGTTAGAAATGGGTGGGAGTAGGTGACCCAATGTTCTAATTGCTAAGAAACCTAATGTAATTTCCAATTTAAATGCCAGGAAAAAAATTTTTCCTCTTGATTCAAAGGTCTCGTCTATCTTAAAAATGACCAGCTTGCACTGTTAGTTGCTGAGTATTTTGCAGAACCAATGTATGTGATTTCAGAGACACACTTACCTGCTTCAGAAACAACAAAAAAATTATAGCTTCATTTCTGCATTGCGTATTTAAATGTCCCCACTATAAATACTTCTGTGTAGGTAGCAGCAAACACACCTTGCCCTGCGGGCCATCCTGTTTCCTCAATAGTATAAATAATTTCAGACAAATTACACTCAGAAACCGTAAAAAGAAACATTCTCTATTCAACAGTGCAGTATTTGCAGTCAATAGGCTACACAGCCTCTCCCTTCCTGTTGCAAACAGCATCCCACATAGGGATTAATCATTCCTCAGAAATAGCACAAGTGATTGCAGAGTTATTGGCAGGTCTCCCACCTCACCAAAAACAGGGAGCTCTTGACATAGCTTGAGTCATCTTCCTAGTAGTTCTTTTCAAGCCTATACTCATCAGCTTCCAGGTGAGCAGACTTCTGATTTTCAGCTTGACTTTGACTTCGCCAGTTTTGGGCAAACCAAGTAGCGTGCAGAGGAGGATAACAGCTAGCTGTAATTTAGTCGGAGCTTCACCCCACTCCAGTCAGCACAGCTGATGAGGGCACAGCAAAATAACTTGATTTGCCTTGATTTGTTTTAATAGAAATTTGTATTTGTTTTCATATTATCTGGAATTTAGCAGTATTATTCAGCATTTAGAAGTAAAAATTCTAAAAACTGAAACAGAACAAAAGAATCAGATCAGTGGTTGAACTGACATTCATTTCTTAGCACAAAATCTCCTTTGTGAGAACTCGTCTACTAAACAAAATCATTTTCTGGCCTGTCTGTCCATTTTGGATTGGCACTTACAAGAAGGGTGGTAACAAAATGCCACAGCTGAAGCAATGGCATTATCCTGGTGCTTGACCAGGAGCTGCGCTCCACGCTTCTCAGGAGGCAGGTCCGGCCAAAAATTATTTACAAACATTTACAACTAAATGGGCATAACTTTACTACCTATTCTCTTTTTTCAGTTGCAAAATTGCGTTCTTACTCGCGTCCTGGCAAGATTTTTCTTTGTGCAAAAGAAAGGATACCGTAGTCAAACGAAAGGGAGGAATAATAGAATGAAATCAGGTTTCAGCAGTGCACGGAGCTGCCTGACCTTAAACACCTGATCACTAAAAACACACTCCTCAGCGGAATCAGACCAGGAACTGAGATCTAAACCAAGTCTGAACCCAAATATTGCACAGTTGTGTATGTCCTGTTTAAAAAACAAGGATGGATGGGCAGATGGCCATACCTTCGCTCGGTAACATAGACTCCAGCCTTACACAAGCTAGATATTCCCAGCAGCCTCTTGCAGCAAGCTCAAAGCCCTTACAAGTCTCCAGCTCAAATGCACTGAAACAACACGTGTGGGACTTCCACCAGGGTCTAGTAAAAGCAACTGCACCGTTGAAATGAGACCCAGAGCATCTATGAGCATGAAGTTGAGGTGAGAATATAAATCCGAATGCTGTTCTCAATGAGACTTTGTCAATGATTCACCTGTGAAAGGAAGTCAAAGGCACAAAGACCAGAAATAGGGATTCAGGTCAGGGACCCAAAGGCAAGTTCTGCTCACATCCATAACCTAAATCAGGATCTGTCATGAAGAAAGCTCTCGCTGGTGCCATTCTTAATTTCTGAGAGAGGTGGTAATTTTAAACACTGCATCGTACAAGCCAGAATTTCTCAAAACAAGTTTGTGCCTACTCGTTCCTAGTGTTCATTCACACTAAGTAAGCAGTTTCCCTTGGCTTGGTCTGGCTCTTGCATTACTGCTATTATGCATGAGTCAACACCTTGAATCACTTCCAGATGAAATTACAGAAAGCTGTGTATAATGAAACTTCTACCAACACTGGAGCAAAGGATTTAGTCTTTATTTTACTCACAGCAACTTGAAGTTCTTTACTGTAACTTAGAAAAGGGAGAGAGATGGGTAGAAGAAACTTCTGATCAACTTGAATAAGTTTCTACTCAGTGTGGAAAAATGCTTGTGTCCTGTTCCAGAACACATCAAATAAAGTTCACCATTCTGAAGTAATAAAGACCTTTCTTTTAGAGCAGAAGTCTGTAGGTCAGCAGCATATATGATCTCATCAGGATTTCCATCTAGTCTCGGCTGCTCGAGGTCCCGTCATTTGCTTGGCCCTGTGATTCTAGCAGAGCTCTGCAGCACTGCTGAGGTGTGCCACCTTTTAGAGTGAGGATGTCTCAGCAGACCGGTACATGCAATTTTACAGTCCCAAGCTGAGAGGCTTTGTGGTTTCTTTAATGTTAACTATACCACCAATAACGGGGTTTTCACACATGTAATAACCAAAAAACCATGTCAGTTTATGGGAGCAGAGAATTTCTACCCTACATAAGCCTTTGGATCAAATATCAGATATTCTGTGGCACATTTTATTTTCCTAAATCTATTTATTACAATTACACAGATTTTAAAATATCCCACAATGATATAATGGTGGACTACAACAAATGAGTGACTAAAATGTACAGCATTGTATGTTACAGCCTTAATGGTTCCAATATTACAGAAGACCTGCACTGTGCTTTTAAAAGGGTAAAGATGGAAGAATTTAAACAATTCTATACAGTCTTTAAAAGTTCTTGGACTTTGAAAATCCAATGGATTAAGTGCTGATTTGGAATTAAATTTTTTGTTCAACTTTTGTTACTTTCAAATCTTGCAACCATTAATTCCATTCTGCTGGAGAATTTCAAAGAAATCTGCTTTTCTTCTGTGGAAATTTGCATGTAGCTAGTGGGCTTTCTTTAACAGAATCTAGGAAAATTCTGCATGCAAGAAGTGAAATTCACTCAAGAGGAGTCTAACACCCACCCCAGGATGGAGCTGGCAAAGGACCACTGGCTCATGGACTCGATTCCCTAGGGCACTGCCCTGTGGTTATTCCTCCCTGTGCTGGTTATGGGCTCGAGCTCAGTTCTGCTTTGGCACTAAGGTGGAAAATCACGTTTCTCCCATTCTTTCAGGAACTTTTCCATAACTAAACGAAAAGAAGCACCGAATAACCAAGCACATGTCTTGCATCAGTTCTTTTGTCATTAAGACAGCTGTTTTAGTCCTGTAGTAAAAAGGAAGCCAAGCTCCACTCAGTTGTTGTTCTCTAAATGCTTTACATAAGCCATCAGAAGTCAATGAAAAGCTTTACAGCTCCTTCCTTGGGGTCCCCTTTGTAAACAGCTTCTGGGAGGAATCCTGACATGAGATCAGCAGCGCTGGGAATCCCCATATAAGATGAAGCCCCGTGGCTCTTCCCCAGCAGAGAGGAGACACAGGAAGGAAGGAGGGACGTGTGCCTTTGGGCTGATAGGAAGCCAGGTCCACCTTCCCAGAAACGCTTTCCACAGAGGGACATAAGTGGGAAGGGGAGGCAGGGAGACAGGTCCAGGGAGGAAAGAGAGATGAAAAGGGTGAACAGAGAAGCCTGCCTCCGCAAGAGAGCTGACTGTGTCATAATCAAAAAGCCGCCTTGCCTCTTACCTTGCCCCAGTGACATCAATACACAGAGGTGTAGTTTACATGGTCCTTTCAAATCAAGCAGTGACTTAGAATCCCAGGGTTGAGTTTGCAGGAGAAAGCTCGTGAAAAATTTCAGGTTCTTCTCCATAAGTAGAAAAGCAGACTTGTTTAGTAGGGTGGGACCTGGATAAGCACGCCCAAAGCAATGAGTGATAAAGAGAATATGCAGAGACAAGAATTTGGAGCGTCTCAAAAGGAAAAACAGAGGAAAATCTGAAGGAAAATGATACATTACAATGAGGAGGATTTCTAGTGTGCCATTTAAATTATTTTCACATATCACAAGATACATAATGCACTGAAGTGATATACTCTGAAGTCATAGAAGTCAGAAATTGTGTGTTTTGTTCCTTCTGCCATGGAGAAACTGTATTTGTCAGGGTCTCAGCCTCTGTTTGTTGCCATGTGGAATCATGGTCTGTTATCAAAGGTGATGCACAAATACAAAAGGACCGAGAGGATGAAGAAGCAGTGCCTTCCTATCCACAATGATTAGAGACTGTGTGGTCAGAACCACAGTCCCTCTCTCTGGAATAACCTCTTTCCACCCTTTGGGGCCAAGAACCCCATATTTCTGTGTGGGATGGGAAGACCTGGCCGACTGTGACACCCCTCAGCCACAGCTAGCCTCTCCTGCCCCCTTTGCCCTAATTGCACGGGCATCTCCACAGAAAAGCACCACACCTTTGTTGCAAAAGACTAATATACTCTGGGAAAAGAACAGGGGAGATCAAGGACATCTCTGATGCTGTGAGACCCCAGATGACTTCTGCAGATCTCTCAACAAGACCAAACTTTTCAGACCTATGTAGTGCCTTAACCTTCAAAACACTGTCCCTCTACTGATGTCTGTGCTGATGTTGGTTATGTGACAATAGCTTCCATCACCGATATGGTCAAACATCCACTGCTACACAGAGCCTGGGAAGCCGGGGTTTGCAGGCACCATGCCCGTGCACCTGCTGCTCTCCGGACTCCCCAGGCAGCTGGATGTGAGCTGCTCCTTTCCCAAGGATGTGTGCCAAAACATCCAATGTGCTCTCTACAGCTAGCAAAGCCCAGGATGCTGAGCTGTTCATCAGACCAGTGAATGAAGTATCACGTCATCCTCAAAGGGAACACCATCAAAGAGCTTCCAGTAAACATTCAATGAATCAGCACTTCCCAGCAAAAATCACCAGTTTTCTTTCTTCTTCACTCAAAAGGAGTGCATGATCTCTGGCCTTTTGAATTAGCAATTGCTAGCACAAGAATGTATGCGTGAGCTGTTAGTCAGAAACCGCTCCGGTTCCCCATGACCAGTCCTGAGGGAAACACAGTCCTGGGACATGTAGCTGTGCTCCTGACACAGGAAGATCATCTGTCCATGCTGACCACAGAGCAAAGCAAGGTTGGATAGAATCATAGAAAGTTTTGGGTTGGAAGAGACCCCTAGAGGTCATCTAGTCCAACCCCCCCGCAGCAAGCAGGGACACCGCTAAATAGATCAGGTTGCTCAGAGCCCTGTCCAACCTGGTCTTGAATGTTTCCAGGGATGGGGCCTCCACTACCTCTCTGGGAAACCCGTTCCAGTGTTTCACCACCCTCATTGTAAAGAATTTCTTCCTTATAT
>Ga0065711_1032298_pt1 | contig 27590 bp, 17 predicted proteins | sample Hoacrofraction12_FD_59098 | JGI IMG/M metagenome (GOLD analysis project Ga0065711, IMG submission 59098) | Hoatzin crop microbial communities from Cojedes, Venezuela - Epithelial fraction 12 v2 (version 2) | ecosystem: Host-associated > Birds > Digestive system > Esophagus > Crop | place...
GGGGGGGGGGGAAGAGACTCTGAATAGTACAGTCTCTACTAATTAGCCTGTTATTATCTTTCTCCTACAAGGCTTAGAGTGAACAAGTCATCCTGTAAACCAGAAGGAATCATAGGTACTTCCCTATCCCTCCGCTGATGGTGGTGAAGTGCTGCCAGCTAAATTTAGTTCTCACTTATGCCTTTGGAGGACTGTTGCCTCCTGACCCTTAGATGCAATGGTGTGGTTGGTGGTGATACACAAACACCTGACAGCAGAATGGTAACTGGGTATAAGTCACCAACAGTAAAGAAATTAAATTTAAATGACATTCAGAAATTCTAGAGAAACCTGCCACTCCATCTCTTATCAGAGGAACTGAGAATACTTTTCAATTAATTTACCATTTAAAGTAAATTAATAGTGTCTCTAATCAGATAATATTGTTCTTTGATTACAAACATGGAAAATAATTTTGGAAAATCAAGTGGAAACATGGAAAATAAAGTGAAAAGTGGGGAACGAACTCAGTCAATGTCATACCCATAGAGAGAACAGTGTCATCCAATTTCCCTCCTTGTTCTTTGTGAAACAAATCAACTGAGAGGAACGTACATAGACTTCAACTTCACGGAATACTGACAACCGTTCTCAAAAAAATCTTTTAGGGAATTCCCATGCAGTAAGGGTTAGGTTACCGAAATTCATCTCATTTCTCCGGAAAAGCTAACATTACCTCAACTATTCAATTAAGAGCACTGGCATGAGATGGAAACATTGCGCAGCATACTCCTTCAGAGCGTGGACATCTCAACTTCTTTCACAATGGGAAGATTAACTGAAGAAGGAAATATTTAACAGAGAGCCAAAATGCAAAAATTTTGGAGTAAAAGCAAGTCGAATGCAAAACAAAAGCAAATTTGACACACAGAGAAAGCAGCAACAGATTACAAGAACAGTTTTTGTTTACCTCAACGTAATTTTTTTAAAAAGCTAATTTATTTTTGAAACATTAAAACATTACTCCATATCTATAAGTATTGCTCTCCAGACACACACTTTCATGTTTCACATGACTTATAAAAGCTAAACAAGTTAATGAAAGGTAAACAGCTTTAATTGCAGTTTTCAAGCACGTGTTCAGAGACTCTCATTGACTCTCTGATATTTTTTTCACTAGTACATTAACTTAAGAATAGGTGTGCTGGTAACTAGCATCAGCTGCTGCAACAGTCTAGCTGCCTTTTAGAAGATGCCAACGTTTTATGTTTTTCAAAGTTCATACTTTTCTAAGCTCAATAGGACCATTACCACCACTGCCAATGTACCATAAGATAAAACGGACTCTTTTCCCAAATGTAGTAGGCCTCAGTACTAATAGGAAAAAAGATTTTACAATTTTCCTCATTTTGCAGATAGGGATCCCTGCGCAATGATGCACCCAATGTAAATCAGTGGCTTAGTGACAGCCAGCACAAGAGCCATGGTCTCAGCCCACATCCCTGCCCACTGTAAGCCACAGTTCCTCCTTCCAGGTCTGTAAACAACAACCATTTAAATAAAACCTCCAGTATCTCTTCTCCTCCTGTGGACTCTACCTACCTTCTAATTGTAAAGAGAGGCGAATCCAATAACGCAAAAAGATGGTGGCTAGAGGTACCACAAAGACACATTGGGACAGGAAAAACAGAACCAGGGAAAACTGACAATGAAAGTAGAGAAGGAGATGACCACTAGCCAAAAACATCTGGTTACCGAGAGGAAGTCAGAGCTACCGGAAGCAACAACAACAATTAAAAATAGTGATGGGACACAGCAAAGTCATTCCCTTCTCCCTGTATGCAGCAATAGCTTGGCAGAGAGACGGATGCTAAAAGAACAAACCAGTCTCTTGGAAGGAGGGGTGGTAAAAACAGCAGAGAAATAAGGCAAAAAGTTAACTGAAACATCAGAGAAAGTGGTGGCAGCTCTGTCAGGAAAACAACATGGGATCTGTCAGCGGAAACGCAGACAGTTGTTGGTGGTTGCAGTTGAAAAGCTTTTGCTAAAAGCTATGAAGTTTGTTTCTTTGCAGCGATGACCCAGCTTGGTGAAGATGGCAGCTCAAGTAGCCGACTACCACTGTTCTTTAAATGGCAAGGGACCCCAGAGCGTGGCATTAGTTTTGATGGGGTTATCCCAGCGATTAGCCAGCCCTTCATCACTGCTGTGAGCTGTGGGCTGTGCCTCCCTGAGGCATGGGGAGCTGAAGTCAGAACAAGCTGTTCCATTTTTGTCTACTTGCAAATGTCTCCTGGTAAAGAGATAACTCAAGTGAGGGCTGCTCTGCGGGAATCTCCAAGGATCGCCATCCAAGAGGGCTGGGATACATGGCAGGGGGAGAGGTGCTCAGCCAGCTAGGCAACGGCCTTTCTTTCCTAATTACACTTTTTTGCCAAGATGTAATTAGTTTGCCTGCTTTGTCTTCTGCTTGACAGCCTGCTGATCTCACCATCACCACCCTGCATGCTGACCTGGCAGGAGCTCCTCTCTATCCCTTCCTGGCATACGGGTATTTTTATTTAAAGCCCTTATAGACTAGTTAGACTTCACTGAATCAGAAAAACTATTCCTATGATTCCTACTTCTATAACTATCTCATATTTGGATATAAAAATCCACCCAGCCCTTCCTCCCACAACTATACAAAGCATTTCGTTCCAGCTATGCAGGGAATAAAAGCTGTAAGTACATATTATCAGCACTATCCCAGACCCTCTGAAGTCAATGAACTATTAGGTTAAGCAGGACCTGAGTACTTAACTATTAACTAACTGAAATGACCCAATTGTCTTCTTGGAGGATTGCCCTATGTCCAGGTTAATATAAGGTGAGCTGCTGCAGCACACAGAGTAAGAGCCCGTTACAAAAAGTACTATAGCCTTCTGAGAATTTGTGTTTAAATATTTCCTCGACTATGGCTGCTGTACCAAAGGAAATACATCACCTTCCACATTATGTGGGGTCACAGGTCACGACCAGAGTTATACAACTTAATGTATTGCCATGACAAATCAGTCAAATCAGTCCAATGATACAGGCCAAGAAGAACAAAGACTCTCCCTGAGATGAGATACACTTGGAGCTCCGAGCTACATGGACTTGCTCCAGCTAGAAAGCAGCCCTTGCAATTTACTCACCCTGTCAATACTACACTGAAGTCCTGAAGGAGGTCTCACTTTTTCAGTGATGTACTATGTGGATCTGGTGCCCAGGGAGAAGAAAGCGCCCTGCCCTGCCACTTCAGCTTTATAACAGAAACTAAGGGCGCTCCCTCTAGAAGAGCATTTACAACCGCTCAAAATTAACACTTGGTTTTTGTCACTCTGCAAAGGGGTACAGAGTTCCCAAGTACTGAGAGGCTCCAGAGATGTAGCTAGGGCCACTGATTTTCTCTCTGCATCTGCTCCTGGCAGCAGTGGTGCTAGTTTGCTCCTGCCAGAGTAAATTCCCTCCCCAAATTTGGTAGCTGACAGCACAGGCACCCCCAAGGCCCTTTGCTTACCGGCTTCTCCCCACACATCTTATACTGCTGATTATTTAAGGCTGCTTTGGGTTGATGCATTTGCCTCAGAGATATCGAGACCTGGACAAGTGGGTTGGTGTTGCGGTATCTCCCCGATTCACCACTCGGCCTCCTTCAGAAACAACGTGCATCCCCAGATGGCCTGAAATGGAGTAGACCTCGTGCACCTTCAGAGGGACCTCCTTTCCCTCATTACCCCATATCACCTGAGACTTCCCTGGTGCTGGGCACAGAGTACTTCAGGTGTCTCCTCCTCATCAGCCTGCTGGCCAGCTGCACCCCGACTGCTAACAGCTTATGTTACACACCAGGTGAGACTACTGACAGACACATCCCCAGGGACTGGCCTGCACGAGAGGGACTCGGAAAAGTGCATTTATCTTTGCTACCTTGCCAGTTCTCTAGGCCACACGTTATTAACGCAGATGATAAAGCTAAGGATAAAAAATAAACAACATACTGTGCCCAGCCTTGCCAGCAAAACAAAGGTACCATACCCCAAACCGGCCTTTGCTGGAATTTCTGTGCCTGTGCCAGTGCAGCAGGTGTGTGCCTATCTGGGGATGTTTGATTATCCCACACTAAGAATTTTTAAAGCCCGTGGGAGCTAGAGTTAAACCCATTTGCCATCAGTTCCTACTCTGAGCACTCTTTTAGGAACATGCCTACAAAAAAGCAAGTCTGAACCTTTTGAAGGATTTAAAATAGCTATCAACCAACTTGAGTGAAACAGGGCTGGTTTGGGGAGTGTTCCTGGCAGGGTTGGGTGAGAAGGTACAGGTTTGCATTTGTACTTTCAACCTCTCTGTTGTAGGCGTGATGCTGCAGGAACCATGCTGATCGTTGTTTGCAGGTAAGTCCAGACAGCTTTGCTCTTCCAGGCCCCTTTGCTTCTCCTTAAAGGGGAAATCTCAACTCTTTTACTCCAAAACTTCCAACCACCTGGCAGGCTGTTTCTCACCAGAGGGCATGCATTTTCTAGGATACATAATTTCCCAGATATTCTTGATAGTGGTAACCACTTGCCTAGGATGCAGATAGATTTCTTTCAGCTCCTGGAACCATATGCTGTGAATATACGGCATACTAGGAAACGGGAATAAAAACGCAGGTGTGTGACAGCTCCTACCCTGATATATAACTTGGAGATTGGGGTGGGATATCATGCAATAATAAAGTCACCCTGGGGATTAAAATCAAGCCCATGTAGCATTGGCCAAAAAATCAGAGCAGACTGAACAGACCGAGCAGTTAGCACTGCAAAGGTCAGAACTCACAGGGGCTGGTTTCCTGCACCCTTGCATATTGTGGCCAACAGACTTGCTCCAGCTGAAGCTTTTCTGTGGTTTTGGCACTTAGAAAAGTCTTGCCCGAGTTGATACACCAACCTGTGTTCAGGGGAGCTTTGACACTGCAGCTGTTGGCCTCCGACCGGGTGCTCCCCTCCACTGCTGGGCTGAGAGTCCCCACATTTACCCTGCAGCCCTGGAGCCCATACCAGAGGACAGCAGGCACTGGGGATTGTCTGAGGTGGGGAAGGGAAAGGCACTTCTCAAAGAAATAATCTGAACAGACCGATGTGTATGCCATAGCCTGAGTTAACTTTAGATTTCAAGTGGAAGAGCTGCTGGCAACTTGCCCAGATTCCCTGGCCTGCTGCCTGCCAAGTCCTCAGAGACTATTTTTATCATTATTTATTTATTAAATTTAACTGTCTTGGGGCTGGACCGCAGACAGACGGAATCTAAAAATGCAGACGCTCAATGGAAAATTAACTGGGAGGTAGGGGGAGAGGTTAATTACAATATCTGGTCCTGTCCCACTGAAGAAAAAAAAAAAAAAACCCCACCCACAACAACTTCTAAGAGTTTGTGGCTTAACAGGCTTAAATTCTTGCAATTCTTTTAGGCACCATGCTGCCTAGAAAGAGAAGGTGCTGGCTCACCTGGCAGGTACACGTACCATTTCCACACAGACGGGCAGACTGGGCAAGAGCTTATGAATTTGGAGAAAGGTCACGGACTAGCAAGAGCAAGAAAACGATGCCATGAAACCTGACAATCCACTGTACCAATACTGAGCAGGAGAGACCACTTCTAAGGAGCAACATAAATCAGTATCTCATTCTCCACTATGAATCAGTTTTATCTGCTGAGATCCTCTATAAGAAAGGCACTCTGCAGGTTTTTTTTTGGCTGCCTGAGACCACCAAATTATACCACACAGGCTGCTTGTAATCTAAGCACTCAGTCCAGCTTCTGCTACTAGATATCTAGTGTTTTGCTAGCACCTTAGAGACCTGGTGAGAATTCGTCTCCGTCCTTCCCAACCTGTGCTGGAACCAAGCCAAAGAGGCCATATATCCCCATTATAAAGCCCAAACCACACTCTGCTATTTGGAGAATGCAAAGCCACAAACAAAATGGATCGTTCCAAAATGCATTTCCAGATGGATTGTGATGAATGAAATACAGAACACCTACAAAGAGATTTCCATCTTCAAAAGGAACCAGTGCATCTGATCTCCCCCAAAAAACAGGTCTGGGAATGGGAAACTATGGCAATTGAGATTAATTCTCTCTACAACAGAAATACTTCACACTCAGACGAATGCTTTCCACCCACAGACCATAAAGCACTTTTTCTAAAAGCAAGCACTATTCTGGTTTCACTCAGAATAGCAGAAGCAAGGCATGTAAACCACTTGTCCAGGGTCATGCAATACAATATGGTATTGTCAGCTCTTTGACCTTGCTTTTCCAACGCTTACCTTGCCCTGTTGTGCTGCCTGGACAATGTGTTGATAGACAACAGGATTTCTATTCCAACAGAGCCCTGTAAATCACAGCTACCAGTCTGCCCACATCATGCCTGGGTTTAACTGAATCAGGAGCTGGTGGCTGTTGCCAGCACAACACCAATGCAGGAAACCTCATCGTATTCGCACATTGACAGCGTGAGCCTTGCAAGCATGACACGGCATCCTGCTGGGAGTGCCACGCAGAAATCAGAGACTTGCTGCTGCTGGACAGCCACTCTTCCTCAGGACTAGAGCGTGGGTCTCAGTAGTTCACGCGGCTCACACAACTCTGCGTATCCCCTTGGTAGGACGTTTCCTTTGGTATCAGTGGGATTTCTGGATGCAAAAGGATTCGCAGGTATAATGCTCCTTCAGCACGCTCCGAAAAGGCCAGGATGCATGTGGACTATCTCACAACTTCGAGGTTCCTCCTTTCTGCACTGATCCAGGCCTGGAATTTGTGTGTCTCCTTAGCAAAACACAGCCCAAACTAGTGTGATGCTATCAGTACAAGATTTTAGCAACACTTACAGACTATATGCAAGTACCCCACTGAAGAAAGTTTTATTTGTAGTCCAAGCCTCACAGCGTATCAAACATAAAGCACAAAATCTTCCTTTCTCCTATTTAGAAGAACACTTCAATTAGGAAGGCCATTTCCATGAGATGTGCACTTATTTCAGAACGTAAATATAGCAGGGCAGGAAAAGAACTATTTGACTGCTAATGAATCACCCTTGTTGAAAGTCTCCTTTGGGGCATTCTGCCATCTGAGTCACTTTGCTCTGCATGTTTTTTAGTTTGGCTTTCTCCTGGCTTCATTCACCTGACATACATCGCTCTCCAGGCTGTAGGGATATACACCTCTGTAATTCTACATGTCATTAGCTGTGCAATGGATGAATATATGGCTATATTTTAAGCTCACCGGAAGGGCAATGATTAAGAGGACAAAAGCACTCTTTAAAATAGTATTTTTCTTTCAAGAGTAATCTTGATACAGTCAGAACAGCACTTGTATACCACTCCTCATCTTCAGAAGAACTTTGCTAAACATTAACTAGTTGCTCCTCATATCACTAGTGGTGTGGTCTCTATAAACGTGCATTAATTTCCTCATCAGTTTAACAAAGATGATATTGATTAAATTAATCTTTGGTCTCTAGCAACTCATTTTAATTTAAGACATGCATCAGGACTTGGGCCCTCTCAAGCTCTATGATCCGGACTGTCTGTTAACAGTCAAAGTGTTAACTGCTTTCTCCTCTTTTATTCTGATGTGGTCCAGGTCAGAGCCCATTTGTTAGGTGCATTAAACCAGAAATAACCAGCTCAAGAGCTGTGTTCTGGCCAGTTTCACTCATACTGAACCCATAAACAATTTCACCCATATAGGCACTGACAAGCATGTTGTGTGTCCTGCCTTCCCCTGTACCATCCATAACTGTCCTCCTCCCCCTTCCCCAGGCAATTTCAAATCCAGCCAGTTCCCAGATTTGTGTCTCCACATGCCACAAAAATACTTGCGCTGCCACGGCAAACACTTCTTTTGGTGGCTGCGCCAGGTTATGCAGGTTCACAGTGTGCATTAAACCAGAACAGAAGATTTCACTTCTGTTGAGGAAGATCACATCTGGTACAGCACATCCCTTACTAGTATTTCTTCCAAACCTCCTCAAAGCTCCCCATCTTAATGAACTAAGTTGTCACTCCTTCATCCTCAGCATATCTCTCTTTCCCTCCATTTAGCCCTGGGAGCCTCCATCTTTTCCTTCTGGAAGAAGCCTCAATAGGTAAAACATGACTTCAATAAAAGCATGAGAAGAAAGGTGTGTCAAGCTTACCCTATGCAAAGCTGCAAGGCCCCACGGTCAGGGTATGCTTGTAACACAAGATCCCATCCCCTCCAAGCAATGCTTCTTCACTTAACTGCTGACCTATGCTGCTGGGCAAGGGGGAAAAGGGATTCTGCAGAGTGCTCTGCTTTGCCTGCTGAAGGTTTCCTGACAAGAGTAGACATTCTGAGAAGAGTAAAACATTCTGCAAAGAGAAACTGAAATGCACCTGCTCAGCTGTTGAGCCTGACTCACTCCCAGAGCCACACTAAGATCCCACGTGGGTGCAGCTGAAGTGACACACCAGCTTTGTATATTCATGGGTCTGTCTGCTTCTAGCAATTTTACATCTGCAGGAGGGCACTGTCACCATGCCGTAGGAAGCCTGTGCTCTGCAAAGTTAACTTTGCCCAACTGCACAGGCTCAGAGCCTGGAAGGAGAGCTGGTTGCAGCAACACAAAGACAGGACACAGAAGCCCGCCAGCAGTTTGCATTAGATGGATACTGTCCTTCAGATGATTAAGCTTGTTAGCGGTCTGCTGTGTTTACAGTTATACAGCAGATGGTTCCTTTAAAACAGAAAAGCTCAAGAATATAACAGGAGATAGCCCTACCTCCGCGTTGTTTGGTGAAAGTTTCCTACAATTTTTCCATTGTCAGTCCCAGCTGAGAGATGTTTGCTACGGAGAAGACACACATGAAAAAGACGACAAGCACATGCATGCCAGGGAACTTCAGTAAGTGTTATTCCCAGCATGAGATCCATGGCAAGGCATTCTGGGTCTCATCTTCAGAGTACCAGTCTGTCTTTGTTTCTTCCATTAAGCCTCTTGTTCTCTTCTCCCTCCACCCTCTTCTTTGAAGCCTCCTTCAGGCAATTCTGAGCAATCTCAGCCTGTTGCCACACACCCACTGCCCCCTTCCAAGTCAGCAGCAGGGCTTGGGCATACTTGGTCCACTTTGGTGCCCCATCCCTTTGCCACAACCAAGGCTCCATGCTTCACCGCATCCTACACAGCACACTATCAGACTGCTAATTCAGCTAGCTCATGAGATTTTGCTCAGCAGGCACCAGACAACACTTCACAATTCATCTTAATTGCAAATTCTTTGTAATGTTTTCCTTTGTTCGAGGGAGAGAAGAAAATTAAAGAATCGGTTGATCTGGTCTATATTATAATACTTGTCCAGATGTAATGCAATCCTTGCTTTCAAAAGAACAGAAACAAGTTTACTCTGAAAAAACAACAACCCCAAGCAATGTCTCACAGGTGCCTCTCCTCAGCTCCATGCACCATCCTACTGATCTTCCTGATTTCTCTTTCCGTTTGCTGCCCCCACCATCACCGTACAGGCCCACAAGCCCCCTTCATCTCACACATGGTGCTTGCTGGCTCCTCACACACACGCTTTCCTTCACAGCCCATTTTCAGTTTGATCCTCCCCAGAGTCCCACAGACCTAACTCCACCATCCCATACAATATCCCACTTCTCAACAGTGAGCTGCTGCTGCCTTCTCTTGCCATGGATGGCACAGAAGGGGGTGCAGAACAGAAGAAAACAGACAGGCAGGACGGCAAGCACAGAATTCAACAAGGCAGCTGTAGCCCAACCATTAGCATCCCTAAGTGCTTGCCGTCCACCTGCGCAGCAGAGACCATGCCCTTCCTCTTCAAGCCAACACATGCAGCATTTTCAACAGTAACCTGTTCCCGTTTGCTCTCCCAGCATTCAAATTCAAAGCTGTATTCCCATTGAAAATTGATTCTCTGCTTTAACGAAACCAAACAGACACCTACCCTCTGAGTCTACTGTATTTTCTTTCATTTCCAGCAGAAGTCTGGTGTTCAGACTTTAGTCAAAGGCGCTATAAGAATCCTTTCTGCTCTGCCACAACAATTTCCCTGCTGATCACGTAAGTAATCAGCGTATGCAAGACTGGTCAGGCAGCTCATGCCTATGCAAGTACACCTACATCCAGAAGCTTGACTGAATGGTAGGATATACAGAATCCCACAAACTTATTTATTCTGTAGAAGTGACTGGAGGCAAGAGGAGGCAGTCACACCATTTAGTCAATGAAAAATGCTCTTCAGGAAGATTTTACATGTCTAAATTCAGAAGACCCACTTGGGAGCTTTCAAAAGCCTGAGGCATCCCATGTTGGGTGTCTAGGCGCTACAGGAAAGAGTGGCTTTGGAAACCTTGTTTCACAGGTTAATCAACCCAAGACAATTCAAGAAGGTGGCTTTACCCCTTCCTCAGACTTCTCCTCCCCTCCCTTGTTATTGCAGCTGGAAAGCCAAGGACCTCAGGAAACTGTATGTGTTCCCCTTGCGCTGCAAGGTAGATGGATCAAATGAGCTGTCCCATAGGTTCACTGTGATGCCCCACAACATACTAAAACCCACTTTCGTTCAGCATCACGTTCCCACCACGATCAAGACAGACAGCCTCTGTGCGCACTCATCCAGGAAGATCACATCGCTGTCGTGCTCACACTCCTCATGAACACCCTGGCGTGGAGAGGGATTCTGCTGGCTCAAGGGGCTGACCAAAGGAACAAAACCTTGGATCAGACACACGATCACTGCAGAGGGCTAGAATGCAGTCTCCTAGACTCAAAGCAAGGGAACTCTCATGAACACAGCTGTTTGAAAAAAATCTCACTGTTCCATACGCTTTTCCCTTAGGACTAGTTATTCTGGTGTGAAAAAACCCGATGTTGGTTTTAGAAAAAGTAGCTAAGTTCAAACAAAGCCTAGCCACCATTTTCTATACCACAGTTTCATAAAATGCTTTAAGGCAGAAATGCTGCAAACAAGGCCCAGTTTAGAGCATAGTTATGGAAGGAGGTGCCGGCGCAGCTTCCTCGGCCAGCACTGACAATGCTGTTTTGTTCTTCCATAAAGCTATTTTATTTAGGGCCCTCTCTAGAAATTCCATGACGACACACATGCAAGGCACCAGCACAGATGCATGTGCTCCTCTGGGGTTGTTTTCACCATGGTTAATATTCCACCCCCCAAGACCTCCTCAACCACGGTCTGTTCCATATGTTCATTACTTCATCAGCAGGGATCTACACTCCTGTCCACACAGTTTCTGTCTGCCTGTCCCCACTCCTCCTGAAAGCCACCAACACCTTCTGTAGCAGCCGCTTTTCAAGAATTTGAGAGCGGGCTTTGAAGGCAGCCACAATGATGGGTCTCACGCACTCTCTGAGAATTCCATTCATCTCTGTAAATCACACAAGCCAGTGGTCCTGATGACACAGAATCATGGCTCGATGCACCCTTCCATAACAGAAACATTTAGCAGCATAACGATGTCTAACCTCAGCACAAGAAAGTTAGGAAACACTTGAACACTAACGCTAGCTAAGTAAAACCCTCCCTATTTCCTCAGCAAAACAGCACTTGACCCACATTATCTAGAAAGCATCAGCTTGCTTGTTGCACTGTGCAAACCCTACCTAAAAAGAAAGAAAAACTGGCCCACATTTGAATGGTCTCAATAATCAGTGGTGCATAACAAAAAGGCTCCCAAAGTAGCACCGTTAACCCAGTGTATCATCTTCAGTGGGGGGGGAGTTCTGAATCATGTTTTTCTTTTGCAGGGACTAATGCTGAACTACTACTTCTTTCCTACAGCACCCAACAGAGTAAAGCTGGTTATTCCATACTCCTTTTCCAGAGCAATCCTGGCCCAGGAAAACAGCTTCCATCTCAAAAATATATTTCATAAACTACCAGCTTCCTATTAAGAAACATATTAGGAGACACTGTAAAGATATTACTTGTCAGGCATTCAAAAAAAACAAACCTATCTGGGTGGTCCATAGTGCAAGGTGCTCTGCTGCAATAAGGAAGGCCATACAAGGAGGCCTGCACCAAAACTTCGTGACCAAATTAACATGCCCCACCTACACGTCCATGCCCTCCTCTTGCTGCCAGTGACTTGTAAGGTCTCTTCTAGTAGTTTAATTCTTTATCCGATAATCATTCTGTATTCAACTGCAGGTTTGCTTTGCCAGATCCTTCCTACCCAGTCTCATTTTAAAAATCTTTTGGAAGAGTTAATATTCTGGTTAGGAATCACATCATGTAACTTCATATACACAGAGTTTATACACATGCCATCTATACTCCAGCATTCGCACACTCCAGAGTTGCCTTTGGTCACAAATAAACACTGGATATCATGGATATTTTAAGGCCCCTGCCACTGTGACACCTAAATCAAAAAGATGGGGAATAGGAGAATAGCTCTGCAATTTCCCACCAGCACATTCCTTTGCCAGGCGATGACACTTGCAGTGCAGGTCATCAGAAACCAGGCCAACGTTCTGTTGAAAAGAAGTCAGAAATTGAGAGTGACAAAGCACGCCAGGGAGAGATGGTGCTGGAGGTCTGCGAGCCCAACTGCAGCATGTTGGGCAAGTCATGGCCTGATCTGCTAGAAACAGGTATCGTTTCCTCTGCAGGACTGGTAGCAGAAGCAGGCAGGTGGGCCAGGCTGGGCAGCAGAAGAAAGAGGCAGAGCGCCAAGGTGAGCCTGAAGCAAATTAAATATCAGAAGGCAGCAGGTTCCTTTGAGACTGCTCAGTTGCTCTTTTGGCAGAAGAGGAAAGGAAGCCATTAAAGAGGCAGAATACACCCGTGCCCACTTCATTTGCAGCACTAATTGCCATGCACGTGCACTAATTGCCCTCACATGAAGTGCAAAGGAGCAGGCGCTACTTGAATCCCATGCAGTAGGTGAGGCTTTCAAAAGAATTCTTGTTGGATCATGCTCTCACCACACACTCCACTCACACCAAAGCAAAATGGAGGGAATTGGGGCATTGTCCTTTTTTAATAAAGTTATCCATTGCAGTTTATTTAGAGACCAAAGAGGAAACTTTCAACCAGACTGCCAGAGACATTCAAGACAAACATTAACAAAGATTGGAGCTTCCTACCAAAGTAAGAGGAGTATCAGCCACTGAAACCAAGTGCTCTGCTGTCACTTTGGAGCAGAGGACAATGGAGATCCACTCTGCAGCTGCAGGTACCTTACGCAACTGTCTCTCCTTTTGTCAGTAGGCAACACCATTTGATTGCTGTCAGTGAAAGCTGACAACTGCCAGGGCTCATCCTAGCTACCTGCACAGGTAAAGTGCACCAGAAAAATAAGCACCAGCAACAAGAACACAGAGCTGCACTGCCTGGGGCCTTCTCCTGTGGCTGTTCACATCATCGAGGAGGTAAAAGCATGGAAACAGGAGAGGAAGGGTGGGCTGCAGCAGGTGGAGAGACCATGCTTGGCCACCTTCTCTCCCGTTATGTTAAAGGTTTCCTGGAAATAGGGCTTTATGCCCTTCCCTCTAGCAAGATCTGAAAGCAGTGTATGTCCCTATCAGGATGTTGTCCATAACATCCTTCAGCTACATCTGTGTTTGCTCCTGGCTCCTTGACACCATTTTCTCACTAGGTGATAGCTGTCCCTCTGATCTGCCAGCTCAGGTGCATATGTGTGCCTCCCAGACTATTTCGTTCTAAGTAAGTGGACCAAACTAACTTTAGTTGAGTTGGGCTGAAACCAATCTAGGCGCAAAAGCATTTCAGTTACCGAGTTTGACGGTTTCTTTGGCAGGCACTGCTGCTGAAGGACATGCAACCAAAAGTCTGCAAAACCAAAGCCTTGATGATCCATTATCACTTGAGTAAAGAAAAGGAAAATGCACCTCTCGATACTAAGTTTTTTTACACTCTTTTTTCTCAAGGCTTTCTTCCTAGGACCTATAGAGGAGTCAGGCTGTGACAGAGACAGGAGACATTGCAGACATCTTCCACCAGCAGCTCTCTGAAAAATGTGCACTGCAGGGTGGCTGGTACAAAACAGATGTCTTTCAGTAATGTGAGGATTGATCAATGTAAATCAGTCACTATTGTTCTACACCAGCTGTCCCTTCATAAAGAAAAGCCCCAAGGGGAGTTAAAGGCACTTTGAAAGCAGCCAGAGGGGAAAAAGGTATTTTTGGTCATAGGCAGAACGCATTTAGATTCCCACTCATTTCGTGTGGTACTAAATAAAAACGACAAGGCAACAAGGATTCAGGGTATGGTTTGAACCTAGGTAAGATTCCTGTTAGATCTGGCTGGGACAGGGAATAGCAGAAGGAGAAGGAGGTATCCCAGCTATTAAGATTCAAAAGTTGTTTAATTTGGCCCAGGAAATTGCAGCCCCGCCTAAGGCCACCATTTGTGCAGCAGGCACCTTTCAGGATTTTTCCTTTTTACTGAAAGGAAATCAGCGCTTTCTCCCACTCTGCCCAGACCTAAACGCTAAGTTTCCACCAGCCAGCCAATGTGACAATGCCACCTATCTGAACCAAGCACAGTCATTCTCCAATGATCTCCAGCAGGAGGTTTGGCAGGCAGGGAGCTGCCAGCATCTCTCCCCATGAAGTTTTACACACAGTGGGTATGCTCACATTGTGGCAAGGCCCTGGCTGAATAGAACATGCAGTATTGCAAACGGCTTAAACAGAGGAAGAGCTGATGGAAACCAAAGGAGTCTCTCCTAGAAAAGACACAGAAGAGAATCACCTGCCACTTCAGCATTTAACAACCTCGGATCCTAGACCTACATCTTCTTACAGAATCACAGTACATTGTCACAGTCACAGCTGCTGAGGAGTTGGCAACGAAAAGGTTTACTGCTAGCCCCAAGCAAGAGGCCAGGAGCTCCGACAGCAGATCGTTCCTCTGTGAAGGAGGAGTCCTGAGCAGTCGCAGCAGTCCCTAGCACAGAAGCAGTCATATTGAGGAGACACTCGTGACCAGGCTCCTGACAAGCAGCTTCAGTAACAGGGCCAAGGGCTGGCTAAACATGACAGATAAGCTCCTCTCTTGACTCTGTCCCTATCGCAACCAGCCACAGCCGTTGCCAAGGGGGTAAGCACGTAGCACAGAGGGTGACACTATCTCTTCTAATAGAAAATGGCATATATGGGCAATGCACTACGTTAATAATATAAAATACTCCTGACTTCACACAAGCTACAGTCTTACCCTGGAGATACTACGGTAAAGATTGGCTTGCTCAGAAAAGTTCATCAAAATAAATTGAAGAAAATTATTTAAACCTGTGTGAACACTCCTCTTAACAAGCATAACTTTATTTAGTTTGCATTCCCTCTGGAAGTGAATTAACTAGGACCATTTGCATCTAAAATAGAAAAGTAAGGTAATTTCAGCAGCGGGCTACAGTCTCTACATAGTGGGCTCTATATTGTGGCTTAACCAATCCACCCGGGCTTACCTTTCATAGACATTATTACTTAAACAAACCTTTAGTGTCATGACTACAGCCAGATACTCATTATCTGCATTAGGGAAGAAGGAAAACAAAAAAATAAACATAGTGTCCTAATTTTCTCTAATGAGAGAGGAAAATATTTTCAGGAAATACTTCCTTAAGTATTTGTTCACAGTCATTTCAACCACAGTTGCAAAAAGCAACTCCTGGAGCAGCTCTGGAGTGCTAACAAGTTACCTAAGCACACCTGTCCTAGCAGCTGAGAAGGACTAGGCACTGAAAGGGAAGTCACCTGTGAAAGGACAGGTAACCTTCAAGCTTATTGCTTGTACTGCAGTGCTTTCAAGAAGGCCTCCTTCAGGAGTGAGACCCAGCTGTGCCAGATGTCATACAAATGTACTGTTTGTGACAGAGAACTGCAGGCTCTGGGTGGGGTGGGAACAAAAGATAGGTGAAACAATGAAACTAAGAGCCAGTTTCAGCTAAGAGCAGCCATAGAGCTCCAGTCATGGACATCTCTTCTTGACTATCAGCTCCTACCAAGGGCAGTGCTTGCTTGTTTGCTTACAAAAAACCAACAAACAAGAAAGCATATCAGTACCTTTATGACTCCAAAGAGCACATACACAAAGGAGCATTTTTTTCAGATGGATGTGTGATTAGTACCTGCCACAAATGGTTTAGGCTGACTGGGACTTGTCTTGGTGCAGTGGGATGACACAGCTGACCTCTGGACCTTCAACCATATCATCTCTGGTTTTGTAGCCTTCAAAAGTTATCCATATATGTGTCGTACCAGGGGGATGCACACTGCTCCAGCACACTACTATTACTAAGAAGATACAAGCGTAAGCTCTGTTTCCTCATTTTTCTGGCTTGTCAACAGCCTTGCAAGTTTCTCAGATACAGCAGTAAAACCCACATGTGCACAGCAGCTATTTGGTGGTGCTATCACATACTGCTAAAGAGTCCAGAATAGAAATGGAGCAAAGAAAAATGCCATATTCGACAACAATTAAGAAGGCAAGAACATAATTACCCAGGACAAAATCCGGGCATGATGTCAGAGCCCCTTCACAAACTAACATGACCATCTGTGTTATGTTTTAAGCAGAAGATGCCACCCTGAGCAGGAAAATACCCCCAATATGTACCATCACAGGGTGTTACAATCCTGTCTTACTAAGAAGGAAGAAGAAAAAAAGTACTGGTTCAATTCACCTTCAGTTCCGAGATCATTGCAGATTGCTTTTTCAACTGACAAATACTGTGCAATTCGGCATTTAAACTTTTTTTTTCCCTCCATACTATCTGAACAGAAGAAATCATTAAGCGTAAGAGAAGAATTGTTCAGCGAGCAGTGTTAAAAAAGCTCAGTAGTCCTTCCTGGCCTTAAGACCCAGAGAGTTCACCACACAATAGCAGTTCCCACACTAGTAACCTACTTCATGTTTAACAGTTTTAAAGATTGCAGTTAGCTTTTAGCATGAATGAGACTGACATTATAATTACAGAGTCTGCTACCACACTGCAGAGTATCTTCCTTTCCCAGTACCACAGAGCACTTCTTCCTTTCCTCTACGAGATTACTTGTAACCACCTGCCCGAAAAAATGAAATTCCATTCGGTTGGAAACATCTTCACTAATAAAGTATCCTTTGGTCCACCCATTTGCGCAATTCTGTACATAAACACCCTCACACAGAGCAAGTATACATAGAAAGCTGCTGTTGGGTGCCTCCCAGCAAATGGAAAGGGTTCATCACTCAGCAAGCATGTCTTGAGTAGCTCTGTCATCTGTGGGCTGACCAGCAAACTACTGTTTATAGAAATACTGATTTGAGTAATCCCTTACCACACCGCTAGCTCTAAGAATCCAGTTTTCAGAGTCCAATGGACACAGAGATCAGTGCTTGGAGCATTTAGTCTAGAGCAGAGAATAAAGCGAAGGAGCCATGGGTTTTTCTGGAGGGGAAAATACAGCCAGGGAACTGTCTGCATTACCAATGTTCCACAACAGATTCTTACAAGCAATGTCACAGCCATTTCTTTTGATTATGAAGTGAAACAGAGTGTCTTATACAAGCTGCAAACACGTTTAAGGAATAAACAGTTTGCATAAGTTGCTGCTTTGAGAGATCAATTTCTAATGTCTAAGGGAAAAAAAGAAAAAAGAAAACACAAACCATTCTCCATTTACATTCCCCCTGTGTTGCATCAGCACAGTCCTTTGTTCACTGTGTGCAGAGATGCACTCTGAAACTAATGGAATGTGTATGTTAAATTTCTAGCGCAGCTTTAATCCTCAACTCAACCTCCCAAAAGCAAAGTTTCCCAGGAAAAGGGAGGATAATAGCCAAGCACCGCAGTAAAACAAAGGCCCAATTCACAGTAAAAATTTTTACGAGTGTTGCATGGATGTGTAAAACTTTTCATGAAAAGAAAAGGAAGTTTAATATCTCATCTTGAAATTCATCATTCAAACTGCAGAAGAGGCAGTCTAGTTAGAGGAATTAAAAACAATTTCGGGGCAGGATTGAAGATAGTTTGAAATATACTTCTTTTCTGGTATTTCTGCTGCTATGAAGTAGGAGAAGCCACAAATGATGACCATACAGTGCAGACTAGATTTGCTCGATGCTATTACTACAGACAGTCTGGATAAGATCTGAAGTACACAAACATGATCTGTGTTCTTGATGTCTGGGGAAGAGAGTAAGGATACATCGCAATTGCATCAGTGACTTATAAATATGAAGAAAAAAGTACATAAAGATAATTTATTTGCAGAACAAAGCCTGACAATACAATGAAACTTTCTGTAGTGAATGTTTTAACAAAAATATTATTCGGTGTCAGTGCTACTGGCACTAGAAGCAATACTGTTGGTGATGCCAGTGCTGTCCATGGCTTCTTAAAGTGTGGGGTCTCTTACCACTTGTAAATGCCTCACCTTTGTGGTGCAAAACGGACTGTGTCTTCTAGCCGAAGCTTTTCACAAGCTTGCCTAACTACCAGGCTTCTGATGGGAGAAAGGCTTCCCGAATGCTCAAACACGAGGTTGAAAGCAGAAATTAAAGGTAGAGCTTTAAATTGTGTTCAGTCCATTTCTCCAAGCATCACAACAAGACCATCTCATGCTAAATTCTACCGCAAATCTGTTAAATGATGCCATTCCTGTCCCTGCCAGCAATGAGGCTGGCAAGTCTCATCACCATCGCAAAACATCAAGCACAGATTTCCTCGGGAGTGGTCCAGCTGCAGGTGCTAAAAAGCATTTTGACTCTTGGCCTGACAGCCATTCCGTGTGTGATCTTACTAAGTGCTAGAAGCTTCAAGCTTTCCTATGACAAGGTGAGAACATTTTGGAGTTCAGGAGACAAATATTAAAATGCTTGTCTGTTTCTCACACCCCCTCATAACTAGATTATCCTTTTTAATATCTTTGGGGTTGTGTTTTTTCATTCACATGAGATTTCCCCTTGGGTTTTTACCTAGCCTGAGGAGTCAGTAATAATGAATCAAATTAAACTTCTGGCAGCAGCAGGATACATCTCAGGTAAAGACAATTTTATTTTTTTTTTAAAGTATTATCCATCTCAAAACAAAAAGAAGAAAGAGCATCCCTTGGATGCAAGATATCACAAGTTCAGATCACAAGGCTAGACTTCAGAAGGAGGGAACTAACACCACGTATATCCCACATCAAAACACAGGACTCGCAGATGAAAAAAGTCACACAGCAGTTATACAGGAACCCCACCCACTTCCCAGAAGCTGTGAATCTTCATATTCCTCACACACACTTTGTCACTGTCCTACCCCCCTGGGCCACGAAAACAAAAAAAACATGTAGCACATCATGAAATCATGTAGCAGCCGGAAGGCTCAGGGGAGACTCTGGTGCACTCCAGCTCCCTCTGCACTATGTTTTCTGGGTACATATTACCTGTGCAAGATGCCATGTAGATTCTGCAATACAAAGCAAACTGGAAGATCAAGCTTGCCCAAGGCTAGTAAAACTTGGAGCCTTGTCTTCTACCTCCCCAAACAAAAGTGGGTATTTTCTCTGAACTGCACCCATCTGCATGGGGCAGAGGGGGTGGAAACGGACATGGGGGGAAGAAAAAAGAGAAAGAAAAAAAGGGGAGGACAGGAACTTCTGGGTTCTCAGAAGCTACTACCAGCTACAGGCTGGACTACTTTACCACACACATGGAAGCTGTTGTCAAAATAATTGCAGTTTTTACCTCTTGGTGTTTCAGCTGCTGCTGGAGATTTTTCATTGGATCTTCTACCAGGACAGTTAGAAGATGAGAGTAATAACCCAGAATTAAAATATGAAGACAAAAGCAGCTATTCCAGAAAGACTGTAACTATTCCAACTACTGCAATGACCAAAAAGTTACCAATTGTTCCAATTTTCTTAACAGACTGAGAGCGTGCTATGGTGCATGACTGAAAGATTAGCTAATCAAACACAAACTGAATGCATTTAGAGCACAGTCTGGTGCCCAAAGTTCACATTCCAGCTGGGCAGAGTCCCGGTCCTCTTCCACCCTGGACCTCAGGCAGTGCTGCCCAAGCAACAGCAAACGCGGAGCAAAAGGGCATTTAGGGAGAGCTGGAGCCGATACAGGCTCCGAGAGGGCACAACCAGTTCCAGCGGGCCTTTAGCACTAGGATGATCATCATTTTGTTTCCATTGCAGTTCAGGTTTATAAATTGTCTGAATGAAGTTAATCACAAAAGACCATGTAAATAAATGTCCTGCCTTGGACAGGTCTCTGACAGGGTATAGGGGTCACACTGGTGTCAAACCAAGCCATCGAGCCCAGGACACTGAAGGACAAGTCAATGTTGCTTTGTAAGATTAGGGCACAGAAAGCTATCCTTCTGCCTCATGCATCTCAACGAAAACATTCTGCTGAAATATCTTCACCTCTCCAGAAATAAACAGAACTAGCACACCCTGCCTCTTCAAGCGTGTCAGAAAAATGGCGAGAAGGACAAGTCTTTTGCTAGAATTGGTGCATCTGGCAGAGCAACACATCTAAATTATCCCTATTTGGTTTCATCTTCAATTCACCAAGATCCAAGCCACCTGTAAGACTGTGATTGCTACCGCAAGGCTGAGAGAAATGAGTCAAATGGGTCAGTTTACCAAGACAATGAACCTATTAAGAATCCAGGAAAGCGGAGAAATTAGATGTGCAGCACTCAAACACTGTTATGCTAGCAGTTACTGGTACCAGTGAACATCACAGTGAAATATCAGACTAATGCAGGGTGATGGGAAGGAGGATAAAGCAAGAAGGGGAGATCAGGAGGTGGCAGGATCACAGGGTAATTTAGGAGAGAAGAGAAACAGATACGCCTTTGGAAACCTCAAGCAACACATGCATTCCCAAGAGATACAAACAATATTCCTACTAAGGACTAATTGATATACAATACCTCAGGGATTTACTTAATTACCTCTGTTACAGAATTACACTAGGGAAGGCAACTATCAGTGCAACAGTTACGGAGTATTTTGGGTCGACATTTTTTCCCTGCACAAGAGACCGCAAATCATCAATTTTTACTAACTTCAGTCAAACTGCTGCCCAGGCAAATTCTTCAGTTGTTAGCAGTGCTGGAGCACATCTTACTGGATGAGCAGCTCTACCGATATCAATGTTTATGTAGAACAGGACATTAAGTGCTGTTTGAGGAACACGGTATCTGTCCCCACGTGGCCAATTGCCTGAAAATCACATCTTAAATGAATATTACTGAAATTTATTTTCCAGGTGGACAAAAGCAAAACAGGCAGCAAACACACACAGATCTATCTGCATTTTAGGAAGCTCATCTCTCATTTATGAATAAAGGCCACTTGAAGACAACGAAAGTGCAACACAATAACTTCAGTAATGCACTTCTGAGAACGTTAGTCTCAAAATCAGTCATCACCTACATATCTTAAGCACGCTGCAGCTGAGATGGAACGTACAGTATAATTTCTCCTGCTGTGTGACTAGCTTCTCGTTGAACGCCATTTAAATTGCACCTAAAAAGCATCTTTACGAGATGCTAGAAGATATCCACAAGACTCAAGTCAATATTCTATTACAGTAAGTTGCTGTTTTTAGCCCTGCTGAAGTGCCAGTTTATTTAGGGAAAGGAAAAAGAGAGACTGCACATGTTTTAATACCAACATCTTCCTATAAATGGTTAAACTGAAATGCTGCACTTTCAAGAGAGTCACCATGCCATCACGTACCATTAATGTGGACGGAGAGGGAGAAAGGCGAACACAGTTCTCAGAAATGGATGAGGAGTACTAACGTAATGTTGTTATGATGGAGGCATATGGAAAAGGGCCGAGCAAGAAGGAGCTCAACATCAGGAGCCTTGAATCAGAGTGCCATAAACAAGAGCCACGTGCTGGGGCTGCTGTTCCAAGCAGTGGTATCAGAGATCCTTTGCAGAAGGTTTGCAGTAGCATTTGGGGAGGAAAGAGATCAGAGCCTTTCAGTTTCTCTTTCGATGAGGTTACTGACACACGACAAAAAAAGAAAAAGTATTTATCTTTCCCAGTCTTCTGTTTTTGTGGTGCCTTAACAGTCACCCACTCACACTGAGTTAATAAACTACAAAGGCTTAACTGTATCCTTGAACAAGGAACCTCAGAAAGTTACAATAAAACAGGTTTGGATGGGAAAACAGGAGTAAATCTAACCTCAGTCCACAGGTTTGTTTGATGTTTGTATACAGCATTCTTACCCTTACCCCTCGTCCCCACCCACTCCCACGCACAATCCCCATCCCTTTTTAAGTCTGATTCAGAGCCCAATAACCTCTGTTGTGAAACTCCCTGTCCCTTAGCCCCTGGCCTTACAAAAATGCCAGTGGTTACTCAATACTATCTGCACTGAGGGTAGGTGGTCCACTCACATGACTTCAGTTAAACATGTGCAACCTGTACGCTGTAAGTTCTCCCCATGCGTCTGTACAAGTTGGTGGGTCAGCTAAGTAGTTTGTTTCTACCGGAACACGGAATAAATCTCAGTATCATCTTTGTTCTGAATGCGAGATAGTTTATTGACAAACAGTATGATTCTCAGTTAAGCATTAGATAGTCTCATTAGCACATAAAGTACTTCTTAAGTGAATCCTGGAGTTGAATGTGTTTTCAGAGCTCAGAAGTACGCCACAACCAACACAACGAAAAGGCTGGCCTAAAGAGAGATACATTGTATATACACAGAGAGGAAAACCAACTTGCGTGCACTGAAATCAATTTGCAATCCAAACTGTCCCAGAATAACACAAGGACACAAACCTGAAGACAAATGCAGCCATCTGCTCCCCAGTAAATCTGAAAGCAATGCCTCTAGAAGTAATTGATCATAGGTACCCACAAAATCCTTTAAGCAATCGAGATTTGTGGTTGGCAGTCACACATTTCATGTGCTCTGCTTCCAGCAGCAGTTTTGGATGCAAGTAAATTCTCAGAGAAACAATTTCTTTTTCTCCCCTCCCTCAGCACTGGATAACTTTTGAATACAATGTAATAATTCGTATTAATTATCTTTTTTTGTTCCAATCAAACATCAAATTAAGAAGCCAAGACCTCTGCTTCTACCCGATCAGACTCACAGAGGTACCATGAACACCTGCGGCTTTTGCTAGGGGTGCTCAGGGCACTCTTCTGAAAGACAGACCCCAGACTCCTCCAGGGAGCAAATGGAAGTCAGAGCCTACTTTCACAGTCCAGTGATCCCAGAAGAATTATTAAAAAAGCAGCTCAATTAAGACCGAACAATCACAACTACCTTTACGCCTGTCACCCTACCGATTCAGAAAGAGTGGATTGCCTTAACCCTTTCATGAAGCCTGACTAGCACAGCCTCGGACCAGAGAGTTTGGCGACAGAGAAGTCCAGCAGTGCTAGGAGAAGGTAACTCAGACAATGAAATCACGCAGACGCAGCAAGGGAATCCAACAAGTTGCCTTTCTCCCCAAAGAGACCTACAACCAAGAATTTCACTCTCTTGAAAAAGAGAAGCAGCCAAGTTTTTAACAGGTTGCTGCACCTCACAAAAGTGCTCAGGAGTCTACATAAGAGTCACCCAGCTTTGAATGTTAGTGGATTATAACAGGTGTGTATGATTTTTTCCTGGCTTGGAAACAACTGGGAGAAGATTAAAAGACAAAAAGCCCACACAAAGCAGAACTCACTTAAGTATTATGTTTAAAAATATCATGAACAAGAGAGGGAAAGGGATACACATCCTAACCAGCCTTTCTTCTGCGACTGCCGTGGATGAAGAACCATCTGGTCACGTAGTCACAGATGCATTCACATCCACTCCTGCTCCACAAAACCCAGGCTGATGTGACTGCCAGCGTGAAGTCACTGAAAAAATCTTAACTCCCTCTTCTTGATTTATCTGGTCTTCGCCTACCTTCACCCCTGTTACTTTGAAAAGGGAAAATAGGGGCTTGCGTGCATCAGTGGGGCAGAGCTGAACACAACAGATTTCCATGGCAACGAGATACAGCCCCAGTGAGGAAGGCCTGTTCATAGCTGTGAGGCGACGTGCTCAGCACAAACAGATTTTTCTATCAGACAGCCAGAGATAGCAGCTCGTGTTCATACGCAAACACGCAAGGAATCTGATTCTTGGCCTTGTACAACCCCACTGAATTCAGCTAGAGCTACGCCAACGTAGACCACAGCAAGATAGAGACCGGCATTTGGTGTTAGTCGGAAAAATAAACAGGCAATACGGAGAGACACTCTGCCTCTGAAAACAAAGTAAGAGCACTCCTAAGACATTCCTCACTAACCGAGCATTTATTGTCAAACTGCAGGAAACCCCAGTGCTAGTATGAAAGGGAAAGCAACTGTGCAACGCACAGGTTTGTGCGTACCGCACCATCACCTACTGCCCGTGCTTTTACCTTCGACAAGTGCACGTTTGTACACAAGCCCAACCTCTTACAAATAACTCTGCTGCATTTAGAAAGGGAGGGAGCTGTAATTATCCCAAATTCTCTACTGAGGGAGTCAATCATCTGGCCTCTGTAATTTCGGCTCCTTCCCATTAAAATACAGTTACTAAGACTTTCCAGCGTAATGGTATTTTATGCACTCGTCAGTATCCTCCAAACTCAACTTTGCTTGTAACAGACTGCTAAGTCTTCCGGCCATAATCATGACAAGCTTTGCCTTCATATGCACGAACACAGTCTCCAAATACACTGAATTCAATAGGACAAGTCTCGGTTTATAAAGTTGAGAGCATGCACAAGGCTTTGCAGGACCAGAGCTCCAGCGAGGAAGAGCAAAGTTAGCAAAGTTTTCCAAGTCAAGCAGAAAAACAGCAACTGTCCTGCTTTCAGTGTACGCTCTGCTGGAAATCTACAAAAGCTGTTTATATCAAGCATAAGAAAAATATGCCATGTACAGTTTATAAAAATATCTGTAACAAACTCAGAAAAAAGCCAGAAACTGTCCAAGCAGGCTTAACTGGGCAGGGGGGAGAAAAGACTAATTGCATGGGCTATTTTGTAGAGCAGAGCAGCGACTGCCCTGTTCTACTGAAGTTTTATTTAAGTCCTACAACTTTTCCTGACACTGCAATAGGTGGAACTCAAAACAACTTAGAAATAAGACTCAAGGCAGGCACTGCAAGTGCAAGGCATTATTTTGCATTATGTGATAGGACTGTAAAGCCACCGAACTCCTGATTTTAGTAAACAATCCCCTGTTACATACAAGCATTAGGGCTGACTCTGTGATAGGCTCATCCTTGTTCAGAGTCCTGTTCATCAGAAGGATGATGATTATCATGTAGCTGCAAGATTTTAAAGTCAATGGTTTCCCGACTGCCAAGGTTTCTGGTAAGCTTAAAGCACGAGCCCCAAGGCTGTTTGCTTTGCTTGAAGAGTGGTACCTTGTATTGCTGTTGTTTATACAGATATGGTAATCAAAATCTGCACTGTAATGCCTTTGACAATAGTCGTCTTGTTCCCGTGGACTGAACTGCTCCATTTAAACATGATATCACAGCTAAATAATAATCTGCATTTATACTTTTTTTAAAACTTTTTTTTTTCCTGGCTGTATATGAACTCTGGGCTTCTTCACTGCAGATATTTCCAGCACATCTCAGAGCAAGCACCCTTCTGCTAAACCAAAAGCTTACTGCACATTCCCGCGGCGCGCGCTCTCCGACACCTAAGCAAGCACTGTGCTGACACCGAACCCAGATCTGGGGGTGACACACCAGGATAACCTCTAGACGATAAAAGTGGCAAGAGTTTCCATGCACTTCTCCGTAACACAGCAGCATGTGTGGATACCATTCCACAGGTGTGCTTAGCGCAGAGCTGTTTACATTAAATACAACTGCAGGGCATTAGCTGGGCTGGCTGACAGCGCTGGAGCAGCAGTCACGGGAAACCAGCGAGGCACGTGTCTTAAACGTTTAGAACCTTAACGGAAAGCAGCAACGAGGAAACAACACAGCTATAAAGAAAAAACAAAGCAAGATTACAGCCTAGCCACCACATTGCACAACATCCCACCTCATAGCAGGTAACCTAGTGGTTCAACTGAAAGGCCCGTCAGCCTTCCAGCATCAGGCAGGCCTGTGGAAGTGAGAAGACCCCACCTTCCTCGCCCTTCAATGCAGCGGGCAGGTGGGGGCTGCTGAGCGCTCACCCGAACCGGCTCGGGGCTCGCCTACCTGCTTCAGGAGGAACTTATCCTCCGCGTTGATCTTGAGGGAGACGGCCAGATGGATGGCAGAGAGCACCACCCCGCTGATGACCGCGGCCCTCATCCGCACCGGCAGCAGCGTGTAGATGCTGTAGATAAAGAAGACGGTCCACCAGATGCCCTCCGAGGCGCTCCTGGGCCATACCAGCAGAACCCCTACCACCTGCACTGCCAGGATCACCAGAATGACTGAGTAGCACGCCAACCACATGTGGTCCTGGTGGAAGTCATTGCGGTTGCACACCATGCACAGCACTACCATCAGCAGGATGGCCATGGAGAGCACCACGACGTAGGATACCTCATAGTGGCCGTGCGCAGCATGGAAGATCAGCATGACCACGCAGACCAGCACCAGCACGGCCATGAGCATGGTGAGGCTGCTCTGGTTGAGCCGGAAGAAGTAACGCTGATAGAGGCGCTCCAGTTTCTCTGACTGGAACTTCTTGGACCTGAAGATCTGCAGCAGGCTGCTGCAACAGCCGCCCATGGAGAAGGCCGCCTCGGAGTCCTCCTCGTCCCCGTCCTCCTCCTCCAGCTCCTCAATCTTGGCCTTGATGCGTCTCTCCTCCAGCCCCAGCTCCACGGACCGGGGCCGTACCTCCCCCTGCTCCCCCAGCTGCCGGGGGCTGGCATTGTTGGGGGCAGCAGGGGAATCGCCGCCGGGCGGATGGCGGGACCAGTGACGTCGGCTGTCGTCACCATGCTCCTGCCAGGCGGATTTGGACCTAAAGCTCATCATCCTGCAGCCGCTCTCCCCACGGCTCCGGCTCGCCTGGGGCTCGTAGTCTTCCTCGCTCCTCCACCTGCTCGACATGCGGGAGGCCTTCTTGCCCGAGGACCTGTCGGGAGGCGGCGGATAGGAGTAGCCATTGGCCCGGGCCTCCGCCTCGCCCCAGGCCGAGCGGTGCTGCTCGGTGCCTGCCCAGGGCGCGGGGCCGCCGAAGCCCGGGGGGCTGACGCTGTTGGACCGGGACATGCCCCGGGGGAACGGGCGAGGGGACAGCGGCCGGGTGCTCCCCTGCCCGGGGAGGGACGAGCGCCTGGGGGAAAACCCCAAAAGGCAGCAAGGGGAAGAGGGTAAAAAGAAAGAAAAAAAAAAAAAAAAAGAGAAAAAAAAGGCGTAAAACCCGCAAACGGCCCCGAAGTCTCCGGAGCGGCCGGGCGTCCCCCAGAGCCGGGGTCTCGCCGGCGGGGCCCTCAGGGCAGCGCAGCGGTGGCGGGCGCCATCGCCGGCCCCGGTGCTTCGACACCCCCGAGCGAGCTCGGCACCGCCGGGGCCGGGACACCGCCGACTCACGGCAGCTCGCCCTCAGCCGAGCCGCGG